>JACCDN010506100.1_pt1 | contig 34670 bp, 34 predicted proteins | sample 7441691 | NCBI WGS metagenome assembly JACCDN01 (sample SAMN15323439, study PRJNA562643) | freshwater metagenome | isolation source: river surface water | place: USA:Blue River Watershed | collected 2017-08-16
GCTGGGATGCCATTCTACACGCTTTAAAGGCTCTAAGTCCATCTTCTTTAAATCTCTCAATTGGTGTTCCAACAGCTCTCACAACTTTTAGACCTAAGTCAGTCAATCCTCCAAATGGATCATATATCTCCCACTCTTTTTCTTGGTTAGCCCCATCTAGATTACCAGCGCTCAAATCAAGTGCCATCGCATTAAAGGTAAAATCTCTTCTACCTAAGTCCCTATCGATATCTTTAATAAAGGTAACTTTTGTAGGCCATCTACCGTCTACATAATCTTCTTCGCTTCTGAATGTAGTTACTTGTACCTCATGTATTTCACCTTTAGTATCAGCAACCATCGCACTGACCATACCAAATCTTGCACCAGTCGAAACAGATTTTGGAAATATTTTTAGCATTTCATCAGGAGTTGCGTCAGTAGCAAGATCGTAATCATCAGGCTCAATATCAAGTACTACATCTCTTAACGCACCACCAACTAAGTAGCAAACAAAGCCCTCCTTTGTTAACATTCTAGCTACTTTTTGTACATAATCAGGAATCTCAAATTTCACATTCATAATTACATTGTATATACTAAAAAGTATGAAAGCAATTTTAAATATACTCAGTTTAATCGTTACTATTCTTGTTGGTTTATTATTTGCGATAACAATATCTATTTCACCAATACTTCTTGCTACAAGTACAATAGTTACAAACCGAACAAGCGTGAAATCAATTATCAACGATTCAGACCTATCCCAAGTAATATCTGACCAAATTGTTCAACAAGCTTTAACTCAGTTAACAGAGAGTGGTGTTCCAAATAAGACGGTTAACTCATTAAAACCCAATATAGATAAGCTCATTACCCCTGACTATATACAAAAGAATGTAAATTCAATTATAGATGGAACATATGATTGGCTAGAAAATAAAAGCGAGACAATTAAGGTTGACACAACAAGTCTTGATTTAAATAGCAAACTGTCAAAGTTAATTCCTAAAGAATATTTGAAAAACGAAGGTATAATTAAAGGACTAGAAGCTCTTAAGCCATGTACTCTTGAGCAAGCAAAGAAACTTGAGAAAGCTACAAAACTAGAAAGTTTAAAAGGCCTATGTTTACCTCCAAGCCTTGATATCACAAAACTAATTGGTAGTGGGTATAATGAAAATATCGACCAGAAGGAGATACAAATTAACTCGCTTTTTGCTGTACCAAATACAACAACTGAGTATGCAAACTTAATTAAAACAGCGTTTACCCTACTCTCATATTTGTATTTAATTCTATTATCAATTTCACTATTACTTGCCTCTATCTTTGTCTTCCTTCCACCTTGGCAACTGGCCAAAGCCTATACCCTTACTATATTTACAACACTTGTTGGAGGGATTAGTTATATTATATTTAAGAGTACAGATATTATTTCTAAGATTATCAACTTTCTAATTTCGCAAGGCGATATCAAATCAAATGATATACCCCTAGAGGTTATACAAAACATTGTAAACACACTTCTACTTAAGATCTGGGAGCAATCTGCATTATACTCACTCTATATATTTTACATCGGAATATTTCTAACTATTGTAACGGTAATTATCAACCTTGTTATAGTTAAAAGAAAACCTACTTAATCATCTTTAATACCCAAATAATCATACCGCTATTCCATGCAAAAGGAGCTTCAGATTTATACACTCTTCTGTTTGTAGGTACCCAAGATGAATCATAGTTTTCAGATACCACATTATCTCTAGATATAATTCTAGATATCTTTTCCATCTCTACCCTAGCTTTCTTTTTCATTTGAAATTTAGCTAATACAGCAATATATACAATCCAAGGTTGGAGCCAAAAAAGTCCATTATGATAATCTCTTAGACCCAATATATAGTTTTGAATTGGAATCAAATACCATGGATACTTTGGATAGTTTGAAGCAACACCTACATCTTTCACATTATACTTTTGGACTTGTTTCAAAATACTCTTGCTCTGTTTTTCATCTGAAATTCCAAAGATTATGGCAAGGAGGTTAGGAAATGCAGCTAAATAATCATGACGCTTGGAGTTAAAGAAATCAGAATAATATTTTCCATTCCATAACTTAAGATCTAACTCATTCTTAAGTTTAATATAATGTGGCTTTAAATCTCTTAAATTAATCTCTTTAAAGATTTCAGGATACTTTTTAACTACCTCTAAAAGTTTTTTGATAGCTGAAAGATATATCACATTAGTATAGAGGACATTTCCACTCTTTAAGACTTGATCAGCCCACTCAGACTGAAAGCCTTCACTAATTAAGCCATCACCAAACTTTGCACGATAGAATAAGTATGATTTTGATATAGATTTAGAAAATAGATTAATCTCATCAATATTTCCATTTTCTAAGATTCTAAGTGAAAAGATTAAGATATATAATACTCCACCATCATATACAGTTCTTCCTGATTGAAAAGATCGAAAATCAGCAATTGGAGTTTTAAGCATTAAAGGTTTACCGAAGTACTTTAAAAGATTGACTGAACTCCTCCTCACTCTATACGGAATTAATCCATCATCTCTCTGAAAGTTTTTAAAGGTACTCAATGTCTTTAAACATCCATCACCACACAGATTTCCCAAAGATGCAAATAGCCCATCTCTTGCCCAAATATCTACAAAATGATGTTTACCAGCGCTATATCCCAGGGGTGTTAAACACGAGTTAAGAGAATCTTGAGCTACATCATGCAAGGTATTGAAATTCATTCGTTGAACAAATCTTCAGTATATTTATATGGCGGAGAGACAGGGATTCGAACCCTGGATAGCGTTGCCGCTATGACGGTTTTCAAGACCGTTCCATTCGACCACTCTGGCATCTCTCCACGACTGGCTATTTTACTACATATATAACCATCTTTCTACCTGCTTAAGATGGGGGTGAAATTTACTATTCTTTAGCAAATATCTCTCTAACTACTCCCTCCAAGTTCATTTCATCTATATCAAGGTCTTCAATTGGAAAACTTTTAAGTAGTTTTGATGAGGCATTTGCCACATCATTCCTATCAACTTGTATTACGCCAGAAGTATCGTTTAAAGATATTACATCACCTATCTTTTCTAAATCTTCTCTTTCAATCTTTTTATTAAAAACAAAAGAAATTGTTTTATATTTAACATGTTGGTTTATTAGACTTTTAATACTACCATCGTACATAATTCGACCATCATCAATTATTATGACCCGCTTACAAAGCTCTTTTACATCATCCATATTATGACTTGTAAGAATTACGGTTGTACCGTATTGCTCATTATATTCTTTAAAGAATGATCTAAGTCGCTTTTGCATAACTACATCAAGACCAATTGTAGGCTCATCAAGAAATACAACCTCTGGTGAATGCAAGAGTGCTGCAACAAGTTCACATTTCATTTTTTGACCTAGCGATAACTTTCTAACAGGTATATTTACTATTTTACCTAGGCTAAGAAGATCAATTAGATTATTTACTTTCTTTTTAAACTCAACTTCATCTATCTCATATATCTCTTTATTAAGCATAAAAGAGTCGTAAGCTGGCAGATCCATCCAAAGTTGATTCTTCTGCCCCATTACAAGAGAGATTTTCTTTAAAAACTCTCTATTTCTCTCCCAAGGTGTATAACCTAAGACTTCAACTTTACCTGAAGTTGGATATAGAAGACCTGATAGACACTTCAAAGTGGTGGTCTTCCCTGCTCCGTTGGTACCAATAAAACCAACAAACTCACCTTCAGAGATGTCAAAAGAGATACCATCAACAGCATCAACTGTACTATATTGCCTATTAAACAAACTCTTAACAGATCCTATTAATCCCGGTTCTTTCTTATATACTTTGAACTGCTTTACTAGATTTTCAACTGTTATCACTTTACTCATTATTAAATAATATCATAAATATAATTGACTGTATTATTAATAATGAATAATATGAAATATATGAGAAAACTTTTTACCTCACTTCTTATCATTTTAACCCTTTCAAATACTTCATTAGTATTTGCTGAGACGCTTGAATCAGGAAATTACAAAATCGATGGTGCAAATCTTACAAATGGAGGACAGCCTAAAACATCGGGAACAGGGAACTTTAGTTTACTTGAAACAATTGGAGATTTTTCAGGGGATCCAAGAGCATCAAGTACCAACTACCAAACAAAACTTGGAACAGTAGATGTATTTACGGCAAATGTACCTAAAATATCTTGTTTTGAAACTTCAAGTAGTGGTTCTTCAAACTGTACAACAGGACCAACATACCTAAATAGTAATGGAATGATTACTGTTTGTGGCCCAAGTGGTTGTTATGACAGAGCCAGAGTTGAAATAGATGCACAGAATAATCCAGACGACACATTATACTCAATTCAAATATCTACAGATAATTTCGCTTCAGATATTAAATATATAGACGGTGTAACTAAAAAGCCTACACTAATTGCAAACATTACAATTGCTGATTTCTTAACAAAGAGTAGTTGGGAATCATCAGCAACAAATATTTTAGGACTTGAGGCAAATACTACTTATTCTGTAAGAGCAACAGCACTACATGGCGACTTTACTCAAAGCCCTGCTGGACCTTCAATGAATGCTACCACTGCATTACCAACTATGACTTACGATATAGATATTGCATCAACTACTGGATCAACAACAGAATCAGGCGCACCTTACACGGTTACATTTAGTAATAATAGTAAACTAATTCAAACAGGACCAACTCAAACTTCGGATGATTTAATTTGGCTTGATGCTAATACAAATGCACAAGGTGGAGTCGCCATACTTATGAAAGGTTTAAATGGAGGGCTAGAGTCTACAACTGCTTCATATACTATTGATTCAGCTACAGTTGATTTAGATGGAACTTCAGAAGGGTTTGGCCTACAAAACTATCAAGTATCTCAGTTATATAATTTAGGTAGTGGTAACGGCTCATTATCGACACTAATTCCAAATGCAATTTATACCGGAACTGGAAATAGTGTTGGACTAATTGATACTCTTTTTACAAAAGTTTACGAGTCAGATGGACCAATACACTCTGGTAGAACATCAGTCTTTCTTAAAGCTCGAGCTTCCGCTAGCGCAAGTGAAGCATCAGACTATACTGAGACCATTACTATAGTGTTTGTACCTAGATATTAGTAATTGACAGTAACAGTTAAAAAGAATATTCTGAAATGTAACGATTCAACTTCTAAACCTATGCTTATTGATAATTTAAAAAAGTTCACAAGAATAAAGAAAACATTGCTCCCTACTCTACTTGTTATACTCCTAGTGGGTATAATTTCGCCGTTATTCCTTTTTAAATCAAACGCAAACTCATTAACTGCTGTATATTTCTTCTTAAGTAGAATGGCAACAAATATTAACGGAAGTAGTGGTACAGTTGTTTATACATTAGCAGTTGCTCCAAACCAAAGTATGTCTTCTGGGGGTACAGTAACATTAACTTTCCCTGATGCAGATGACTCGAACTGGTGCAGAACAACAGGAAGCTTAACAATTACCGCATTAGCATCTTCAATTGCTGACTTATCTTCAACAAACTGGCAGATCGATTCTGCACTTCCAGATAGTGGATCAGCACTAACTGCAACATGTACTCAAGGGTCTGGCTCAAACTCTGCAGATACTATTACTGTTTCAAATGTTGGTGCATTAACAGGAGGAACAACATACGGATTTTCAATTGCAAACGGTAGTGCTGCAGGTGTTGTAGGAACAGATGATACATCAGGAACACATACCGTTACAGTTAAGGTACAAAGTGGAGCGACGATTGACTCCTCTACTTTTGACTTGTATCTAGTATCAACAGACACAGTAACAGTTTCGGCAACAGTTCAAGCTGTACCAACAGTTAACTGCTCAATTAGTTCAACCACAGTAAACTTAGGTACGCTATTTCCTGGTGGTGCGTTTGCCTCAACAACTAACACTATTACAACATCAACCTCTTCAACAACTGCAGGCTACTACTGGTCAGCTTACGGTACTGGGGATGGAAGTACTGACGCAGGATTATACAAATCAACAGCGACAACATACTTAATCGGTTCAACTGGAAGCGGTACAATTAACCTAAATGGACTAGGTACCGAAGGATTTGGTATTACAGTTTCAGATCCAGATGCAGGAGGAGCAGCCGTAGTACCATCAGACTTTAGCGATTCATCAAGTGGAGTATTTGGAGCTCTTGATAGATCAAGTGCAAACGCACAATTAATTCTATACCAGAATGGAGCACAAACAAGCCCGGATAATGCCACTATAACCTATGGGGGTAAGGCAGGATCATCTGCTGAAGCTGGAAGCTATACTGAAACAGTATATTTTGTATGTGGTGGATACTATTAATACGAAATGACATGAAATTATCAATAACAATAAGCAGTTTAATATTTCTACTTTCATTGTTATTTCCCTTTAAGTCACTAGCACAAACTCTTAATAATAATAGTATCTCTTTGGGATTTGCACCAACAGCTCAGTACCTACAATTAAAACCGGGATCTAAATTTACAGGAGAGATTACAGTTTGGAATCTTTCCCCTCAAACAAGATCTTTTAACATCACAATACGAGGATTTGAACAGATAGAAAACCTACCAGGTACAGCTAGAGTCAATACAGAATCAGAGGAACTTAGAGATCCTTTCTCAGCAGGTTCTTGGATTAAAGTACCATATAAAAAGATATTTTTAATACCTAATCAATATACAAAAGTCCCATTTGAAATTAACGTACCTACTGACGCAGCTTCTGGAGAATTTAACGCTATGATTTTCATAGTTTCAGAAACACCCAATGTAGACCTCGGCCCAAATTCAACATCTAATTCAAACTTAGGATCAGGACCAGTACTACTTGTAAAAGTCGGAGACAAAATTGAAGAAAAAGCAGAAATCGAATATTTCAGAAGTGAAAACGATTTCTACGAACTTCCACCTGTAAACTTTTTAACAAGGTATGTAAACAAGAGTAATACACACATTAAACCAGCTGGAGAAATAATCATTGAGAACTTCTTAGGACAAGAGATTGCAACAGTACCATTTAACAGCAATAATCAAAGTCTATTAAGAGGTGCTTCTGGAAATTATACAGACGAATGGAATCACAAAGGAATCTTTACAGTCAACGGTAAGCTATCAATCGGCCCTCTTAAAGCAAGATTGATTACTACATACCGGTCACAAAACCCTGGATACGCACCATTAAATTCAACATATACTTTCTGGGTTCTACCATACAAACACATACTAGTAATTCTTCTAGTTGTCGGTATAATATATAAAGTTATTTCAAACCTCACACGTAAAAATGAGAAAAAGCCATCTAATAAAAGGGATTCTTCTGATTTTAATTACCCTATTTACTCTTAGTACTTCATACACAAAAGTTGGCGCTACAACTATCTCCCCAACTGTAAAAAACTATATCGTCGAGAAAGACGATATTATTTTTGAAGAGATTAAATATAAAAACGATAGCAATAAAACAGAGAGTATCACTCTTTCTATTTCATCATATGACACCAAAAAAGAGGTTAACCTTACAGACAAGCCGTTTATTACTGTAAAAAGCACTAAGTTTACGGTAAAGCCAAAAACTGAAATATCTATACCATATATTGTTTCAATACCATCAGATATCCCTGCAGGTACATACTTTAATGTCGTATACATAGAGAAAAAAGAAAAAGACACCAAGAGTGGTAATGTCACCGTTATACAATCAAACGGAATACTCTTCTCATTTCATGTTCAGGACAGCACAACATCTTTAAACCAAATTTTCTATAATCAGAGTGATATTAAGCTAGTAATTAAGAACAAAGGGCTTCCATACTACATACCTACACAATTCGAATATGTGTATACAAACAACTCAAACTTTGTATTTAAACCTCAAGGTGAAATTAGAATTATTGATTCCAAAGGTAATCAAGTGATGGAAAGATTTGAAATAAATAAAGATATTAAAACTGTATATCCCGGAGAAACAATTTCACAAACATTCGAAGTAAATATTTGGAAAGATTTAAGCAGCATACTTGAGAGTAAGACGATTGTAAGTAAAACATATAGCGATATTGATCAAACTCCAGTACTTAACAAAGTAGATGTATCTATCCTTTATCAAATTGGAGTAATCGTTGGAGTTGTAGCAATAATTGTTATTGCCATTCTAACAATTTCCGTTATTTCAATAATAAAGTGGGTAAAATCTAAAAAGAAGAAAGAATCTGAGAAGTAGTTCTAAATGATACTTTCGCTACATTATAAAGTTCCTGTTCGCCATATCTTTTTACAAATTCCTTACCGAAATTAATAACCTCTGTAGCGCCTTTTGGGAAATCAAGAGAATACTTTTCATTCATCTTCCCCCACTCTTTCAAAAAAATTGCACGGGCAAATACAGAAGCAAGAGCAACAGCAATATCACTCTCTCCTTTATGAAACTGTACTAGCTTAACATCTACATCTTCAAAAGCTTTAGCGAGTCTCCCCTTATCTAAAGAGAATTGATCAACAACACATTCATACATATTTCCATCTAATCTTTCAAGTAACGATTTTGCACACTTTGCATGAATACTTGCAAGTAAATAAGAAACATTCTTAAACCTTCTAATCTCCTCGTTATACCTTTCAGGTAGCAGTATTTCACAATGATACAATACTGATTCGCTTAAAGACTCAAAAATAGTAATAATTTTACTATCTGAAATCTTCTTTGAATCTGCAACACCCAATTCAATAGCTTTTGCACGACTTTTTTCATCCACAAAAACAGAGCACACAACCAAAGGGCCATAATAGTCACCTTTTCCGACTTCGTCGTTACCAAGATGTGGCTTAAAATCAGTTGCAGAATCATTAGTAAGCAGAGAAGTAATATCAAACTCACCTTGAGAAACCAGTGATCCAGAGGAATAATACATAACATTAGTGTTAAGACCTTCTAGTCTCCACATAACATATGGATTTGGTATCTTACCCTCTCTAAAACCCTTGCTTATTAACTCTGAGTGTAGCTTTTCTGATTGGCTTTTATTCAATTTAATACTTTTTGTTATTTGCATTCTATTTCCTTAAAATTTCAAATTTACCCTCTGGAAGGTCTTTAATTATATACCCCCTGGAGTATATATCATCTCTGATTTGATCAGCATTTGCGTAATCCCCTTTCATTTTTGCTTCTTGTCTTTGAGAGGCTAACTTTTCAATTACATCAGGAATCACAATACCTTCAACAGATTCTTTTAGGTTTAAGGCAAATACCTTGTCAAAATCGTATACCGTTGCCAACTTATCTTCAGCGCTACTTTCTGATTTAAGGACATCATTTAGGACTGAATATGCCACAGAGACATTTAAATCGTTTTCTAGGGCGTCTATAAACTTCTGTTTAAATTCAGTGATAACAACACCAGGTTTGTTTGATTTACTACTATTTAAATTTCGTAACTTGTTTATCAACGAAATCCTAGTCTGTTTTGTATTCTCAAGGACATCAAGTGAGAATCTCAAAGGCACTCTGTAGTTGTTAATAGCAATTAACATTCTTAAATCCATGGGATCAAATCCTTTTTCAATTAGTTCCTCAAGTGTAAATGCATTTCCCTTACTTTTAGCTAACTTATCTCCACTAATTGATTGAAGATGCTCATTATGTACCCACATTTTAACTATCTCCTTATGAGACACACCATAGTTCTGAGCCCTTTCATTTGGGTGATGTACCCCTATATGCTCAATACCACCTGTGTGTATATCAATTTCGTATCCAAGTACTGCTGTACCCATTGCAGAACACTCAATATGCCAACCTGGGAATCCAACTCCCCAAGGAGATGGCCACTTCATAACATGGTTTTCATACTGACCAACAGCCTTCATCCAAAGCACAAAATCAGCAGGATGCTTTTTCTGACTATCAACCTTCACTTCGTCTCTAGCACCTATCACATTCTCTTCTAAAACTTGACCTGAAAGTTTTGTATATTCAGGATACTTTGAAATATCAAAATATACAGCTTGTTCAGTTTCATATGTAAAGCCATCTTGTTCCATCTTCTTAATTAATTCAATCATCTCAGAAATGAAGTCTGTTGCTCTTGTCATATTTACAGAGCTTAATTTTGAAACATCAAAGTCCTTTACAACTTGACTCCCATCTGGGAATTGAACATTTAGAAGTTCTAAGTCACTAAGAAATGCTTTTATATATTTATTTGCAATTTCAATTGGGGTTATACCCTCTTTTTTAGCACCGACCTCCATTTTATCCACTCCAAAATCCTCATCCTCAGTCATATGACCAACATCAGTTATATTCATTACTCTCTTAAGTGAATATCCGGAATATCTTAAGGCTCTAGCTAGCACATCCCATGTAATGAATGCTCTATGGTTACCTATATGTGGGTTCCAATATACTGTTGGACCACAATTATACATATGAATTGTACCATCTTGTGATGTACTTACCTCTTCAAGTTTCCTACCTAATGTGTTGTATAGCTTCATAATATATTTAGTATATCAAATAAAATATAAACCAAGTATTAATTGGCTTAAGATTGTATTTTTCATTACGGGAAAACTGCAAAATAAGCCAACTAACAAATTGGATTACAACAAACTTTGCAGATAAATATTTTCATATGTGGAGTATATTAGATTTTTCTTCTTCCCTCAAGTGCTCTTTTAAGTGTTAATTGGTCGGCATATTCTAAATCAGCACCAGTTGGCAGACCCATTGCAAGTCTTGTAATTGAGACTTTCTCTTCTTGAACTTCATTTTTAAATAGGTCATAAATATAGTTTGCCGTAGCCTCTCCTTCTAAACTTGGATTTGTAGCGACTATTATTTCACACTCCCCTATTTCAGTTACTCTCTTTTTCAACTGGGAAAATCTAAGCTCTGTTGCCGTTATTCCTTCAGCAGGTGAAATCAAACCACCTAGAACAAAATATACACCATTAAATACTCCTGACTTTTCAAACGCTACGACATCTAAAGCTTCTTCAACAACACATATTTTAGTACCATCTCTATTTGTAGAGTCACAAATATTACATATTGTACTATCTGATACATTAAAACATTTAGTGCAGTACATTACCTTTTCATCCATCTCCAAAAGCATGTTTGCCAATTTTGTAGCTTCCTTATATGGAGATCTTAAAAAATGATATGCCATTCTTCCTGCACTTTTTGGCCCAACTCCAGGCAGTTTAGCAAACTCTTCTATTACCTTTTCAACAGATTTTGGGAGAACGCTCATTAACCGAGAAGTTTCTTAATTTGGTCTAAATCAACATCTTTTACCATTTCCTTTTGAAGTTTCTTCTGGTAGTCCTTAAATGCCTCTTTAATACCATTATTTATTATTCGAAGTGTTTGCTCATCAACAATACTTTCATCTACTACAAGCATTTCTAGCTCTTGTGCTGCATTCATTTGAAGTTTGATTCTATTATCTCTTGATTCTCCTAAAATCTTTCTTGATTGCATTTTCTTTTGCATTGCAACTGCTTCATTTCTCATTTGCATTAATTTTACGGGATTTACCATACTATATATTTACTTATCTTAAACAGAAGAATAATACCAACTTTAAAGGGAAAAACCAAACTACATACCTTCAAATATCTGCTCTACCTTTTTACTTATTTTCCTTGGAACATCAGAGGCTGGCTTATTATTGTTAGATTGAGCGGGAGCAGTTGTTGTAGCTTTAGGTGGTACATTTTGCATTACAATATCCGAAGAGGCCATTTTCTTTCTTTTAACTCCACCATTTACTTCACATGATATTTTAAAAGATGTACCAAATACCTTATTAAACACATTACTTATTACTTCCTTATTTGAACTATTCTCAATCTGTTCTTTATAGAATTCAAATGGTACTTCAAGCTTTAGACTATCTCCTCTAAGTTCTAGCAAACGAGCGTTTGCAAGGAATGCAAACAATCTACCTTTAGCAGGCTTTAGATTATCAACAATTTCTTTCCATTTTCCCTGAATCTGATCAAGTGTTAAATCCAATGTAGATACCTCAGCTTGAGAAATCCCATCTTCCTCTTCTTCTTCCTCTTCTTTAACTTCACTAGTTTTCTCACTCTCAGGTTCTTTGATTTCAACCTTTGGTAACTCTTTTTTTACTTCTTTTACTACAACTTTCTCCTTAATCTCATTTTTAATTAGATTTCCGCTTGAGACTTGAACAATTAACATATCAAGTACTAATGATGGAATTGGTGCATTCTTTAGATTTTTATCTGCATTGAGAAATATACCAACAACTGAGGTGATTCTATTTGCGTCTACACTTTGGGCAAATACATACCTTTCATCAAGATTTGTACCTGCAATTTTTGCAATTAATGACTCTTGCAATACACCTAAACAAGATTTAACAAACTGTGAAATATTAACTCCCCTACTCTCAATTTCATCAATAATAGCAAGGGAGTTCGCTCCATCTCCTTCAAACAAATAGTTTAGAAATTTAAAGACTATCGAATTATCTGGAATTCCTAAAACTCTTCTAACTTCATCAATATTTATACTCTCAGGTTTCTCACTTTGAAGTTGACCCGTTATAACAGCATCAAGTAGTGAAAGTGAATCACGATAACTACCTTTAGCACTCTCAACAAGAAGGTTGAGTGCATCATCTGCAAAGGTAAATCCCTCTGACTTTGAAACATCAGAGATTACCTTCTTAATTTGCTCTGATGTACCTAATCTGAAGTCATATCTCTGACATCTTGAAAGAATTGTAGGTGGTAATTTATGAACATCAGTTGTAGCAAGCATGAAAATTACATGAGCTGGAGGCTCTTCAAGTGTCTTCAAAAGAGCATTAAAAGCCTCTTTTGTTAACATATGAACCTCATCAACTATATATATCTTATACTTTCCTTTAACAGGGCTAAACTCTAATTTCTCTTTTAACTCTCTTATTTGATCAATACCACGATTTGAAGCAGCATCAATTTCAATCAAATCCATAAACTTACCAGCAACTATATCGATACAATGCTCACACTCATTACATGGATTACCATCAGGCTTAATATTTAAACAATTAAGCGCTTTAGAAAGAATCCTTGCTGTACTTGTTTTACCAGTTCCTCTTGATCCAACAAAAAGATATGAATGAGAAACTCTACCTGTCTTAACAGCGTTTTTAAGAATCTTTGTAATATGCTCCTGACCAATTAACTGGTCAAAATCCGAAGATCGGTATTTATTGTATAACACTTTAGGCATGCTATTAGGATATTAACTTTTAAGAGTATTTAACACTAACACCCAAGAGTCCTTATTCTCAAACATAATGTACAAGTACAGTCTGAGTATACTTACATTCTACTTATACTTCCCATCCTGTAGTTTCGAAACAGTTTCCTCAAGCATTTGTGAATACATTGCATACCCAACAGAATTAATTGCTCCAGACTGGGACTTTCCTAGGATATTACCCGCACCTCTAATCTCAAGATCTCTATTGGACAAAATGAATCCAGAGCCGATATTATTCGCCTCTGAAAGTGCATCCATTCTCAAAAGAGCATCTCCTTTGAGTAATGTATGGAAAAAGTATGCATAAGCTTGTCGAGATGACCTACCTACCCTACCTCTAATTTGATAAAGCGATGACAATCCGTATCTTTGAGAATCATCAACAATAATAGTATTTACATTTGGAATATCCAATCCGTTCTCAACAATACTTGAACATACTAAAACATCAATTTCTCCTTTTGAAAACTTTTCCATTACTTCTGAAATCTTTCTCATTCCCATCTGTCCATGCGAAATCTCAACAGTAATATTTGGTCTTTGAGCCAGTATTTCTTCTTTAATATTGATTAATTCTGCCACCCTATTATGCAGGTAATAGACCTGTCCACCTCTTCTAACTTCAACATCAATTGCCTTTAGTGCTACATCCCAATCAAATTCTCCAAAATGATTTTCAATTGGCTTTCGACCCATTGGGACAGAAGATAAAATACTCAGATCTCTAATTCCAGAAATCGCCATATTTAATGTTCTAGGAATTGGAGTTGCAGTCATTGATAATGTATGAACATCAAGCTTCTTTTTCTTTAATTTCTCTTTTTGCACAACTCCAAACTTCTGTTCTTCGTCAATTACAAGTAAGCCTAGTTTTTTAAATTTAACCGCGTCTGAAAGTATTGAGTGAGTACCAATTAAGACATCGACTTTACCAGCTTCTAAATCATTTAAAACCTGATTTCTTTTTTCACTCCCTGCATATCTATTTAATACTTCAACTCTAAATGGATACTCAGAAAATCTTTGTGTAAGTACATGATAATGTTGCATTGAAAGAATAGTTGTTGGAGCAAGCATTGCAACTTGATATCCAGCATTAACACATAAAAAGATTGCTCTTGCAGCTAGTTCTGTTTTACCAAAGCCTACATCACCTACAATTAACCTATCCATTGGACTCTCCTTTGAAAGATCTTTTAAAATCTCTTGGGTAATTACCATTTGATCCTCGGTATCAGCATACGCAAAAGCCTCTACAAACTTTCCCAACTCAACCTCATCATGATGATCACGTACCATTACAGAAGACTTAGAAATCTTTCTCATTGCGTAAATTCCAACCAGTTCCTTTGCCATTGCTTGAATATCCTCTAGAGCTTTTGCCTTTATCTTTCCCCATACAACGGAGTTTAAGCCTGTAAGTTTAGGTGTAGACCCTCCTGATGACACATATTTACTCAACTTATCACTAGCCGAAACGGGTACAAGCAATCTGTCTTTTCCTGCATATCGAATATCAAAGTACGTAATTTCATCTTGAATAATTAAGTCTTGATAGATTCCAATTCCATGATCTTGATGAACAATATAATCCCCTCTTACAATTTCATTGAAAAGATTCTCATTCTTAATTCTGGTACTTGCTTTGAAGAGTTCAATTCTACCTGATAGTTCAAAATCCGTAACAAGAGCGATTTTGGATTTTGATATTACAAATCCCAATGGGAACTCCCCATCAACTTTTTTACATCCTTCAATTTCAAACTCATCATTATTTGTAGAAAGGTATACGCTAAAATCTAGAGAGAGATATGATTTAATAATCTTTTCAATTTGAGAAAACCTCCCACCAGGAAATTCTCTTATACCAATATCAACACCTTCTTGAACTTTTTCATTCCGTAGAAAATTTAGATTGAGTATTTCACTGTATTGATAATCAGAACAGTATCTTGCCAATATGTGTGTATCTTCTGTTAAAAAGTATGACTGAGTTTTTGAGATTAAAGACCTATCATCTTTATTCACAAGTGATATTTCTTCAACGATATTATCAAACATACTAATTCTAACGGCAAACTCCTCACCAACTCTTTGAAAAATAACTAAATCACCTAAAACAGAAAACTCTTTATCATTCCAAACTCTGGGTACTCTTGTATATCCAAACTCAGATAAAGTTTCGATGTTAAACTTCTCACCAACTTTAATTATTTGGTTAACTCCACTTACATTACTTTTCAGGTCATATACAGAAACCTCAACCCTCTTACCTACTTTGTGACTTAAAATATTAGCAACTAAGGGTAAGAGTCTTTCAGTAACATTTACTAAAAAGTCACCATCATTTATTTCAATATTTATCTTTTGGGATATCGCTTCATACAGGTTCTTCATAGCTCTGATTTTATCAACAATATTAAAAACTGTATAATGAAATATGTTAATAGCTCATGGACCAATAGCAATCATTGCTACAAAACTTAGTAATGGAAGATTATTAAAAACTCTTAAGAAAAAAGAGCTTATTCTTCTATATATTTTCTCTTTCTTTCTAGGAATATTTCCAGACTTTGATATCTTTTATCTAGCTTCAGTTGGAAAACCACCATTTTTACATCATTCTCTTCTATCTCATACTCCAATTCTTTGGATTGGCATAACAATACTAGTTGCTATTGTACTTGAGTATCTTAAATGGCCAAAAACAAACACAAAGAGGAAAATAATATATATAACTATTCTGGCAAGTTCTATTTCCCATATGCTCGCAGACCTAATTGGGGGGCATATTATGTTTTTTACCCCATTCTACTCTCAATACTTAACAATATTAGGGAATATTTTTCCGGACAATTTATTTGCAGGATACTTTGCAAATCCACTCTTTGCACTTGAGATACTATTTATTTCCATCTGTCTTCTATACCTTCTATATGAATTCATTAATCTCAAGCTATTTACCCTAATTGTTCTACCAATCGCATACTTAATATTTAACCTTTATACATATTCCTCTGTATATCAAGTTGATATTTTCAAAAAAGAGAATGGTAATCCAATATTTGATACAGATGAGGATAGACTAGCAGATTCATATGATTATGATGTCGATAATAACTTTGTTGATAATTTTAAACAGGTAACTAAAGATCAACTTATATTGGAATTTGAGAAAGTATACTCATCAACAACAATACTCCCAGCAAAGAACAGAACAATTGAGGAGCAGATTAAATATACATACGGTGGTCACACACTTTTAAGAGCAATTCTACAGGCATACGCACAAACTGGAAATTATCTAACCCCAGTTGTTTCCGATTATATGAATAGAAATAATATTGAGAGTTTCTCTAAAGCTCTATTTCCATATCTATTTTCTACTAACACTTTTAAAAAGTCTTCTGAAGTTAAAGATATTAAGCCAGGGGCTCTTGTAATTGTTAAATATTCAGATGAGGAATATTCGTTAGGTATTGTGCTAAAGAATTTGAAGCTTTTTATACAAAACGAAAATGGAGTTCCAGTTGAAATGGAAATGAAAGATATTTCTCAAGAGTTATTTATACAAGAGTAATAAGTTCGGATACTGATGCTGAAATTACTTCATTCACAGTTTCTAGCTCAGCTTTACTCATTCTTTTAATGACATAAATATCTCCAGGAATAGCGCTATTATCCACCCTATTCTCTACACCAATTCTAACTCTTAAATAGTTCTCGCTTCCTTTAATATTCTCTACACTTAATACACCATTATGTCCTTTTGGGCCTTTTCCTCTTTGTATTTTATACTCCCCCAACTTTATATCTAAATCATCATGAACAATTACCACTTCTTCAAATTCATACTTTTCAGCAAGTTTGGATACTGCTTTTCCTGATACATTCATAAAGGTTGTTGGCTTAACAAGAAGAAAAGCTGTCTGACCATCTTTACGTATTTTACATATCTCACTAAAGAAACTATTTTCGTTCTTCCAAGCATCTACAGAGTATCCTTTTAGAATGAGTATTCTTCGTAGTTCATTTATGAATTCAAACCCCACATTATGTGGTGTATCTTTAAACTGTCTGCCAATATTTCCAAGTCCAACTATTAATTTCATATCTTTTTCATTATATCTTTTAATATCTCTTCTTGTAATAGGAACATGTCCTCTAAGTTCTTTTGATTAACATCTACGAATTCTGATTTATGATCATATCCATATAAATGTAATATCCCATGTACAATTAGTCTTGAAACTTCTTCTTTTAAATCTAATTCCGGTCTATTCTTCTGTATATACTCAATACACACGTATACCTCTCCTAAAAGGTCTTGAGTATTGTAATTAAAGGAAAGTACATCAGTTGGGCTATCAACATCCCTATACTCAATATTAAGCTTCAGTATGTCCTCTATACTAACAAAAACTACACTTATATTCTCAAGTTTGAATTTCTTTTCTACTGCTTTTTGGAGTATCTCAATATATTGTGACTTTTTAAGTCTAAATATTTTTGGGTATTGGTATATTTCTATCATCAGTTAGATGATATCAATTTCTTAACTGCATTACTAACTTCACTACCATCTGCTTTTCCTTTTAACTGTCCCATCATCATTCCTATGATTTTCCCCATATCTCGAACGTTCACTTCTCCCATTTCATCTAACTGCTCTTTAACATACTTTTCAATTTCTTCTGTAGACATTAGCTGAGGAAGGAATGATTGTATAACTGAAAGCTGTAATTGTTCTTTTGATGCTAAATCTGTCCTACCATTTTCTTGGAATTGAGTGTATGCCTCTTTAAGTTTCTTTTCTTCTTTACGCAACAACATAACCAAATCTTCATCGGTTAAATCTCTTTGTACCTCAATCTTGAAATTACTAGCGGAAGCTATAGCCATCCCTAAAATATTTGCTTTATCAATTTCACCATTCTTTCTGGCTAAAAACATCTCATTTCTAAGTGTCTCGAGTATTGGCATTTTATTAGCGATTAACTAATTTCTTGCTTTTCTTGAAGCTGATCGTCTTCGTCTCTTGGTTTTTGCCCAAGCTCTTCTCTTCTCAGATTCCAAGAATGAATCCTTGACTCTAAAGGCTTTTGACCTGTAGGTTTCAAGAATCTTTTCTCTTAGTACTTCTCTATGAAGTCTTTTAAGAGCACTATCTATGTTTTCACTTGCATGTACAATTACTGCCACAATCAAGTTTGATTAAGTAAATTATTGCGTAGCGATTATAGCATATGGGCTACGCACCTGCCACTCTATTTTCAAAATCTTCTTTTCTTTTCTTTTTTAGTCTTCCTGAAATATCAAGATCACTAAAAATCTTTCCCTCAGAGTATAGATAGATTGCGCTACCAGCAATCAAAATTATACCTAATACTACTTTTGAGGCTGTAGAATCAAACAATCCAGTTTGTGGTGCATCACAACCAACAATAGTTACTTCTGTTGTTTGAATAGCGTCCCCACTATCAGGTGTTCCTGTTACAGTATTAATATATGTTCCAAAGCTTGATTGAGGAACAACCATCGAGTATTTAAATGTTTTTGATTGACCAGGTGTGAATAATCCAAGAGCACCAGATACATCCCAGGTAAGGGTTCTTCCACTTACATCTGCGTCAGGAACAACTGTATTTTGCTGTATAAAACTACTTTTAACTTTTGCGTCTTGGGTATCAACTAAAGTAGATAATTGTCCTGCTAAATCACCTACATTCTTAATTGTAATTGTGTAATCAACTTGAGCTTTCTGAGCACCAGCTGTTTTATCAATACAAATCGAAGCGCCAGTTTTGCTAATCTCCCAATCTGGGTTTCCTTGAATATTTGATGTAATCACTCTACTTCCCTGACACGAAGATCCAGTTATTCCTTTAGTATCTTCCCAAGTTGCGGCAAAGGTATGAGCGCCTGCAGTTGTAACTGTATATGAGTATGTCCAATCAACAACAGGCTTTCCAGCGGCGGCTACACATGCGGCATCAGTACTACCTGCAGGACATAACTTATCAGTGGCAGTTGCATTACCAACAACAACTCCATCAACTTTAACGACAATCTTACTCTTATTAATTCCATCTGTATCATATGCATACCCACTAAACACAACAACTTCCCCTACTTCATAATCAGCACTGTTTGTTGGAGTTTTAACTCCACCACCATTACATACATTTACTCCTGGAGTCTCAGGTGTTTCAGGATTCTCTTCATTACATGGGATATACCAACTTGCATATCTAACGCCATCTACTCCAATAAAATCTGCCTGTACCCATCCACAATGCGAAGAAGGAAAGCTGTTTGAACATACACTACTACCATTAACTTGACTTCCGTTTTGTTGACATCCTTGGCTATTATTATTCTGAGGCATATCAGGACAATAATAGAGATTATATCCACTTGCCCCGCTAAGTGTGGCGCATCCATTAACTATAGGTACGTTAGTATATGTAGGCTGTCCATTACCACTTTCTGGTTTGCATCCTTGAGGGTCGAAAGTATTGCACTGGTAAGCAGTAGTACAAGAATCACCAGCGTTTGTAACATCAATACAATTACACAAATATCCAGTATTTCCATTATTATTTGTTTGACAGGTTGGCTTTGAGCCGAGTTTGCACACCGTACCCTGAGAATTATTACATCCAGTCTCACCACCCCCACCTCCACCATCACATCTATTACCACTTTCTCCACATCCACCATCCCTCCAGACACATTCATACCTAGATCCATCGCCCTTTGCACCACCACAACCTCCACATTCCTTAGGTGATTCTGCAGCACTACAACCAGCAGCACTACTCTCTGTTGGAGCAATATTTACTTTCCCTGTTAAACTCCATAATCCAAATCCTAATCCGAAAGAAATAATTGAAAGTATTAGGAATAATAAAATCAATCCAACTGGTTTTATTCTAATCTGTGCCATATTATTTTCTTACAACTGATTTCATAATTTCATCTAATCTCTCTAGGTCTGTGCTACTCATTGCTTTATAATAAAAACCATTTGAACTATCATATCTAAATACACCTGCTTTATCTGCACTAACATTTTCTGCGATTACCCAATACTCACCTTCTGTTGAATTTGATTTACTTGTATCTAAATATCTTGCAAATCTAACTAAATCAGTAATATATTCACATTTTTTATTATTTCCTTTTGTACCCTGAGCATCACTTTCATCACATATTACCTGTGTACCACTTTTACTACTTCTCTCAAAACCAAAAACAGACCCTTCTTCGTTCACTAATCTGAAATAGCTAGTTGAATCTGAATCTTGTAATTTAGCTTCTATTACTTTGAAATCTCCTGGATATTTTAATTCAATATTAACATCTGAATTGGTATAAGTTTTTGTTTCTTTAGGATCTCCTTTTACTCTAACTACAGGTGCCTTTACTTTTTCTGCTTCCTGAATATCTAAATACCTACCTAAGTAGTATCCACCAACACCCATACCTATTACTAGAAGAATTCCTAAAACGAGGAGAATTGTACTACCAGACTTTTCCATATTTTCTGTATGTATTTATATATATACAGATTAATCAATTAACAGGAATATGTAAAGAGGTATACTACTTAAATATCTCTTTCATAGATTCAAAGTACACTACATCTTTAACCATTATTGCTACCATCAAAAGCATTAAGAGGATAAAGCTAACATTTATCAAAATATTTTCTAATTTGGGATTTATTGGTTTTCTAGTAATCAGCTCAGGAATTGTTAACAATATTCTACCTCCATCAAGCGCTGGAATTGGTAGAAGATTCATGAACGCTAATACTAAACTCAAATCAGCCATCAAACCTAGAATAGATGTAAGTCCGAATTGTTTTACATAATCAATTGCAAGATATATCCCTACAGGACCAGAAACAGTATTAACAGCAGTAGAATAGTCACCACTCTGCTTTGCTTCAGAAAAAATATTACCAAGAGTACCAAACATAATTCTAATCATATTCACTCCATGTGAAAATCCACTCAATATTTTGTTATCAGCATAGGAAACTGCATATATATAGTTTGAAACAAGCGAAATACCTATCTTTCCTTCACTACTAACCTGAACATTGTAATCTTTACACTCGGAATCGCATATATTCATTATAACTTCCCTACCCTTATATTCACCTAGCTTCTTAGGAATTTCAAATGAATACTCTATATTACTATCCCCTATTTTCTTAATCTCTCCTTTTTCGGGAAGACTTGCTTTCTTAGCATTCCCATCGGTTACCAATGCAGAATACTCAACTTTTTCATCTAATTTCTCCAAGATTACTTTTCCTCCAAGAGGTTTAAAATCTGAATTTGCCTCTGGAAGGTAGAATTTGAATCCAGAAAGTGAAAATAGTGATATGTATAGAATCGAAGCAAGTAGAAAGTTCATAACTACACCAGCAATCATTACAGCAATTCTTTGAAGTGGCGTTTTATTCTTTAAACTTCTAGGATCATTATCTCCTTCTTTTTCGTTCTCGCCTAAAATCTTTACATATCCACCAAGTGGTAAAAGATTTATTTTATACTCTGTCTCACCTATTTTCTTTCCCCATATCTTCCATCCAAGCCCTAATGCAAACTCTTCAACTTTAGCACCAACAAGTCTTGCTACAATATAGTGTCCTAATTCATGTATAAATACTAAAACGCCTAGTGTTAGTATAAATAATCCAAAAGTACTAATTGTAGATAATATTTCTTGCATGGCAGTAGCTAAATTTTAAACAGTAAGTAGATCAGTTTCCTTATTCTTTCGGATCTCTTCAATCTTTTCATTTGTACTCTTTACATACTTCTCAACTTCTTCCTTTAATCTCTTTCCCTCATCTTCTGGAAGACCGTTTTTAACACTATCATCAATTTCTTTCATAGCCTCTTGTCTAACATTTCTAACAGAGATTCTTGAATGCTCAACCTTTTCTTTCATAACTTTTACATATTGTTCTCTTCTCTCTTGAGTTAAGTCAGGAATTTTAATTCTAACCGAATCACCTTCAACTGAAGGTAAAAATCCAAGATTAGCAGCATTTACTGCCTTAACAATATTTTCTTTTAATCCTTTATCCCAAGGGGTAACGATAAGTGATTTTGAATCAGAAACAGAAATTCCTGCCACATTTTTAAGTGGGTTGTCCATTCCATATGCCTCAACCTTGATACCCTCAACAAGCGCAGGATTTGCTCTACCCGTATGAATATTTGCTAGCTCTTCTATAAGAAAATTCACACAATTATCAACATTCTTTTTGAATGTATTTAAATCCATATTTATGAAAAATATAAAATTAATCTAAAGATATTGTACAGTATATTTACTACTTGCCCAACTCCCAGTATGTAATTCTTCGAACAACCAATGGCTCACCCATCTTTGCTACGGCGTCATCAAATAGACTTCGGATTGTTTTAGATTCGTCTTTAAACCACTTCTGTTCCATTAAACAGTTCTCAGAATAGAACTTGTTAAGTTTTCCTTCAACAATCTTTTCTGCAATATTTGCAGGCTTACCTTCTTGTTCAACTTCTTTTAAGAAAAGAGCTTTCATCTCTTCAACCTTTTGAGCTGGCATATCTTCTTTTGAAACATAAGTAGGTTTTGAAGCAGCTACTTGAAGAGTTAACTCATGTACAAATGCTCTAAACTGATCATTTTTTGCTACAAAGTCAGTCTTTGTAATTACTTCAACAGCAGCAAATAGCTTTCTTTCACTTCCGTGTAGATATACATCAATAACACCTTCTTTTGAACCTTCATCTTCAGCACCAATTGGGCTATCCCAACCTCGTTCTTTAATTAACTCAACTGCTTTTTCAAAGTCATGAGCAGCATCTTCATACGCAATCTTACAAAGTCCAATTTTTGCTCCAGTTAAATCTCTTAATCGACTAACAACATCACTTCTTTGGTTAATATATTCAATTGCTTTAGACATATCACCATCTGAAGCTTCAAGTGCTTCTTTACAAAGTGCCATACCGGCAGATGTTTTTTCTCTTAATTGTTTAATTGCGTCTAGTGATACTCCCATGACTTTTACTTTCTTAAATTATTACTTTAATAAATCCAATACTGCAGTTACGTTCTTGTCAGTAATTCCTTTAACTTTAAGAAGATCTGCTTCTGTTGCACCTCTTAAATCATCAATCTTTTCAAATCCTGCTGTTATTAAAGCTTTCTTTACTCTAACAGGAAGATCCGTACCTTCTATTGAAAGTGGGTCAACTGGTTTTTCAATTACTCTTACGACACTCTTTGCAACAGCGTCATCAATTTTACCCTGTCTTAAAGCTTTCAATCTTTCTTTTTCAGCTTCTTCCATAGCTTTAACTCTTTCAACTTCAGCTGAATAGTCTGAGCTCATTCTCTCAAGTGATGTTACGTGTGAAGTTCTAGTTGCAATTAATTGCTTAGAATATCTTGAGTTCTCAATGGCTTTTCCGAATAGTTCAACAAAAAGTGAAATACTCTTTAATGAGTCATCGTTAGCTGGTATTACATGAGTAATTCCATCTGGATTACTATTTGAGTCAACAAGTGACACAACAGGAATACCACTGATAATACACTCTTTAATTGCATTCTTTTCAACTTTAGTATCAATTACAACAACTAGGGCTGGCAACTTATCCATGAACTTGATTCCATCATAGATCTTGTTTAATCGCTCTACGTCTCTTTGCATTAATAACTGCTCTTTTTTAACCATTCCTTTTGCACCACTAGCAATAGTGATTTCCATCTTTACAAGGTTGTCTACACTTCTTTTAACACCTCTAAAGTTTGTGAAAAGTCCACCTGGCCATCTCTTATTAATATAGAATGCACCTTTTTGTAATGCCATTTGCTGAACCATAGTAGCAGCTTGACCCTTTGTTCCAACAACCATGATATATCCAGTTTGAGCAGCCTTTTGAATAGCAGCTAAAGCTTGTTTAGTCTTGGTAAGTGTTTTTACAAGGTCAATGATATGAGCACCATTTCTTCCCTCATAAATGTATGGCTTCATTTTAGGATTCCAAGCACTAGTTCTGTGTCCAAAGTGGGCACCTGCTTGTAGCAATTCTTCAAGTGAAGGTAATGTAACTTCAGGCATTTGTTTTACTTCTTCTACCTGTACAGAAGTTTTGATTTCCTTTTGCATTATAATAATTTCCTTTCTTCTACTACTCTTTTAGGATATCTCTATCCAAGGAAAAATAAAGAGTATGAGAGATTAAATAAACAGCAGAGTTTATCAAAATCTTAATAGTTATGCAACAAAAGGACTTAAGCACTCATAAAAAGCCCCTAAATATCCATTTCACCTATAGAATTTCTACTCTTGACCATCCACTATTTGAGATAATTAAATGATCTAACAACTCCATACCAACAAGCTCTAACGAATTTTTGATTCTTTTAGTTACATCTATATCGCCCTGGCTTGCACTTAGGTTACCCGAAGGATGATTGTGAGCCATAATTACATAAAGTGCGTTAAACTTAAGCCCAGCAATAATAATATCCCTGGGTAAAACATGTACACCATCAACCGTTCCTATACCAACAGTCTTTCTGCAGACCTCTTCATATCTAGCGTTTAAGAAAATACATACAAAGTGTTCCTGCCTATACCTACCCATACCCCTTAGTGTTTCATAAGCCTGCGCACTAGTTCTAATCACTCTCCGAGATACTTTATCCACATAGTACCTCAAGCCCAATTCTACGCACACAGATAGTTTCATAGCCTTAACCTCACCTAAGCCATTAATTGATATGAAGTCTTGATATGCAACAGTACCCCGTTTAAATAATTTATCTACTTCCGCGCTTATCTGGAATACATTTCTCTGTTTGTTACCTGAAGAAATTATTATGGAAATAAGGTCTTTTAAAGACATATTTGATACACCCCACTTTAGAAATTTTTCTCTTGGTAACATGTATTAATATTACACAAGAGTTATGAACAAGTACTTACTCCTCTTCTTCTTTTTTCTTCTTACTTTCCTTCTTTATATATTTACAGTCTGGATATCCAGTACAACCTGTAAATGTTTTACCCCATCTACCTTTCTTCTCAGTTAGATTCTTTCCACATAATGGGCAAGTTTCTTTTAGCGCAAGTGGTTTTATATTCTTACACTCAGGGTATTTAGAACAACCCCAAAACTTTCCATATTTACTACTCTTTAAAATCATATCCGACCCACATTTCTCACACTTTTCTAATTTCAAATACTTCTCTTCATCTAAAGGTTCGCTTTCTGCCAAGCTCTTAATCCCTTTACACTCAGGAAATCTTTCACAAGTTAGGAACTTACCGTTCTTACCTATCTTAACTAGCATTGCTGCTCCACAGTCAGGACACTTTTCATCTGACTTACCTAAGATTACTAAGTCTTCTTTTTTAATACCATTTTCTGCACTATCAATATCCTTTTGAAGAGACCCATACTCTGATTCCATGAATGGTACATACTTAAGTTCTCCATTTGAGATATCGTCTAACCTATTCTCAACACCTGCTGTGTATTCATAATCAACCAGTCGTCCAAAGCTACTCTTTAAGAACTTACAAACTACCCTACCAATATCAGTTGGTGCTAATGCTTTTTCAATCTTTTCAACATATCCCCTATCAATAATAGTGCTAATGATTGTTGCGTATGTTGAAGGCCTTCCAATTCCAAGCGCTTCTAAAGTCTTTACTAGACCTGCTTCTGAGTATCTTGGCTTTGGTTTAGTATACTTCTGCAATAGCGATAATTCTATAAGACTTAGGATATCGCCCTTATTAATATGACCCAATATTGCAACCTCATCATCCTCTTTATCCCCTTGTAACAACAATCTAAACCCATCAAATAGTACGTTCTCACCACTTGCGATGAATGTATAATCTTGTTGTGTGCCTTGTGGCTTGATCTCCAAACTCAACTGGTTTGAAATCTTTTCTGACATTTGACTTGCAACAGCTCTTTTCCATATTAATGTGTATAATTTTGCATCAGTTGGATCTAGCTTTTTAGCCGCTGCCTGTGGAGTAAAAGATACATCCGAAGGTCTAATTGCTTCGTGAGCTTCTTGGGCGTTCTTAGATTTAGTTTTATAGAAGTTTGGTTTTGCAGGTAGATATTTATCACCATACTCTTTAGCTACAAACTTTCTAATTGATTCGATTGCTTGAGAGCTTAAGTTTGTTGAGTCCGTTCTCATATATGTTATATATCCAGATTGATATAACATTTGAGCTATTCCCATTGTTCTTTTTGCTGTAAATCCAAGAACTCTGTTTGCTGCTTGTTGTAATGTTGAAGTAGTAAATGGAGGAAATGCATGCTTTTTAACCTCTCTTGTTGTTACATTTGTAACTAAGAAATCTTTTTTAGCTATATCATCATTTATCTTGTTAGCCTCTACACCATTGTTTACATCTACTTTCTTTCCAGCAATTCTTGAAAGATATGCGCTAAATCTATTTGATTTATCCTTTTCTAATGTTGCATTAATATCCCAATACTCTTCAGGGACAAAGGCTTCAATCTCCTCTTCTCTTTCAACTATTAATCTTAAAGCTGCAGACTGTACACGACCTGCAGAGAGTCCATACCAAATCTTTTTCCATAGAACTTGTGATACTTTATATCCAACTAATCTATCTAACATTCTTCTTGCAAACTGTGCGTCTACAAGATCTTGGTCAATTTTTCTTGGATTTTTAATAGCTGTATTCACAGCATCTTTAGTTATTTCATTGAATGTAATTCTATTTGCATTCTTAAGTTTCAAAGCAGAAGCTGTATGCCATGCAATTGCCTCACCTTCACGGTCAGGGTCCATTGCAAGATATACTTTTCCATCTTTAGGTATATCTTTTTTAAGTTTTTTTACTAACTCTCCTTTTCCTTTAATCGTTACAAATTCAGGTTTAAAATCGTTTTCGACATCTACACCTAATTTATTTTTAGGAAGATCGATAATATGACCAACAGTGGCCTTCACCTTATATTCCTTACCCAAATACTTTTCAATTGTTTTAGCCTTTGCTGGAGACTCTACTAATACTAGATTCATCGCTTTACAGTATCAGGTATCAAAACTTATATCAATTTGGGCAAAATACACCCATACCGTATTCATTGTCAAATACAGTATACATTATTAAGATGAAATATTTATTTCCTATGAACGTTCCACCAGTCTATAAATTCACGAGCAATTAATGCTGAATTATTACTTGCTCCACCATCTTCTAAAAACACAACAAAAGCATACTTTGGCTTATCATATGGGAAGAATCCTGTTACCCAAGCATGGGTATTTTCATATCTCCCATTACTATCAACCCTACCAAATTCTGCCGTACCAGTTTTTGCAGCTATCTCAGGTTTTGCACCTGAAAGAGGAATAATTACTCTTCTAGCACCATTTACAGATGACCACATACCTTCCCTAACTATCTTTAAGGCATCTTCCCCAACGATCTTCTTTCTGATTGGTTTAGGTGCCAAGTTAACAATTCGACCGTCAGGATACTCAAGTATTGTGCCAAGATGAGGAGTATTAAGTGTTCCACCGTTTGCAATTGCAGACACCCAGTTAACCATCTGAATTGGAGTAACAGTTGTAATACCTTGTCCAATCACTGAGTTACAAGAATCACCCTCAGGATACCAAACATCGTCTAACCAAGGACTTGTTGTCTGAGCTAATTTAATCTTGTTCTCAGGCGAAGGCAGCCTTCCTGCTCCTTCTCCATCTAAATCAATACCTGTAACTGATCCAATGCCAAACTTTGATAGATATGGTACTAACTTATCCATATCCCAATTTCTAATTGTTTCGCAGAAAAATATATTTGAAGATACGGTTAATGCTGAGACCACATTTAATGGTCCGTATGAATTATTTCCATACTCAGGAAATGGTCGATCATCTGAAAAAGTATACCCTCTTCTACTTGTATATATTGTATTTACATCAATTGCTTTAGCATCAAGTGCAGAAGATGCAACAATCGTTTTAAATGTAGACCCAGGAGGAACTTGGGCAGCAATAGCACGATTAAGTAGTGGGTTTTTACCTGACTTTAATACTTTATTATACTCCCCAGTGCTTATACCTCCGACAAATAGATTGTTATTATATGAAGGATATGATGCCATTGAGATAATCTCACCGGTTTGAATATCTTGTAATATTGCAGCTCCACCATCAGCTCCAAATCTTTTAACACCTTTTTTTAATGCTTCATACATTACTTCTTGAGCATTAATATCTATTGATAGATTTAAAGTCGCGCCTGAGACGCTTGGTACTATTTCTGAATCTAGCTGATTAACAATATTTCCAAACGAATCTCTCTCTCTTGAGATTCTCCCCTTTGTACCAAACAGTTGTTCATCATATTTTAATTCTAATCCAGATTTCCCAATTACATCATTAAAGGAAACGTATTCAATATTTTGTAAATCTTCAAAATATACATTACCCGTGTATCCTAAAATATGCGCCATGGATAGTCCGTACGGATAGCTTCTTTTACTTCCATTTTCAATTGTAACTCCTTTTAAATATGACTGTGCAGATCTAACTTTTACAGCCACATCATTACTCATTCCTGAAAGTACCTCTACTTTTTTGACCCACCCTTTATCCTCTAATGAATATTTTTCCCAAACTTTATTCACCCTCTCAACTATCTTTCCATTCTCTTTTATATCTTTTCCTAACACTTCTTCAATTTTACTGGCCACATTTTTCAGTTTTTCTTGATTGACTGTATAGTCATTATTTATAATTTCTGAAGTATCAATAAACACTGAAACAGCAGGAATATTTAGAGCCAACTTCTTTCCATTTCTATCAACAATTAGTCCCCTATTTGGTTTAACCTCTGCAATTTCAAACTGATTGTTTTGAGATTTCTCTTTATAGTATGAATGTGAAAAGATCTGAAGATTAATCAAAGTGTAGACGACAATAAAAAATATAGAGATGAATATTGGAAAAATTAATAGATACTTATATGTAATTACTTTACTATCATCTATTTGAGCAGATGTTGTTTGAACGTTTAAAATATCAGAGCTCTTTAGACTCTGCTTTTTAAATTCCTTATTTATTTGCTGTCCGAATTTTATCTTCACAGTTTTATCTTGGATAAATTACTATCACTATTAAAATTACTAAGTAGTGTCTCAACAATTATTACAACGGTATATGTAATTATCGCAGGTAATATATTTTCAATTAATAATTGATTAGAAAATCCATTTGTATAAATCATATTAAGCAGAATTAATGAGAGATATATTGAAACAACCCTTATTAATATAGATAGGATACTTCCAATTGAGGCAACTCTCTTACTTATCTCTGAGACTAATACTATTATTGAAAATACAACTAAGTATGAACCAAGCATATTTTTAACAGTTAGATCAAGTAGAATTGATGCAATAATTAAAAATATAATACTTCCACTACTCAACGTTCTTGAATACAATAATATGGCAATAATTAAAAATATAGAGATACCAAAGGGAAGGTATATTAACGGTTCTACAAATATTATTAAAACACTAAAAAGGACACTAAGTATTACTTGAATCATTTCCTTACAAAAATATAATTATTATTAAAAATTTCAATATTAGGTTTAACTTTGGCTGTAAGTACAGAGGCAGCATTATCTTTTACAAGTTGTGTAACTCTTCCAAGAAGTAGTTTGCCTCCTATTCGTGTATCAGAAACAAAAACTAAGTCTCCATCTGAGATATTACTACTACCTGCAATATTCTCAATTAATATTTCAAAGTTTTTACCAACAGCGATTGCTTTTACGTTACTACTTTTCCCATCTTTAGAAATTAGTACTTCCAAGGTACTTTTCGAATTATCAGCTGTTAATACTTTAGAAGAAGTTTGACCAACCGATTCAATAATCCCCACATAACTATCTCCTAATACAACGACATCTCCACTTTTAACGCCATCTTTTGTTCCTAAATCAATAATTATTTCCGAACCATCTGAAGGAGTATAAAAGGATGCTTGAAGATACTCAAAATCTTTATCAGAGCTCTTTGCATGTTTCTCAAGAGCTTCGAATTTCTTTTTTAGAACTTCAAATTCACCTGCCTTTATTTCTAATTGCTCAATCTTATTCTTAAGTAACTCAATACTCGAAAGATTCTTTTGGTAGTTTTGTAATCCCTCAATCTTCTCCTTACTTTCTCTACCTAAATCCATTCCTGTAAATGAGATTGGTTGTAAACTAATAGTTATAGCAGAAAACGCTTGCTCAATATCAGTAAAGTATCCAACGGCAAAAATCATTATTGATATAACTACAAGGTATAAAGGATTAAATTCCTTTTTTTGATTTGGTGTAACTACTTTCATGTATATATTCTACACTAATTCGTCCCAAGATTTTTGAATTCTTTCAAGCAATTGGATGTGGTCTAACATTGATGCCGTACCTCTAGCAACAGCAGATAGCGGTTCTTTTACAACTTTAACTGGCACATTAAGCCTTTTTTCCCAGTATTGAGCAATACCAGGAAGAAGTGCACCACCACCCGCAAGATGAACTCCACCTGTGAGCAGATCTGTCACTAATTCTGGAGGAGTATCTTCAATAGCATCTTTTACAGCTTCAGTTATTTGATCAATTGAGTTCATGAGGGCTTCTCGGATCTCGACACTTGAAACTTCAATTGATTTTGGCAAACCTGTTAACAAATCCCTACCTTGTACATTCATACTAATCTCTTTTTCAAGAGGAGCCGCACTTCCAATACTAAGCTTTACCTCTTCAGCAGTTCTTTCTCCAATTAAAAGATTATATTTATCTCTCATATAATCAATTACATCTTGATCCATTTCGTCACCTGCAATCTTTATTGTCCTATCAACTACAATATCACCAAGTGATATAACAGCAATATCTGTTGTACCTCCACCAATATCAACAATCATACTTCCGGATGCTTGTTCAACGGGAAGGTTTGCACCGATTGCTGCTGCCATTGCCTCTTCAACGATAAAGACTTCACGAGCACCTGCGGTCTTTGAGGCATCAATTACTGCTTGTCTTTCAACTTCTGTAACAGAGGAAGGCACACCAACAATTACTCTTGGTCTTGGAATTTTATATGTATTTGCAAAATATTCGTGTGCCTTACTTATGAAATGATGAAGCATGGCTTGAGTTGTATCAAAGTCATTAATTACTCCATCTCTAAGTGGTCTAATTGCCACAACATTTGCTGGAGTTCTACCTATCATTTGTCGAGCTTCAGTCCCAACAGCCAAAACTCTATTTGTTTTCTTATCTATAGCAACAACGGATGGTTCAAATACAACAATACCAGTACCTCTTAGATACACTATGGTATTTGCAGTACCTAAATCAATTCCAATATCATATGTGAATTTTTCCCAGATTGAATCTAAAAGTTTCATTAATGTATATACAAAAAATCAGTACTTGATTGTACCACAAAAACAAAAGCTGAATATTGAGAAATATTATTACACTTAAGCCTCTTTTTTAAGCTTCTTGTAACACTTCATACAAACATTAGTTCTAACAACCTGATCTCCAAGTTCTAAATCAACTTGTCGAAGGTTAGGTCTAAATGTTCTAGCAGTCTTTGGTGCCTTATATCTCCATCCACCCTTTGCAGCGTGCTGAATGTTTCTTCCTGCCATATTCTTTTTTGCACATAAAGCGCAAGTCTTGGTTGCCATTTCTTTAAAATGTTTGATGATTAAAAATCAAGGTGATATTATCAAAAAGATTATACTTTGACAATATATGAATATATTAAATAATTTAGAGTGGTATATTTTTGCAATACCTTCTTTAATAATTGCCTCTACAATACACGAATATGCGCATGCCTTAATGGCCACAAAACTTGGTGATTACACATCGAAAGCGGAAGGGCGACTGACTCTAAACCCATTAAGCCATATTGATCCAATTGGAGCTATCCTTATGATTTTAGTCGGGTTTGGTTGGAGCAAACCAGTCCCAATTAATGAGTATAACTTCACAAAACCTGTACTTCACACTGCTTTTACTGCAGCAGCTGGCCCAATTTCAAACATAATAATTGTTTTAATATGTTCTTTAATATTTCAATTCTTCCCTTCATTACCACTTTTAATATTTATCATTGTTAATGTGTCACTTGCTGCATTTAATCTTATCCCTATTCCACCACTTGACGGGCATAAAATTGTTAGAGCACTACTTCCTTTCAAACTTCAATACTATTGGGAGCAATTAGAGAAGTTTGTCCCTATAATTTTCTTATTATTCCTACTTCCTTTCTCCCCCCTATCTACTTTTACCTCAACTCTAATTAAATGGGTGATAGAAAATTTACTATCAATACTAGGTATTTATTAGTAGTTGTACAGTAATAATTTTCGAGGTATTATGAAGAGTTCTGATGGGTTATAGGGTGTAGCTTGTCCTGCGATCAGCCATGGGATTTCATATAATCCAACTCCTTGGAGTTAGATTGAGAAAACCCACTTACATTGTAAGGGCATCAAAGCTCCACTCTCCATCAGGACATAATTTCCCCCACTTTATTGACTTTCACATAGCTGATATAATATGCTTCGTAATTGGAACGCCGAAGTAGCTCAGTTGGTCAGAGCTACGGTTTTGTAAACCGTGGGTCGAGAGTTCGAATCTCTCCTTCGGCTCCATATGCAGAGGTGGCGGAGCGGTCAAACGCACTTGACTGTAAATCAAGCACCTTCGGGTTACACAGGTTCAAATCCTGTCCTCTGCATACAACAAACTCCCCTATGAATTAAAAATATTTAATAGATTTAATGAATCCTTTAAGACCTTGCGGAATAATTGAGAATGGTCAGCAGTTAGGACTTGTATCTGCTCATATTTGTGAAGAGCCAGTAAACTCAATTATCTTTAAATTTGAAACAAATGAAGCAATGCTCTTTGCAAAAGCAAGACACTGCAATACAGCTTGCCCTGCCTTCAAAAAGTGCAATCCTGAACAATTCTATGGAACGCACACGCGTATAAACCAAACGGGTGAAAGGATGATAGCAAACTCAGATGAAAATATCCCAAGAGAACTTGCTGAGGAGATATTTCTCCCATACCCTACTTCAAACGAATAATGAACTAATATCAATAGATATAATATGACTCCTGTAAACCCAAAATTCACAGATGTAGAACTTGAAAAAGTTGCCACTAAAAACGCCGAAGTCATTTATCACCTAATCAAAGAACCTGAACAATGCTATATGAACGATGGAAAAGTTCGTAGAGCAGTTTTAGGAATTGTAGAAACAATTAATGGTATAAGAGGTATCCAACTAGAGTTAAATGCTTCTGAAACAAGTGATTATTTCAAAGAAGGAGCAATGGCTTTTACGTTCATGGCTTCACACAAATCAATAACCCCACGCGGAGATCTTATGAATATAATTGATGCTGTATTTTTTGCTTTCGCAGAAGAAAACAAATTGGACTACCAAAGAGATCTTGTGGTAGCAAAGAAAGATTATAACCCAGATAGAATAGTAATTACCTTTACAAATCCAAATAGTCAATTCTAAAAAGGTATTTAGAACCAAACCTTAATTTCCCTCTTAGCTTCCTTTAAGCTTGTAGATCTATGAACTACATTAAATAAAGCACGTTTCTCAATATTTGATTGCTTATATGAATCAGATGACATAATCCCCCTAATTGTTGAGAGATCAGCATATGCTGGCTCATTATCCCCTACTATTTTCTTTAACTTTTCTACAGCATTGTTACCTTCCCAAACGATAATTATAATCTCGGAACCTGTAATCTGCTTAATATTCCAATCGTAAATCTGATTTCCAATGATTTGATCATTCATACTTCCGAAAATTTCAATTATTTTCTTTTCATTTTTCAATGATTTCTTGGCCTTCGCTCCCAAACCTTCTATCCATTTCATATCTTTTACATAGTGTAATCTTGCCTGTTTAATTGTAGGTATTACCGATTTAATAGTATTAATTCTAAGACCAGCAAGTTCAATTCTTTTGATTATCTCTCCAACTAGCCCTCTTTGAATACTTTGGTTTTTAATAATTGCTAAACTTTTTTCCATAATAGCTTTCTAAAAATATTATGCATATTTTAACATTTAATTATTGAAAAAAGACAATTTAATGTGTATGCTACGCGTGTAAGCTGAATTAGCTCAGTTGGTAGAGCATTCCCATGGTA
>JACCDN010272342.1_pt1 | contig 34654 bp, 26 predicted proteins | sample 7441691 | NCBI WGS metagenome assembly JACCDN01 (sample SAMN15323439, study PRJNA562643) | freshwater metagenome | isolation source: river surface water | place: USA:Blue River Watershed | collected 2017-08-16
CAATCTCAACGTTTTTCGCTCTCACAACTTTACGGCCGGCGATTTGAATGGTCTGCGTGAACAGCTGTTTGTCGGCGGCATCTAAGAAGGCAATTTTGATTTGAATAGAGGTTAGGCACGGTGCGGCACGCTCAATGTCAATGAACGAGCAGTAGTCGAAGTCAAAGCATTCAAGACTCGGATTTTTGTCGGGATCGACCCAGGCAAAGCTGAACCCTGAACTGCCTACGCTGCCAAATGAGTAGTCCACCGTTGCGTATTCATTTTTGAATTGCGCGCTGCTTACATAGGCCAGGCTGCATGCAGCAGCCAAGACCATCAAGAAGGCAACGCGAAACCAAAAACGAAACAATTAGGCCTCTTCGCCCTCATCGCCAAAGTACTCGGCGGCATAACCGCCTGAATAACCCATGCCCTCGTATCCGCCAGGGCCCGAGTGAATATCGCCTTCGCTCATGTCGCTCTCACCGAGATCAGCTGTCGAGTCTTCGCGATTGTCCGGTCGAACCTGCCGCTCTTGATTCCACCCAAAACCAAATAATGCACCCAAACAGCTCATGTGAACCTCCCCTTTGTTGCTTAAAAATTAAGCGTGACCTCCGACATTAAATGTCATAGGCTTTCGATACCTTTCAAACGGGCAAGTTAGTTCCCCTTTCGTGCCCAACCGCTAGCGGTTAGTTGCCTCGGGGGAGGCAACGAAAAAGCCCCAGGACTCGGTTCAGGCCTGGGGCTTTTTCCGCTTAGATTCCGGAGCCGGTTCCCGGGTTGACATGTTTGTCGTGAAGGATTTGAGCCCGAATTACACGGTTATCGCTAATCCAATCCATCACAGCGAACAAGACTCCTGACACAACAAATGTCAAGTGAATGATGATTCTCCAGATTGTGCCCTGTCCCACTTCGTGCTGAGGGTCGACTGAAAGCTCAATGAAGTCCTTCAACAGTTCGATTACTGAAATCGCAACCAAAGAACCAATCAGCTTGATTTTCAAACCTGAGAAGTCGACTGTTCCCATCCAGTAAGGCCGGTCCACCGAATTCTCTGCGACTTCGATTTTCGAGACGAAATTTTCGTATCCAGCAAATAGAACTATCAGAATTAGGTTCGCCATCAGCACTAGGTCAAGCAACGCAAGCAAGTCCAAGACGAACATGTCATGTTCAGTGTCTGCGCCGAGGTGGCCAATCATCGTGACAAACTCAATCACGAACTTGTAGGCAAGCACGCCAAGGACTCCGATAAGCCCCATGTACAGAGGTGCAAGCAACCATCGCGACCAAAAGATCGACTTTTCTATAAGACCAGCGAGTTTTCCCAATTTGTCCCCCAACTTCAAAATTGAACTTTCTAAGAGAATAGCGAGTTTCAAACACTGGGTCGACTAAGTGACGTGATTCCTATCGTCATGCTTTCGTTAGTTTGCGAAACATGAGCCGTGTGAAATCGCGGCATTTTCTCGGTATGCTCGAATGTATTGAATGTCAGCATTGACTTTCGCACTTGGGGGTGTAGCGCGTGAGCGACTATTTTGGCAGCGATGCTTTTTCGCAGGGGAACACACCGACAGCTGGAGTTTGGCAGGAACTTGAACCAGCCAAAGGCGCCCCTTGGTTGATTTTGGGCGGTGGGGCTGCCGCAATTACATTGGTTTTTGTCCTGAAGTTCGCCTTAAGGCCAGTCGGCGACTTGGCTGCTTTGGGTCACGCTGGATTCTGGTTTTTAAGTCTTGTCGCGTTCCTTGTCCCGGTAGCCTTTTTCAGCATTGTTGACCTCAAACGTCAGCTTGTCATCGATTACCCCACTCACCCCAAAACAGTTAGAACGGCAAAGTTTTCATTTCTAATTTTTGGCCTTGCTGCATCTCTTTTCCAGGTTTACGAATTAGCCACTGAGCTGTCGAAGCTTTTGAACGTAGGGTAACGATGATTAAATTTGTAAAGGTACTTGCTGCACTAGCCGCAGCCTCGCTAGCTTTCATAACAGTCGCAACATCGCCTGCAACCGCGGCTGGCAATTTCGATTTCTCAGCCTGTGTGCAGAACAAGCAAGCGGGTTCCGTGATGCTCCTGATGGACGAATCTGGTTCGGTTTACGGTTCTGCCAGTAAGCCATCGTCTGATCCAAAAAACTATCGAATCACTGCTTCTAAAATCATGCTAGACAAGTTGCAGCAGGTTGCGGATGCATATGATGCGTCCATCAATGTGATGCTTGCTGGACTCGGTGATGACTTCAAGGTTCGCTCTGCCGGGAATGGAGGGTGGGTTGCCTTGCAACCTCAAAAGCCTGGCACCGGCCTGGCAGAACTAAATCAGTCCGTTGAGAACTGGAAAAAGCTTTCGTCTGATAAGAATGGCCGAGAGACGGACCTTTATTCGTCGCTTGAGGGAGCTCAGAAGGCTTTTACATCTCAGAGCCAATGCAAACTTCTTGTTTTGTTCAAGGACGGCAAGGACTACCAGTACTTCAATAAGTCAGTGAAATCTCCTGTATCCGACCCTGCCATCCAGGCAGCATTGGACAGTGGAAACACCACATCTGCCATCACGCAGGCAGAGTCTGAAATTTGCCGCGCAGGTGGTTTGGCTGACGGATTCCGCAGCACTGATACCTATGTACTAACGGTTGCGCTAGGCGTAGGGTCCGCTGGCTCAGAGTTCCGACAAATCCAAAGCGTCTCGGAAGGCGGAGGTAACTGTGGTGCTGAACCGGGTTTCGGAAAACTCTTGGTCGTACCGCAGGCAGCTGATCTGCCGGGCCAATTTGCACGAGTTCTAGATCCAAACTTTATCCCGGCTGATCGCAAAGATGCTTTCCCGTTCAATATGACAAACGCTTTGAGCGGCATTAGCGTCTTAACGAGCGGTGATCTTGGCGCATTCAATGACTACACGATCATTCCTCCCAAAACCTGTCTTGGTGGAAAGCAGGTATTTAAGCAGGGTGGGCAGATCGAAGGCCAGTTTGGTGCTGGCGTTCAGTGGCAGAGCCAGTGGTATAGCGCCGAGACTTTCAAAATCGTCATCAATAAAGATGAAGGTGCAGATGACAAGTGCTGGGTGGGTCAATGGACTGTCCAGCCGACAGGGAGCGCCAAGGGCAAAAGCTCCTCAGTTATCGAATTTGATTCAAACTTGCAGGCTTTAGCAACTTTTGCCGAAAAAGATTTCTATTTGATCCCAGATGGCGCTGCGAAAGACTTCAATGTTTCGTTGAGCAAGGTTTCGCCTGCCAACCCGGTAGAGGTCTCGACACTTGATAAGAGTCTTTCGATGACGGTTAGCGGCCAACTCGAAGATGCCCAAGGCAAAGTCCTCAAGACGATATTTTCTGGCCTGACGCGTGCCAACCTAGCCACACCTCAGAAGTTGGACGCCAAAGACATTGCAGTTGGCACCTATCGGCTCGTTTTGACGCTTGAGACTGCCGTTCAAGACCTTGGTGTGCCACTTCGCCCAGTGCGCACCGAGACGACTATTGAGGTCCGCAACAAGAATCGCGTGCCGAAGGCACTTGGTGCGGTCGCGTTTGGAGACATCGACGGTAAAAAAGTCGTAGAGAAGGAAATTGTCTTCGTTGGAAGCCCAGACGCAGCCTTTAAATTGGAGTTTCTGAATAAGGAATCGAAGGTTGTGGCGATTCAGCACCCTGAGGGATTGACCTATGCCTTCACCAATTCGAGTTCGGGATCCACGTTTGAGATTCCGAAGGGCACTGGAGAAACAAAGGTTAAGGTGGCCATCCAGGTCCAGGGTAAGGATGAGATCAACAAGCGAGGTTTGGTTTCAGGGCAGCTCAAGGTGAAGGCCGTTCCCGTTGGGTCGGAATCTAACGCCGAGTTGCTTTCGATCCCTTTCACAGCGAACCAGACTCCAGAAGCAAACCAAGGTTTGCAGTGGCTATTCATTGCGTTGTTCACACTGATCGGCCTTGCAATTACTCTTGGCGCTCTGCAGTTCGTGGCCTGGTTAGTTGCAAAGTTCCCAAAACCAATCGACATAATCAACCAAAGCATCCAGGCACTTGAGATTGATGGTCGCATTGAAAATAACCTCTTTGTGCCGACTGACGCTGGATCACTGGCGAAGGTTACTGACCCACGACAGTGGCAAGACATACAAGTTGAAGCAAATCGAAAGAGCGCCTACGTGGCTGGAAGTACCTTCATAGCGAAGGCCCCGGGTTGGCGTTTGGGCTCGCCAGGTTTCGGTTTGCTTGAAAATTCCGAAACTCTGGGCTGGTCGTCAGGTGCAATTGCCGGGGATGGAGACGAGTCAAGTTCTGGCAAGCCGATGCTGCCACTTCATCTCCAGAATTGTTGGATTTTGGCAATCAATCGGGATGATCTTCCAGATGACCCAAGTTCAGTGGCCATTCCAGCAAAGGTCACCCTAATTTTCGGAACTAAGGTCAATCCAAATCAGGCTTTTGACCAGGGATTTGCCTCAGGAGGTTCCTCTGAAGCCTCGGCCGAAAGGCAATTACTGATGCATGCAGTCCAATCATCAATCGCTTACAAGTTGCCCACGCTTTTCGGGCTAGGTGCGATTTCTGCTACCGCGGCAGGCGACCGGAAGGCAAGCCGTTTCTCAAGAAAGAAGGCTGAATCGACTCAGCCAAGCTCACAGCCTGCTCAAGCAAATTTCAATTTCGGTCAAACAGACCCGAACGACCCATTCGCCTAAACGGCAATAAGGAGACAAAGTGCAAAAAGTACTAATCATCGGCCTTGGTGGTTCTGGCGGAAAGACTCTCGCCTTCCTAATGGATGAGCTGCGAGTTCGGTTGGGAGACAACTGGCAAGGGAGACTCCCAGATTGCTGGAAATTCGTGCACATCGACGTTCCTGCCGAGGAGGATACCGTCGGATCGCAGCTAGCCTCGCCGGTTTCAGCACAGGGTGGTACCTATGCCGGGTTGGCTACCAAGGGTGTTCCATATTCGAATTACGACAAATCAGCCATTGATGTACTGCAAAATCAAAATCCTAGCGCCCTTGATCTTGCAGCTCGTTGGAGGCCTTCACCAGAACGAGCAGATGCGATTGCTGTTGCCGGCGGCGCTGGCGCCTATCGTGCCGTTGGCCGAATGGTGACTGTGGCAAAAGCCAGCGGAATCTACTCAGCTCTGAAGCGGGCAATCGAAGACTTGTCGACCGTTTCGGCAAATCAAGACCTGGAAAAACTCAGCTCGCAGTTGGGCGCGCCAGCCCCCGACTCTAAGAGCAACCCGCTTGTCTTTATGGTTTCATCTCTAGCCGGTGGATCTGGAGCTTCTATGGTTCTCGATGTTGCAGACATGTTGCGAGGACTAAGCGGCCAAAACGGTTTCGACGGAGAGCACTCCGCTGCCTTCCTGTACACGGCAGACGTGTTTGCGTCATTAGGAATTTCCAGCGGAGGCCCCGGTTCACTTGCCACCATTTCGGAGCTGATTTCGGCTATGAACCGACAAGGCGAGCCATGGAATGCCAAGGAATGGGAGGCTCTAGGAATCGGAGCTGCCTCGGTCCCCACTGCCCAAGGTCGCGGACCGCACATGATTTTCCCCGTTGGAGCTAAAGCTCAGGGGATTCCTTTTGGCGAAACCCCAGAAGACGTCTTCCGCGGATTTTCGAGAATGCTGGCACCGTTGTTGGTAGACAACCACATTCAAAATGAGTTTTATGCCTACATGACCGTGAATGGATTGTCAGCAATCATGGCTGCCGGCGATAATACTGGTTTGGCCAAGGATCCAATATCTGGAACCGTTCGGCCGGCCCACTTTTCGGGATGGGGCTCAGCGGTTTTGACTATGGGTCGCGAACGTTACACCGAATATGCATCCCAGCGAGTCGCACGTGAAGCTGTGGAGACCCTGGTAAACGGATTTGTCGATCAAGATTTTCTCGAGAAGAAAATCAACTTGCAACAGGCTGTGCAGAGAAGTGTCGATGCTGTCTACCCTTCGTTCCTAGAGATTTCTGGTCTTACATCTGTGAAGGCCGCAGATGCAATGCCGCTGGTCAACCAAATCGTGTCCGCGCAGGTTAAGAATTCGTTTGCCAGCACTCGCGCCATGCAGCTCGCCGCAGAGTTCAATGGGCGCTCGGGCGACATTACCGCGGGTGCTGTAGGAAATTATTTCAACCGCAACATGCAGGAGATCAAGGCAGCAGCGGTCACCGAGGGGCTTAAAGCTATCGCCACGTGGTCGGTGGACGCTCAACGTAATGTTGAGGACGCATTTTTGAACATATCGGCTCAACGTGGCCTGCGAGTAGCGGTTGATTGTTTGAAAACTCTGATTTCCGACCTTGGCCGGATTCAAGTTGATTTAGAAGCAAAAGTCGCATCTGTCTCCCCGACACTCGAACCTGCACTTCAGCAAGGAATCGCAGCGGCTAAAAAGTTGGGAAACAGCCCCATTGCCGGGGGAGGCGGCTTTGCCGCAAACTTCATTCAGGTCTACGGGCAAGAGTTGGGCAAGCAAGTGGTCCGTGACGCCTGTACCTCTCTGGCAAGCATTTTGGCTGATTTCTGCAAGAACTTCATTTCGCCACTGATGGATGCCGCCAATAAAGTTCTCAAGGAGCTCGAATATGAATTGAGCCGTGACGCCAAGAATGTGGTTACGGCGGCCTACCGAGAGGCACCTGTTTGTCAGTGGCCATCCGATGAAAGTGCCGTTCCTCAGCACTTCAACCCAGCAGTGAATGAAGTGCTAATTGACGGCGTTAGTAAGTTCCCTAGCTTCTTTGAGATTCACGTGGCTCAAGCAGTGTCACCAGTCGTCGGGGCGACTGTCAAGGAAGCCGCGAGACAGATAGTCACTAGAACCCGCCTGGAAAAGCTCCAAGTTGGAACGGGATTTGAAAAGGTCGTCGGTTGGAATTGGAAGCGTACGCCTCTAGACAGCCATCCGAACATTAATCGCACGAGAAAATGGCAGCCAAAAGAGTTCGCCTCCATTGACGGGCAGCCCCAGTCTGCCGCTTCTTTTGACTTGCGTTTAGGACACAGAGAAATTCTTGACCACGCGAGAACTTGGACGCACTTGCCGTCGTGCCCATTCCGCCAGCATGCAGATGAGGGTATCGCCGAATGGCTAGAGCCGAAAGTCGCACTGTCTTCACAGGAAGCTGGCGAGCGTCAACAGTTGTTTGATCAAATGCTAAGGCAGGCAATTAACCTCGCTTCACCATTGGTCGAGATTGACAATGCTGCGGTGCAGGCGATTCACGGCGCAAATGCCCAAGGAAATGTTTATTCATTCTCGGCGATACCTCTAGATGTAAGTCACCCGACGCTATCTTCCCTATTGACGTCATGGGCAACCTCGCCAACCGGTCCTCAAAACAGTGCGGCCCTTCGCTCATCCGCGTCAGCCGCAACTGACAAGGGAGAGATATTCATTCAAGGAAAGACGGCCAGTCCATACTTGCCGATCGTATTCAAATCGCTAACTGAACCAATTCGAAACGAATGGACAAATGCGATCGCCAACGGCACGACCGCTCAATTTTGGCAATGGAGAAGGGCGCGTTCGCTGAGACATTTCGTTCCCATTTCCCAGCGCAATCTGCAGGCCTTTGTGCAAGGTTGGGTGGTCGGTCGCATTACCGGACAGATTCAGCTTGTTGAGGCCAACGATGGCTCCGGCTCGAAGCTAGTCAAGGTTCAGGATCCCAGAGACGGGGCATGGGTTGAGTTCCCTCGCAGACTGCTGGGCGTAAGCCAACTGGGTGTACCGATGGCTGCTCCGGGCGCAGATGAATCAGCTTGGAATGTGCCGGCAGCGGTGTTGGAGTCGCTTCCACTTGCAATGGCTCAATGTCAGGGGCTGGACCTGTCGCCGCTGAAGCCATACCTTGCGGTTATCCAACTGGGAATTTCTCTGAAAGTAAAGCCTGTTGGAAACGAGCCTGTTGGAGGTGCGGGAAACGTATTGAATCCATTGGACATTTGGTTTGCCAATGGACCTTCTGCAGGGTTTGAACCTCAAATCAAATCAGCGCAAGGAGCCAACCCTGAAGAACGCAGGGCCAATGCAACCAACTGGCTGGGCTCTATCGACGGATACATGCAAAATCTGGTCAACGCGAGCGTTACACCAGGAAACTTCTGGACCATCAACCGAGAGTACGAGATCGCTCCAGAGATAAGTTCTGCATGCAAGTCGGTAATCCGTGAGCTTGAACGGGCAGACCTAGGAACGGCAATCGATGGTGCAACGATGGTTGCAACATCTGGCGCAGTCAATAACTCCAACGAAACAGCCGTAAGCGGCGGCGCGGCTGTGGAGGGTTAAAGATGACTCAAAAAATCATCATTGCGAACCTAACCGACTTGGCCACCCACCAGGTATTTCAGGTTGTCAGCGACTGGACCCTCGCCGGTTTAGCTGGAGAGTCCGTTTGGATTGATTCAGGAAACCCGGGTGAAGTGCACCAGATCGACGAGTCGGGCATCACAAAAATTGGCATCAATGATTGGATGAGCTCTGGCTTGAAGGATGGTGTTCAACTTCGAATATTCGCTCTTCAAGTCCTTCGGGATGCTAAAAACGGAGTGCCGTTCGAGACCATCCAATCGGTCCTTTCAGCACACCCACAACTTACTCAGGCATCCGGCGGTCTCGTAAACATTCTGGTGCCGGTCGACGGATTAGAGAAAGTGAATGGCTCGGTTTTCTTTGAGCACCGCCTGAACATCGTAGTTGCACCCGCCGACGGCACCGCCCCTTCGTCAGCACACAATTTGGTTACAAAGAAAAGTCCAGAGGTTTTCTCGCACGCAGCCGCAGGATTGGTATCGGTCGCCGGTTTCTGGCACGGACAAGACGAGTCTCCACTCGAGAAGTTGAATCAAAATCGCGTCCTAGGCCCTGGTCAAAACACCATGCTGAGTCGCGCCTTCGTGAGATATGTAGATGCGTCCGACTTGGTTAACAATCTGGTTCACTCGGTCGCGCTAACGGATGTTTCAGTGCTCCCAGTAGCTATCGATGACAAGGGAAAACCATTTGACTTTTTGTCAGAGGGGCAAGCCCAGGCCGCTATCGACTCCATATCAACAGCCTTCTATAAAGAAAATGAAGCACAACTAGGATTCAAACAACCCCCGGCGTTCCGCTCCGGACCACTAAAGTCAATCGGTTTTATCGACGCAATTAAACTCTACTTCAGCTTTGTATTCAAGTGGCTTTGGGCCGCTCCAGGGGAGTGGGCTCGAGAGAAAATCGCAAACGCCAAAAAGAGCATTGCGGCCTCGGGTCAGCGGTTTTTGGGATCTGACAGCCAATACGAAGTGATCGTAAAAGGTGTTTCTGTTCGCTCACACGACTCAAATACGGAACTAGATCTCAGTCAGGAAATTCTAGACGCCGCCAGAGCCGGTCTCGGTTCGTCGCATTTAATCCCACCGGCCTCGCCATATCAACTTTGGGAATCCATGGTCTCAGCCACTTGCAACCTTGCTGATGGTGGCGTGGGTTTCGAGAGCATCAACCTTCCGTCAGTTGGTGCAGATCGAGTGTTGGTTCGTGATCCGAAACTGTTGACTCCTGACTCCCGTTCAAACAATTTCGATGTACCAGCGAGACTTCCAATACCTATGAGTGGTGCCCGACTTCGTTCAGACGACCCATACTCTGCTTATGTGGTCATGGATCAAATTGAAGAAGCCTTGAAAAACGCATCTGAACTGTCGCCTGTAACTTATAACGAGCTTCACCAACTAAAACTCAACCTTCAGTCTTGGGTGCAAAACAATCGCAGCTTCGTTTGGCAAATTGGCCTGAAACTGGCACTTCAATTGAATAAAGCTCGGGCTGAGTCTCGCGCCATGCTCATGGTTTCGCAGAACCTTGGTACGGAATTTCAGTTAGAAGAGGCGGAGAGAAACGCCCGCAAGGCTCTCTGGAATGTGATCAAAGGCGGTCTTTTGATTGCCGCCTTGGGCGGGTTGGCTTGGCTAGTTCAAGCTTTCCTATTGTTCCTCACCACAAAGTCTTGGCCTGGAACTTTGGCCGCCGGCTGGTGGTTGCCGGCACTCATATTCGCTGGTGTTCTGCTGATCTGGAATCTCGTGGGGCTAGCGGCGTTTAATGGCAAAGTTGGAGAGTTCTTTGACCTTGAGAAGAAGATCAATGAAGAGAAAGCACGCTCTCGCTGGGCGGCAGCAAATCTTCAAGTTGTTCTTCAAGAGCTACACAGGCTTGCGAGCCTATATGGCCAATATCGTCTTTGGGTGAAGGTGCTGAGCCCGCTCTTCTATCGTGAACCTGAGGCCGCCACTTCAACTTCCAGTTCAAAGACATCCATCAAAAACTTGACTGATTTGCCAAAGAGTGTCGTCGTTGCAGAACTTTCTCCATCACCGGAGGCACGCGAAGAGCTATTCTCCCGAGTCAGGAACTCGTTTTACAAGCGTGGCTGGCTCAAAACAACCTTAGATAGATACATAGACGAACGAGGCTTGAACGTCAATGACATTTGGTCAGACACGGCTCAAAGCTCCAATTCTGAATTGCTGAAGCTCGCTTCAATCTCCGCAGACACCGACTCTGCGAAATTGTTGAGTGACTTAGCCGGAAGCAGCGCCAAGGACCTGGCCACGCAGGGAGCTAACTTCCAGAGCTGGACTGTGTTGGTGCGAGGCCAAAAGACTGGCCAAGAGCAGGTGAGCGGAGCATTCATCGATGCGCTTCGCAACGGCGCTGGACCGATTCCCGTGGGGTCTATTCTCTCTGCACGAGCCTCGGTGCAGGGCGTTTCAGCCGTCAGCTTGCCTAACTCGTACTTCGCTTTCGACTCACGACTCGAATCGGCAACTGACGTAGGTCAGGTGCAGCAAATTGCACCATCCGGGCTTGAGAAGCGCAGCCTGGATTTCATGGCAGTACGACTTGAGCTCACCGACCTAATTTCTTCAGATTCATTCGCCTTCGTAGTGGATCCAGTTCTGCCGGCGGTGGCAACTGATACAACGGGCATGCCAACAATCGAGGGTTAATTGGGAATCATCGACTTCTTCGGGCAGCTCTTCTTCTTTGTTTGGTTCACTTCAGCGATTTTTTGGGCCGCTAGCACAGCAGCTTTTGCGAGTTGGGCACGAATCGATCTTCGAATTGCCATTCCAGCGGGAGCCCTTTTTCAATGGATTGGCTTTCTAGCGATTCTCATTACGTACTTCGTAAAAAAGCAGGGTCAGGCCCCAGCTGAAAACTATTCATCGGTGGGCTCGGAATTCGGATACTCAACTACCGATTCGTCAGCTGGTGGCTTCGGCCAGTCCAACCCCTTCAACGTTGCCGGCCCGTCGAGCTTTTCCGCGGATCCGTTTGGTTCTGCTCCTTATGACTCGACGGCATTTGGAAGTGCTTTCATCGCTGAGCCGGTTTCGGCACCCCTTTGGTCTAAATCTAAAGCAGGTGCAGCGGTGGTCTACGGCAGTGTGGCAGTCATTGTGGCATTCGTTGCCGCTCTATTTATGACCTGGTTTAACATCATCACTCCGGCCCGCATCACAAAAGGAATCAACGCGTTTTCGACCGGGTTCGACTTTTGGATCTTCATTTCAATCGGTGTTCTCATCGGCGGCATAATTTTGTGCCTGAAGCGACCTTCTCGAATTGCAGCCGTGTTGTTTGCTTGGGTAGGTACTTGGTGGCTTATGTTAGCCACAGCGTCTCTCACCGCCAGGGATGTTTTTGTTGGCGCTGTAGACGCACTGTTTCAGATACCCAATTTGCTCGGATCGACTGATGGATTTACCCAGACCTGGGCCTTTGACGTTGGCGCTGCTTGGTATGTCATTTTCATCAACGCGGCACTTCTGATCGGTGCAAGTGCCTGGGTAATTTCCGTTTCCCACAAAAATCGCCAGGCAAACTGAGAATTACTGGCTTAGAGATTCCAAAACTGTTCTCGGGTCTACGCCAGCTACATCCCCAACCGAAACAATTTTCAACAGTTGGCTTTCTGGCAAAGCGAATCTCGGAGCTTCTGACCCCGTCAACAAGACTCTTAATTTTGATTTGGCCTTCGTCAGTTCGTCGAGGATATCTTCTTCAACAAAGAACATCGCGTCGGAAATGACGTAAAGCGTTGAGTCAGGCTTGAGTCTTTCGATTAGTTGTGGGACGAGACTGTGCAACGGTTTGGCGCCAGACACACCTTCCATCGAGTGAAGATAAGACTTCGTGGCGGTGTCCGGCATGTCATCGTCAACCGACATTTTTACCTCATGGACTCCGTGGTAAGAAACGTCTATCGGTCTGTTGTTTGCAGAAGCACCAATGGCGACGAGACAATTGAGAATATTTGCGACCGCACCATTTTCATGAACCTCATTCATCGAGGGCGTTAGATCCACCACGACTGCGAAATTCATTGAATCTTCAGCTAATCCTCTTGCAGTGGCGCGAGCGACAAGCTCTTGGTATGCATCAGGAATCTGATCATCGACTTTGATGTCGCCTTGTTCTCCGAGGATTTTTTCTCGGGCCACGACTTGCCAACCATCGTCCTGACGTTCTAGAGACAGAACTAAGCATGGTGCGTCTGCAGGCACTTTGACCGAGTCATTTTGCCACACTTCGCCTGTGCTTAGTCCTTCGATTGTCCAAGCTCGTTCGCCTTCAGCCATCACATCGAAAGTGAAGTCAATTGCTACCGCGGTTTGAGGCGCTCTGCCTAAATCAATCAGCAGGCCACTGGACTGGGTATCTGGCTTAACAAAAGTGGTGAGAGAGGAACTCTGATCGAAGGGGCTAACGCGCGACTGGTTGTCACCTATGACTGCCGTGATCACATCGGTGCGTGTCGAACCTTGCCAAGTTAGCAACCACTGTGTGTCGCCTAAACGTTGTGGCTTATTTGGAACAGTCTTTGCCATTGCTTCCCCCAAGGATCCGTAATCAAAACCGCATCATGACTCTTATATACTAGGCATTAGTTCACGAACACTAATTTGGGGGTAACACGTGGCTAGTTTGCCGAAACTTCGCGATGCAAAACGCGAGCTCGAACTTGAGGTTTCCAATCAACATCTGCTTCTTTTGTCAAAGAACCAGGACGCGGTGACTGAGCAAGAGATTATCGAAGTAATGCGAGAAGCTGGCCAGGCTGCCACACCTACAGAGATAGCGAGCCTTGTCGCAATCGTGTCTGCGGCAAATGGCGCTCAGCCAGCATCAGAGGCAGTTCCTGAAACCCAATGGGTTGCCGAAGTGCCTACTTCACCGAGCGTCACGATTGCCACTCCTTCTGCGCAGACTTCGCAAATTTTTGATGTTGAGGACTCTGTGGTCGCTGCAAAAGATATTGACGAAGACCCCGAGCCTGAAGAGGCGGAAGCTTTAGACCCCTCCGACTATCAGGACATCGACATCATGGGTGGCAGCGATGAACCCGTGCAAACTATTGAAATCGAAAAGAACCCTGCCGGCGGCCTAGTTGCAAGCTGGAAACCTTCAAAGTCAAAAGGTGCGGTCTATGTTTTAGTTTCAGGTGCGGGAGATTTCCCTCGTGTAGTTCGGGGTGGCCAGGCATCTTGGACAACTAAAAAGACAAGTCGCAAAGTTGGCAACCAGCACAATATCTTTAGTGTCTTCATTTTCAAGAATGCCGGTGAGAAGGGGCAGCTGTTTGCCCAAGGTCGCTTGCTCGGCGAAGTTTCAATTCAAGAAGTGCAAGCCTATGAGGATCAAGTGCGTCTTCGCTGGGAGACCTCTGACCGCTTAGCCCGAGTTCGTGTTTATCGCTCGAAACCTGACACAGCACTGCCTGAACACCCGACAGCTTCCATGCTGCTAAACATATCTGACGGCGTTGACTCCTACATTGATTTCGATGTCCAGCCCGGACAGCAGTTTGAATACAAGGTACTGCTCGAATGGCAAGGCCCGGACGGGCGAATTGTTCCATCCGTTGGCGAAAAGCGCACGGTTGTGATCCCTGGCAGCATTGCCATGGTTACGGGTTTCAAAGTCACCCGAGCCGATGCTACAGCCGCACACGTCGATATTGAATTTGACGAGGTAGAGCGAGGTTCGGTCAAAGTATTCCAAATTAAGGGCCAACCTAAGCCTGAACTTCTTGGCGCCAAAGCCGGCGCGACTGAGATTGATGCAGATAGGCTTTCGGACGACTTTGTGAAGACTTGGTTGGGAACCGAGGTTATTGACCTCGCTAAGTCTGCCGATGGAAAAGTGACCATCAAGAATGTGCCAATGCTCTCGGGTGACTTGGACAGCCGTACCTACACTGCTGTTGGGGTGCTGGGTAGGAATGCTCGTATTTGCGACGTGAAAGTCATTCAACAAGTGGGCGAGATTGAATCTGCTGCCGTGCTCGATCGTTTTGACTATCAATTGCTTAGAGTGGGTCTGCCCGCGGGAGCCCAGTCGCTAGAGGTGTGGCTAAAGAACCCCAACGGCGGCCAAGATGTGAAAGAGTCCGACCTGGGCGAGCCTGATCGCACTGTGCAGATTGATCAAGAATATCGACGCTTCGGCGGAGTTCTCTTTGCGAACAATGTTCCAGGGTTACCGGGACTGACAAAATTGCAGGCGGAACCACTCTCAATATACGTCCGTGGCATTTCCACTTTCGAGGGACTCTCTCACAAGGGCCCTATTCGCCACGTTAGCTATCCTGGACGTGTATCGGTAGCCTTCCGACGCTCGTCGTCTCCGATTGAAAGAGCTAAGCCAAAGGGATTCAGCCTCTTCAAGAAAGAAGATGCATCTCATTTGGCATTAGGCAAAGAAGTCCCCCTCGAACTCAGAGTCCAGGCGCCTAGCAATCTTGTTGGCGCGCCAATTGACCTCATTCACTATGCGGCTAAGGGGTTTCCACTCGATGCTGGGTCTCCGGAGGCTAAGAAGAAGCCATTCATTCGAATCATTCCATCCATGTTTGGAAATTGGGCGCCGCCTGCACTAACTCAGCCCGATGGCAGAACTACGCCAGTTTTGCTCGAGCCTGACTTTCAATTTAGAATCGCAAGCGCGACAGGCGACATAGGTGGAACACCGGTTTTCAGCATCGACGAGAGGGTTGGAAGTTTTCCTACAACTCCCCTCAAAGATGCGGCCAATAACTCTGAACTTTCAATAGTTCTAGTTGGCGCAAAACAAAGCGGCAAAACCACCTACGTGCAGGCGTTGCTAAATTACTTTGAACAGCAACTGTCGCAAATCATGGGTGCTCGTCTGGTCCTTAAGGATGAGAGCGACACTATATCCAAGACCCGATTTGACGACATGCACACTTTTGTTAAGACCGGTATGCTCCCTCCAGGAACTCGATCAGCTAGGCAATTTATGTCGGCAGCGCCTGGAGCCGCTAAGGACCCATCGGATCCAACCCAGAGTCTGAACTTTAAGTTTTTCAATGGTGGTAACGTGCCACTAGCCTCCGTGCAGATGGTGGATGTTGCTGGTGAAGACATGGACAGTCTTGAAACAATGCGTTTTTATAAGAATGAACTTCTCAAGGCGGATCTTGTAATCTTCCTGATGGATCCCCTTCAACTGCCCAGTGTTCAAACCGCGTTGGCTGGGTATCCGCTACCTCCAAAGGGCACTGACCCATTCGTAGTTATGCAACACCTCACGACAATTCTTTCTGAAGGTGGCGCGACAAAGAATCCAAACCAGAAGCTTGCAGTTACGCTTTCTAAATTCGACAGTTTCGAGAAGATCTCAAGCCTTGAAGGCAGCCCAATTGCCGGCACGATCCAAAAGGGTATGCAGATTACCAGAGACCCAAACTCAAATGCCGGCTATCTTTACAACCAGCTTGATGGCCACCTGGTTCAAGAGGAAATCCTGGCTATCTTGGATCGGCTCAACATTGCACCGTTCAAGGCCCTCGTGCAGCACACCTTCGGGTTGTCGGCTCGGTACTTCGTCATTAGCTCTCTAGGGCATGGTACTCACGCTGCAAAAATGGACGCTGCCGGCATCACCTCATATCGCGTCAGCGATCCAATTCGGTGGGCACTTGATTCAATGGTTTCGGCTAGCAAGGCCTAAGCGTGTTTGCTGCATTTATCTACACAGAATGCATTAGCCCGGGGCCGTTCAAGCGTGAGTCAGGCTTCAAGTTCAAGTCGGTTCAACAAGTGCCTCTAGAGTCTGATGAGTTGGCGGCTGCTTCATTGGAGCAAAGGTTGAACCTGGCATCGGCGGCATTTCTGCCATACAAGGCACCGACGGTCGATGCATTTATGACTCCCGACGAGTTTCTGGCTCTCGATAAGCAGTGGTCACTCCAAGAAGTTGGGCCTGGGACTTACATGTTTAGTCGCCTATTCACATCTGGCGTATCCAACGGGCGTCCCGACAATCCGTTTCATCAGGGCTTTGTCTATGATTTTGTTGACATTAGGGCCATTGTTCACTCGACTGGTCAAATGTCAGGGTTCCTCAATGCTCGACCGGCTGACTTCGCCACTTGGGCCGATTGGTGCAATCCACGTGGCGATGCACAGCTTGAGTCTGCTGTTCTAGAAGATGACAATCCTCCGATGCCGAGCCTCGATTCTCGGGAATGGTGTTCTAAGGCCGAAGCTACGTTTGAGGAGGATCTCGACGACAGCATGCAGATTCTGTCAGGATTCGAGGCCGCTCTCAGGTCTGGTGCCAATTTCGGTATTGCAACTGAAGACTCTGAGGATTTTCTAAATTGGGTTTCACTGCTTAGTCACTTGATACCGGTGATGGCTGCCTGGACCATGCAATATTCATCTAGCGATGCAGCAAAACAGTTCGCCAAAGTGCCTGCGCGCACCAGTATTTTTAAGTCAGATTCGCCGGTCGCAAGAGTTGAAGTTTCGGATTGGGCTCGACTTGTGAAGCTCGTAATTGAGGCAGGCATTCATCCTGAACTTGAAGATTTGATTGGCTTTTTATCGGACGCGCTCGTGTTTGATCCAAACAGTGGAATGCAGGCACTTGCGGCCCTACCACTCGCATGCAGTTTTGTGAACAGTGATGGACTCGATCCTTCCGACATGATGGAAATCAGCAATTTGTCCGCATCACTGCTTTTTGAACTCTCACCGCCCATGGCCTGGGTCTCAGAAAACTACGCACAGCAGGCGTTTGAACAACTTGAAAGCAGCACATCTTTGATCAAGTCAATGCCCAACGGAGATTTAATTTATGAGACATTGAGCCGCCTAGGCACTCAAAGTTTTTAGGCAACCCTATCTCGGATGAAATACCATTGATTTTAGAAAGAACCTGGGGGTAAGACGTGGCTAATTCAATCTTTTGCGGCGGCTGTGGAAAGAACGGCATGCAGCCGCTTTGGAAACACTGCCCCCACTGCGGTTTCAAGATTTTAGTTCCCGAGCTGAAGTGCAACCTTCCAGGCACACCTAAAGAATCCTTGCCTGAAGATTGGAACCCGTTATTCCTCAAGGCGAGCGATATCGCCGACCAACTTCTTTCTGAAGGATTCGTGCAGTCAAAACTGGAACTTGCTGATCCTGAGTGGGACGAAGCTTGGATCGAAGAATTTAATCACGATCACTACAGAATCACTTATTTGAATGACGCTTCATCCGAAGCAAAGGCCTCGGTCGAATTGGTAATCACTGGCCGACCGTTAGAGGAAATGCTGAAAGAGAAATTTCCGGATCTAGAAGAAGTTCAAGTACGTTTGCTCGATGACGGTTGGTATATCGAGATTCAAAGCTTCGACAACGATTGGCAAGCTGACGAGGCCTTTGCCAAAATTCTGCAAGAAAATTACGGCGGCGAAATAGTCGTCGCCAAACCAAAGAAAAAGAAATAACAAACCTAGGGGGAATTTGTGTTTTGTTCTAAGTGTGGATCCCAGAATGGGCCTGAGGCTGCGTTTTGCCCGAATTGTGGTAACCCCATAAACAGTCAAACGGCGACCGTCTTCCAGCCGCCGGTAAGTCCACCAGCAGGCCCGGCCAACGATGGCGGTTATAACAACTACGGCAGTTCCGCACCCACATCCGGTATGGCTGTAGCGGCACTCGTCCTGGCGTTCTTTGTTCCGTTGGTCGGCCTGATCCTCGGTTATAGCGCGCGTAACGAAATTAGACGTTCAGAGGGAGCAAAGAGCGGAGATGGACTTGCGACCGCTGCAATCGTTCTGGGTTGGATATTCACGATTATCGGCATTGTCGTGGGCGTCATATACGTGGTCTATTTTGCGTCGCTGGCTTCGAATTATTACTACTAAAAAGGTGAAGCCATCTAGGCCAAAGCGCCCCTTTAGATCACTATTTTTACTACTTGCAGTAGGTAGTGCGGCATTCCTAGCCCTGTTGGGTCCCGTTAGTGCATCCGCTGTGGATTCAGCTTTTACGACAGCTCCTACGCCCACGCTGTCGGGAACTGCAGCCGTCGGGGCCACATTTTCGGTCAACACTGGAACCTGGACTCCGACACCAACCTCTTTTGCCTATCAATGGCTTAGAAATGGGTCGGCAATCCCGGGCGCCAACTCTTCTAGCTACACAACTTCCGGCTCTGACTACCAGGCGACAATCTCAGCCTCTGTGACAGCTTCGCGTGTGGGTTATGTCACAACGACTCGAACCTCGACGGCCTACACAATTTCAACGCCAGGAAATTTGCAGGCGCTGGGGGCTCCCTCAATCTCAGGCACTGCAGCTGTCGGTTCGACCCTCGCGGCAAGCACGGGCTCGTGGTCGCCGTCAATTTCAAGCGCAACCTATCAATGGAAACGTAATGGATCTAGCATCGCGGGAGCCACCGGAAATACTTATGTGCCCACGAACTCCGATTATCAGACTAACTTGACGGTCACCGTAACAGGCTCCGCCTCCGGCTACTATTCTTCAAGTCAAACATCTGCAAGTTTCTACATTTCAGGTGCTGGCCCTTTCACGACGGCGCCAACCCCAACCATCAGCGGCACCCTGCGCGTTGGCGAGACTTTGAATGTCTACGCGGGGTCCTGGTCACCGACGCCATATGGCCTTACCTACCAATGGCTTAGAAACGGCATGAACATCCCTGGCCAAACCGGCACAAGTTACACGCTTCTGGGAACTGACTACAGCACCACGATCTCAGTGGAAGTCACGGCATCACGAACGGGCTACCAGACGACGGCAAAACTTTCGGCTGGCTATTACATAAACCTGCAAGGGTCGTTCACATATTCAGCTACTCCAACTATTAGTGGGACACTCAAAGTAGGTCAAACTCTTTCAGCTAACGCTGGCACTTGGACGCCGACGCCAACTGGATTTAACTACCAGTGGCTTCGCGGTGGCACCGCAATACCAGGGGCTACAGAGGCGACGTATGAACTGGTCGGCGATGACTATCAGTCGTACATAACTGTTTCGATTACTCCGGTGATGATGGGCTACGTGACACTTACAAAGACGTCGTACTCCTCATACATTTCATCCAAAGGCGATTTGCCAACGCCGCCAACTCCGACTCTTGCTGGCGTGTACCAGGTTGGTGAGTATTTGACAGTTACTCCTGGGAAGTGGGCGGTCGGTGTAAAACTTTCGATCCAGTGGTACGCAAACAGCATCGCGATTCCCGGGGCAACGGGCGAAAAATACCAACTTTTGCCTTCCGAGAAAAACAAGTCAATAAGTGTTGAGATTACCGGCGCCAAGTTTGGCTACAACAACTCAACCGCTAAGGCCACTGGTGCCGAGAATGTGAAACCTGCCATTCCAACGGTCGTACTCCAGGAAAACACCGCAATTCTTACCGGCAAGAACAATTTAATGGCGAAGGCCACTCCTTCATTTGGGGGTAGCGACAGGATCTACGTATGGTGTCTTTTCCGGGATGGTGCGTCCCTAGACATTGAAGCTTCTTACCGCGGAGCCTCCTTCTTGGACGCTTCTGGCAGGTCAATAAGCACGGCCAAGTCCAGTACAGGCTGTTACACCTCGGGCAGCGATATGAGGACGGCTCAATTGAGAGTTGATGTGACCAGCTGGTCCGTGGGCAAGCACACAGTTTCTGTCACTGTCAAAGACGTTTTAGGAATGGTTTCGGCCGCGTCAACCATTTCCGTTACAGTGGCGAGAACGGCACCGACGGTTACTGCCAATTGGGGCTCAATTAACACTCCGATCGTCGATAACTTCTCCTTTTCGGCAAAGACAACCACACACTCCACCGAGGCTCCGGTGAAACGCTGGTGCATCGCCGTCGATGGGATCAACGTGAGCAAATTTGTCACCACACTATTTAAGAGCGCCCAAGGTATTGGTCAGGCTGGATCGCTGTCTATGATCGACGGTTGTGTTACCCCTTCCAATGCAACAATGGAGATGGCACTTGGAGAGTTCGTTGTGGACTCTAAAGCCTTTACGAATGGCGTGCATCAACTCACGGTGAAAGTAATGACTCTGGATTCTGAAGGCACTTCATGGTGGTCCGACATCTCCAATACGTCAATTCGAATCAAGAACGCTTACAAGCCATCAGTGGCGTGGTCGACCATAATTCGAAAGGTTACTCCGGTAGGAAGCCCGACTGTAGTGGGCGGAACAATTTCAGCAAACATACCGGGAACGCCTCGAAGGGTGACTTTGTCTGCCCAGCAAACCGATGGCACGTGGGACACCTTCTACACAGGCGGTGACTCGAACCTGTTCAACGGCAGCACGCGACTTTCAATGAACACCTCGGTGCGCATTGAAATTTTCGATGAGGATGACAAATCGGTTTTCACCGAAGACATCACAATGCAAGTCTCGCCGGTAATAAAACTTGCGAAACCAAGAGTTGTTCTGACCGGTTCAACGGTGTCAGACAAAATCAAAAAGACAGTTACCTTGACTGCTACATCGCCTGGCCTAAGTGCGAGTTGCGTCGCAGCTTACAAAGGTGGCTCTAAAACCTTCAAAATGGTGGCAGGCAAAGGCACCGCAGTTTTCGTACCGAGCGGCTCTGGAACTGTCTCGGTGACATGCACAGCAAGCGGTATGGCAAGGTCGAACCCAGTAAGTGCGAAGTATTAACTAGCCCTTAAATTCGTACTCGTAAATCCAGGAATTACTTTCTAGATCTTCGATGCTTGTTGGGTTGGCGTTGTGTCGACCAACTTTGACACGGTATCCCTTGTCATCGTGCACGAGACCGGTGAGCGTGAACTTATATTCGCAAAGGACTTTGCCGGTCTTGTAGTCGCTTACGCTTGGCGATCCCTTTTCAAGTTGGACTTTGACAGAAGCATTTGTGCCCAAACCTGTGAAGGTGATGGGAGTGCCTACTTGCTTAAAGTCACTAAATGAGCCCATGCCGTAGCAGAGGAGCGATGCTTTTTGAAACTTCGCTTGAACGTTGGCACTGCTAGGAATCGTGCAATCAGGTCCTAAGTTAGATTTTTTGCAGTTGTAGTAGTTGTCCGACAAGGTAATCGTGCCTGAGAGGTCATGCGTGACTTGTAATGCGACATTCTCTGATGCTTGCCCAGCTCTTACTTCGCCTTCGTTTAGCTCTCCAGCCAACGTTCCCGCAACGTATATTTCGTGGTTAGTGCCTGGGTAAACACTCAAATTCGCAATCGCCACACATTCCCCATCTTGGTCTTTGAACACCAACGGAGTCTTTGAGCCGGTACCTGGAGCCGCACCGTAAGCGACTACTTCAGCTTCAGTCGCACCGATTTTTCGTGCACCATCGGTTGGTGTGCAGTCATCGTTAAAGATTCCGCCGAATGGCGCATCCACGGCCAGCGACAGAGCGACCGAGGACGGTTTTGGAACAACCACGGCGATGACGCCAGCCAACACCAATATTGGTATTGCAGCAGCAATGATTCGTTTCGGGCGAGTTGCCGTTCGCCACCATTTGGTGGCAAAAAACTCTTTTTCAACTTTGGTCAAAACCAAAAGTGTCTTGCACTTGACGCAGTAACGCCCCGTCATGGCGTTTGGTGTGCCACACTCCACACAGAATTGCATGATCCCCCGAGCCCTTTAATAGTTCTTCAAGAATACCAAGGCTTTACTGCCCCCAAAGCTTAGGATCTCCAGGTTCGCAACTAAGCAGTTTGTCGCACAGCTTGGGAACCGCGATGGCGTAGGCGATGTTTTCAACCTGCTCAGAGATATCTAGCCAAGTGTTAGTGCCAACCACTTCTCCTCGCGAGTTAACCAGCGGGCCTCCCGAGTTGCCGTGATTCAGTGCCGTATCGGTCACCACAACGTTGTAAGCGCGTTTGAAGTTCGAAACACGTCCAAATGTGACATGTCCCTCCATGTCGTCGAACTGTGAAGAGCTCGGGTTGCCAACCGCCATCAACCAATCGCCTGGCTGAGGTTCGAAATCGCTGGTTTTTAGTGTTGGCACGGGAGTGGCAGTCATTAGTATCGCGAGATCATTTTGGCTCGATGGGGTGGTCCTCCGATAGTCAAAATTGAACAAAAAGGCGGGAACTTCCTCTGACTCGCCTGGCAACCGGATGGTGATTTCGCCGCCGTCGAGGCAATCTTCAACTACATGAAAGTTCGTAACAATTTCATAGGGATACGCATCGTCTTCGGTAGTGCTAGCTGAGTCTTCGAGGTCGATACCCCAACCTGATCCAGACCAGTCTCCACAAAATACGGTAACTGTTGCCGCACGCGTTGAATCAACCACCGCGGCCAAGTTGCGAGGAGCTTCGTACAAGTCAGCGCCTGATGACTTTGCCGTATTCATACCGAGCGAGGGGCCGATAACGAGAGCTGCTGCAGCAATTGATATGACGATCGCCACGACTGATATCGCAAGAGCGCCCCAAGTTGCGGGCGAGGTTTTGGCACTTGGCTTCGAATTCGATTGGTAAGTGCCCGTGAAATGAGAAGAAGGATCATCAAAAAAGCTCATGCTGTCACACCCCTAATACCCGAGAAATTTGAACGCTTGGGTGGCACAAGCGGTAGTTTGAGAGTCTGCTACGAGCACGAACCCCAGCACACCATCAGTGGATTCTCCCCAGGTTGAAGGGGAGTCCATATTTGAGAAGTCGCCACCGTCAGCCGCCTGACCGGCTTCTTCATAACTGTTGTACAGCCAAAGTGCGCAGTAGCTCCCATCGTTTCCCGCATCCGATAGATAGATGGCTAATGGAGGATAGCTGCCAAGATAATTAAATGGATCCTCGCTCCAATAGATCGAGCCAGAGGAATTCAAGTCGTAGAGCAGCGGATCTCCACCCGTGTAATCGGTGTCGGCATTTGAGTTGCTGGAATCTCCTTGCGAATTCGAGCTTTCGTCGTAGTTTTTGTCACCAGTGGACTCAATCGCCTGCTGATTCACCCCAATGACATAGAGAGACAACACTACGGCGATTACTGCAACTACCGAGACCAAACTTGCGACGGCGACTATTGCAATTTTGCCCGCCGACAAGCCTGATTTTTTGTTCGCAATTTGCGTATGGAAGCTTTGCCCCGCATCGGTCGCAAATGGATCAATGTTGTTCGAGTCACCAAAATTAGACAAAAATCCCCCTAGATAGCCTTAGTTAAGAGTAGGGGGCTTTTCATTCCTTTTGCTAATCTGGGGCTGGGGGCAAAGTGCTTCCTGAAGTTACATCAAACGAGGGGTAAAAATGTCTTTTGGAGACGCGTTTAAATCTTTTTTTAGCAACTATGCAAAATTTAATGGCCGTGCACGACGAAGTGAATACTGGTTTGCTGCTCTTGGGGTTGGCCTCATTTCATGGGTCACCGGCATCCTTGCAACCGCAATCGAAGGTTCGGGGAACTTTGGTTTCTTCACAATCTTGAATCTGCTTTGGTCGATTGCGATCTTGGTGCCGTCGCTTGCTATGGCCGCTCGCCGGATGCATGACGTCAACAAGTCTTTTGGTTACATCTTTATTGGACTAATTCCAATCGTTGGATGGATTCTTGTTCTCGTTGAGCTTGTTAAAGACAGCCAACCGGGTGCTAACCGTTTTGGAGAAGCTGTTAAGTAAAGCGCACAACGATGTTTCAAGGCTTGACCCAAGTCAGTGTCAGACTTGGGTCAAGTCGCAACTAAATTGAATGGAATGAATGATGTCTGAAACTCTGTTTTGCACAGCCTGCGGTAACGCGTATCCGGCAGCCACGCCTTTCTGCCCCCAATGCGGAACGGCCAACATTCACGCAGCAGTCCAACAGCAGCAACAGCCTCAGGTAGGTTTTGCTCCAGTTCAGCAGCCTCAGGTACTTTCGTCGCAAGGTTTTGGTGCGCCACTTAACTCAAGTGCCCCGGTCAAATCACGTGTGACTGCCGGCATCTTGGCATTGTTGCTTGGTGGCCTAGGTGTTCATAAGTTTTATCTCAAAAAGGTTGGACTTGGAATTATTTACATTCTCTTTTGCTGGACTTTTATCCCGGCATTGATCGCCTTCATCGAAGGAATTATTTACCTTGTTCAAGACGATGCATCTTTTAGTCGCGCTCAACGGGTATCGGTCCAAGCAACCTCATGGTAGCCAGGCCCAAGTTGGTTCTTGGCAACCTACAATTTTTCAAGTAGCTCTTTGCGCTTCTCTTCGAACTCATCCGCCGAAATCAAGCCCTCGTCGAGCAAGCCCTTTAGTTTGCGAATCGCCTCTGCAGGGTCTTGCGGTGCGACCGCGATAGCTGACCCCTGAGTGCCGGCTCGTTGACGTGCCGCGTTCAAGGCCTCAAGAAATGCCGCTGCTGGTTTGTCAGGGATTCCATAAAGCTCATCGACATTTGCTGCTCGTGTGATGATGATCTTTTTGGACCCATCCACCCGATTTACGACGGCGGATTCAATGCCAGTGATCATCGCAAGAGGCACTAGCTCGGAGCTCTTGAATGTGTTGTTCCACAAGGTGTACTTAGCAATCAAAATGTTTGTCGAGGTGAGCGCCCAGAAGGCTAGGCCGTCCTGTACTCCCGCCGCAACCGCGATAACTTCTTCGTTCTTCGGGACGAGCGTCGGGAAGTGTTCGGGGAATCGATTTGGAGGTGTGATGCTGGGTTGGCGAGCAATCTCTAGGCCAGTCCCATTGAGAGCCCAGTATGCCTCGAACGCCTTTACCAACGATGGACTGAACGCTTTTGCGGCAGCAACCTCAGCGTCAATCTCATCCATGAGTTTGTTGCGCGAAGTCTGCGCAAACTCAGCATTAGCTTTATGTTGGCAGGCCTCACAAACCTTTGTGAAAAGTCCTGAGACCGGTCCGTGACATGTTTGGCAGCTCTTAGCCATTTTTACCCCCGTGAAATTTGCCTATTCTAAAGGCTATCAACAGCGGCCCTTCAAGGGGTTTGTTTTGACTGGAAGGCGGGGGAAAAATGATTTTTTGGTGGCCAGCAATAGATGACGAGACTTCATCAATAAATAGTGGGATCGTAAACCTGGTTTTGATTTGCATTTTTGTGGCAGCGTTTGTTGGAACCCTTATCTATCTTCTTTGGGATCCCCACGGCGACTCTCCATCGCCAGCGAGGCGTTTTTTCAGCGCATATTTTTGTTGGCATCTGGTGTGATCGTGTTCTCGATCTCTCTGCAGGTGATGGTCCAAGGGCTAGTCCCATGGTTTTTCTATACTGCGATGTCGTCGCTAGCCCTTGCCGCGGGACTCACTTTCACTCCGGCCATTTTGGGCAAGAAATTTTGGACCAAAAATGTCAAGCGACTGTTGGTATCGACGGTTGCTTCTGCATTAGCGGCTCTATCGATCATAGAGAGCCTTCTGTATCTGGTTTCCCATGCTGCCGCTCTCGAAATATTCTTCTTGGTATTTCCTTCCGTGTTAGCCAATTTCGGAGTTGTTACATTCTTGCGAATCTTCCAGTTTCGTGTTGCCGAACCAAAAAAGAAGCAAAAGGCTGACCCCGCTGCGGCAGCAACGATTTGCGCGTTCGCTGGGGGTGTTTCTGTCATATTTGGCGCTGTTAGCCGCGCGGCTGCTGAGAGCTGATGCATCTTGGCAGGGCTTTACATTTTGGTCAGCCATTGTGCTGTCCGTATCTGGATTATGTTTGGGCGTTTTAGTCTTTTGGGGGATGTCAAGTTTGACGGATTCAGATACCCGCTCGCAATAGAGGAATGGCGGCAGTTTCAGAAATCATTGCAGACTCAAGCAATGTCACACCGACGGTTTAGTCTTGTAATACTTCAATAAACGGGGGCCAAGGTGTCATCAGAAGCACAGCGCGCAGAACTGCATAGAACCATCTGGAAGATCGCCAATGATCTTCGCGGCAGCGTCGACGGTTGGGACTTCAAGACCTACGTGCTCGGCATGCTTTTCTACCGCTTTATCTCTGAGAACCTGTCCGGCTACCTAAACGAGCACCAACACCGCGCCGGCGAAAAGGATTTCGAGTATTCAAATCTCACCGATGACAAGGCCGAATTCGGCCGCAAAACCACGGTCGAGCAAAAAGGTTTCTTCATTCTGCCAAGTGAGCTTTTTGTAAACGTTCGCAAGAATGCCAAGAACGATTCAAACCTCAATGAAACCCTTTCGCGCGTATTCGCGAACATTGAAGGCTCGGCAGTCGGCGCCGCATCTGAGAACGATCTAAAAGGCCTATTCGAAGACCTGGATGTAAACAGCAACAAACTCGGCCCAACCGTTATCAAACGCAACGAAGTGCTCGTCAAACTGCTTGATGCAATCGGTGATCTAGATTTCGGCAACTTCCAAGACAACAAGATTGACGCCTTTGGTGACGCCTACGAATACCTAATGGCCATGTATGCATCTAGTGCCGGTAAGTCGGGTGGTGAGTTTTTCACCCCTCAAGAAGTTTCAGAATTGCTTGCTCGCATCACTTTGATTGGCAAAAAGTCAGTCAATAAGGTTTATGACCCAGCTTGTGGCTCTGGCTCACTTCTGCTTCAGTACGCAAAAGTTCTGGGTAAAGACAATGTTCGCGAAGGTTTCTATGGCCAAGAAATCAACCTGACCACCTATAACCTCTGCAGAATCAACATGTTCCTACATGACATCAACTACGAAAAGTTCGATATCGCGCATGGTGACACCCTCACCGATCCAAAACACTGGGATGACGAACCATTTGAGGCCATCGTTTCGAATCCGCCTTACTCCATTAACTGGGCCGGTGACTCAGACCCACTGCTAATCAATGACGACCGCTTCGCTCCAGCAGGCGTTCTAGCCCCTAAGAGCAAGGCGGATCTGGCCTTCACCTTGCATATGCTCCACTGGCTAGCAGTAAACGGAACAGCCGCAATTGTTGAATTCCCGGGCGTTATGTACCGCGGTGGTGCTGAACAAAAGATTCGCAAGTACCTAGTTGATAACAACTACGTGGATGCAGTAATTCAACTGCCACAAGACCTATTCTTTGGAACAACTATTGCCACCTGCATCTTGGTATTGAAAAAGTCCAAGAAAGAGAATTCAACTCTTTTCATCGATGCATCTGCTCTTTTCACCCGCTCTCAAACCAAGAATCGCTTGACTCCAGAGCACATCGATCAGATTCTGGAAACCTTACAAAATCGTTCAGACACCGATCACTTCTCAAAGCTGATTGACAACCAGGATGTTGCCTCAAACGACTACAACCTTTCTGTTTCTAGCTACGTGGCAGCTGAAGACATTCGAGAAGCAATCGACATCACGCAGTTGAACAAAGACATCGAAGGCATCGTTGCGCGGCAGTCCGCACTTCGCAAACAAATCGACTCAATCGTTGCTGACCTCGAAGGTTCAAAATGAGTCGCATCGATGAAATAATCGCCGAGATGTGCCCAAATGGCTTGCCATACGTCGCGTTAAGCGAGGTTGCAGTAACAGTCACAGGTCTTTCCGGCAAGACGAAAGCAGACTTTGGTTCAGGTGAAGCCAAGTATGTCTCTTACAAAAATATTTTTACGAACCCATCAGTTGATCTTGGGGCGCTTGAAAATGTGAACGTTAAACCAGGAGAACGACAAAACGCATTGGAGTACGGGGATGTTCTTATCACTGGCTCGTCTGAGTCCGTCGATGAATTGGGTATGACAAGCGTATTAACTGTAGAACCAGAAAACCCCGTATATGTAAATAGTTTTTGCTTTGCAATCAGATTTAAAGACAAGCAACTTTTCGCACCCGAATTTAGCAAACACCTTTTTCGTAGCAAATCAATCCGCGATTCAATCAGACGAGCGGGTAATGGTGTAACGCGCATCAACATTTCAAAACCAAAGCTAATGAGCATCAGAGTTCCCTCGCCTCCAATTGAAGTGCAAAAAAATATCGCAGCAATTTTAGACAGATTCACAGAGCTAGAAGCAGAGCTAGAAGCAGAGCTAGAAGCAGAGCTAGAAGCCCGTAAAAAGCAATACGAGCACTACCGGGACACCCTTTTAACATTCCCTGAGCAGGGGGGAGTGCGGTGGGTGCCGATGGGGGACCTAGTTCAGACAATCAAGAAAATAGATTGGAAGAAACAGGGGTCTAAAACATACAACTATGTTGATTTAGCATCTGTAAATACTGAATTGGGTCAAATAACAGAAACCACAATAATTGATCGCGACTCAGCCCCGTCGCGAGCGCAGCAAATCATTGAGGTGAATGACATACTTTTCGGCTCAACTCGCCCGCTGCAGAAAAGACTCTGCCTAGTGCCAGAGGAGTATTCTCAGCAGATATGTTCCACAGGTTTCACTGTATTAAGGGCGAGGGCTCAAGAAATACATCCTGAATATTTGTTCTTGATACTGAGTTCGGATAGTTTTTACGACTATGTTGCGGCAAACCAACAGGGGGCAAGCTACCCATCGATATCAGATGCAGTAGTAAAGAAGTACCTTGTACCTCTTCCAAGTGTTGAGAAACAGCATCAAATAGCTTCCGCGCTCTGGGTCTTCAGAAACCTGGTAGCTGGAGTGAAAGAAGGGCTGCCAGCAGAAATCGCAGCAAGACGCAAGCAGTACGAGTATTACCGCGACAAGTTGCTCACTTTTAAGGAACTTGCCTAATGAGCATCTCAAGAGTTGAGCCGATTGCGGTGACAAATGAGAGCACCGTAGTTGCCGAGTATCAGGCAGATGCTCGCACTGAACAGGCCTACCAATCTGAGGCTCAACTCGAAATGGCTTTTATTGACTTGCTGCAAGGCCAGGCCTACGAGTACCTGACAATCACAAATGAAACAGACCTTCTGGTCAATCTTCGAAATCAACTCCAGCTTCTAAACAAGGTTGAGTTCACTGATTCCGAGTGGGACCGATTCTTCACCGACAGTATATCGTCGGCAAATGATCGAATGATTGATAAGACCATTCGTATCCAAGAGGATTACATCCGGGTTCTCAAGCGTGACTCTGGTGAGACTAAAAACATCTATCTGATTGACAAATCAAACATTCACAACAATCGCCTTCAAGTAATCAATCAGTATGAGGCTGAGGGCAACTACCAGAACCGTTATGACGTCACGATTTTGGTTAACGGCCTACCATTGGTGCATGTTGAGTTGAAGCGTCGTGGAGTTGACCTGCGGGAGGCTTTCAACCAGATAAAGCGCTATCAGCGAGACAGTTTTTGGGCTGGCTCAGGCCTTTTTGAGTATGTCCAGCTGTTTGTGATCAGCAACGGAACTCTTTCCAAGTACTACAGCAATACAGTGCGCGAAACTCGTGTGAAAGAGTCAAACGGCAACGAGCGCAGTAAGAAGACATCCAATAGTTTTGAGTTCACTAGTTGGTGGGCAGATGCCAACAACAAACCAATTCTGGATTTGATGTCTTTTGGTAAGACGTTCTTCGCAAAACACACAATTCTGAACATTTTGACTCGCTACTGCGTATTCACCGAAGAGCAGCTTTTGCTTGTTATGAGGCCGTATCAGATCGTTGCAACCGAGCGAATTTTGCAGCGAATTTTGGTCAGCGAAAACTCAAAAACTCTTGGCTCGTTAGACGCCGGTGGCTATGTTTGGCACACGACCGGATCTGGTAAAACGCTCACCAGCTTCAAGACGGCACAGTTGGCCAGCCAAATGCCTTCAGTGGACAAAGTTTTGTTTGTTGTGGATCGTAAAGATCTGGACTTCCAGACCATGAAGGAATACGACAGATTCCAAAAGGGTGCGGCTAACTCGAGTGCTTCAACCGCTGAGTTGAAGAAGAACCTTGAGAATCCAGATTCACGAATTGTGATTACAACTATTCAAAAACTGAGCAAATTTATCGATGGCAACAAAGACCACCCAATTCAACGCAAGCGCGTGGTTTTGATCTTTGATGAATGCCATCGATCGCAGTTCGGCGACATGCATTCGTCAATTCGCAAAGCGTTCAAGAACTACAACCTTTTTGGTTTCACCGGGACACCAATTTTTGCCGCAGGCGCGTCAACCGGAGGAAACCCAGACCTCAAAACCACTGAACAGGCATTCGGTGACAAGCTACACACTTACTCAATCGTTGATGCCATCACTGACAAGAATGTCTTGCCGTTCCGAGTTGACTATGTGAACACCATGAAGACTGCGGAGACAGCGGCAGATAAGCAGGTATCAGCGATTGACACAGAGGCAGCTCTACTGGCTCCTGAGCGTATTTCAAAAATCGTTGCCTACATTCTGGAGCACTTTGACCAGAAAACTCGCCGGAACGAAAGTTATTCATTAGACAAGAAGCGTGTGCAGGGCTTCAATTCACTGATGGCAACGCAGTCAATCACTGCCGCTAAGGCGTACTATAAAGAGTTCAAAAAGGCACAGGCCGATTTGCCAGAGGCTCAGCGACTCAAGGTAGCCACGATCTTCAGCTTTGCCGCAAACGAGGCGGAATCTGATGGATTGGTGCCCGAGGAAGGTTTCGAGGTAGATGCACTTGATGTTTCATCACGGGATTTCCTTGAATCGGCCATCTCGGACTACAACAAAATGTTCGGGACCAGTTTTAACACTAGATCCGACAAAGATGGTGGTTTCGAAAACTACTACAAAGACCTAACGAAAAAACTCAAATCTCGCGAACTGGACCTCATCGTGGTCGTAAACATGTTCCTGACGGGTTTTGATGCGACAACCCTGAACACCCTGTGGGTCGACAAAAACCTGCGCCAGCACGGGTTGTTGCAGGCCTATTCGCGTACGAACAGAATCCTGAACTCGGTAAAGACATATGGGAACATCGTGTGCTTTAGAGATCTTGAAAAGCAGACTCAAGAGGCAATCACTCTCTTTGGCAACAAGGAGGCAGGTGGAATCGTAATTCTCAAGCCTTACACCGAGTATTACGCTGAATACTCAGCGGCTGTTTCCGAGTTTTTGGATAAGTTCGCAACGAACGAAGTGCCAGTTTTGGAAGAGGATAAAAAACTCTTCGTCAAACTGTTCAACGGCATTTTGAGACTCAAAAATATCCTTGTCTCGTTCGACGATTTCAAGGGCAACGAAATTCTGACCCAGGCACAGACTCAGAATTACCAAGGCCTCTATTGGGAAATCAAGCATCTTTTGACGCCAAGCGGCCCTGAGAAAGATTCAATACTTCAGGATGTCATTTTCGAGCTTGAACTTATTAAGCAAGTCGAGATAAACGTTGATTACATCCTTGACCTGATTCGCAAACTCAAAGACTCGGGTGCTGATGTAAATGCCGACAAGGAAATCAAGGCTTCGATTAGCCGTGCTGTCGACTCAAGTTCCACTTTGAGAAGCAAAAAAGACCTGATTGAGAGCTTCATCCAATCTGTCAACGTTGAAGCCGACGTCGATGATTCCTGGGTCCAGTTCCTGACAGAGCAGAGAGCAATTGAGCTCGAACAATTGATTGAAGATGAAAATCTTGACCCTGCCGCCACCCACTTGTTTGTCGACCAATCTTTCAAGAGCGGCTCAATCCAAACTGTAGGCACAGGCCTTGCTAGATTGCTCCCAGCTGTGAGCATTTTCTCGGCCTCTGGTGAGCACGAGGCCCAGCGTGGACGAGTTATCGACAAGCTTCAAAGGTATTTCGAGCGCTTCTTCGCGCTAGGCTCATGATTCAGGGGGAAAAATGATTCTGCAGGAAACCAACGGTCTGCTCAAGACTGTCCCGCGTATAGAGTTTGCGACGGAAAAGGAATTGCAAACTTTAGTAGAGCGAAATCTTGAAGAGATATTTGGCTGCAGACTAGTGGCGACTGAGTTTTCGACAGGCAGCGTGCACAGCGGCCGTATTGATTCTCTGGCGCTGTCGGAAGACGGCAATCCGGTGATAATCGAGTATAAAAAAGTAGAAAATTCGAATCTCGTTACGCAGGGTCTTTTTTACTTGGATTGGCTCAAGGATCACAAAGGTGACTTTCAAATCGCGGTTCAACGGAATTTAGGCGAAGTTGAAATCAATTGGTCGAATATCAGAGTTATCTGCATCGCCCCGAGCTTCGATCGGTACTCCCTGCACGCCGTCAATCACATGGGTGTCGGCCTAGAGCTTTGGCAATATCATCGCTATGCCAACGGTGTCTTGGAGATTGAGGAAATTTTCCGAGGCTCCGACCAGGCCAGAAAGTCGAAGCAGCCTGGCTCGTCTTCGTCAAGCTCTAAAGCTGACCAAGATCTGCCTTCGTATTCCTTCGAGCAGCATGTTTCGAAGACGAGCGATTCGTTGAAGGCCATTGCCTCGGAATTGGACGAATTTATTCGTGGGCTCAACCCTTCGGTTGTGTGTGTCCCACAAAAGCACTACATTGCTTACAAATTTGCCAAGAACATCGCCTGCATGGAGGTCTTGGGTAAGAAAATAAAAGTTTGGGTGCCGCTGGCCTATCGAGCAGACATGCCGGGCTTTACAAAGGATGTTTCCAACATTGGACACTACGGCACGGGAGATTTGGAGATTCTTGTCTCCGACTCCAGCGAGCTTGATGGCGCATACACTTTGATCCGGGAGGCCTACTTGAAGGTCGGTGGGGACTAGGCATGACTCGTTACTACAGGGTAAGTCTTGGCAAAGGTGGAGTTTATGCACCTGACGCGGTAGCTCAGGGTTGGGTAGGAACTGGCTGGATGGCGAACCTAGATTTGACCGGGAAGTTCCCGGAGGTCTGGAAAGAGTTCAATCGCGAATTCATTCCAGTGATTCTCGCGTCTGGGGAATCGAAAAATAAGATCGGTGCCGGATTGGCCTGCGGAATGACTTGGACCGTAGGGCGGGGTTTGGCCGGCGGGGACGTCGTTCTGAGCTCGAACGGCAAGGGGCAATTTCACGTGGGCAAAGTCACGGGCGAGTATTTCTATGCCCCCGGTGAAAAGTTGCCCCATAGACGTTCCGTTGTCTGGCTTCCTGAGTTGATAGACAAAAATCAAATGTCTGAAAGCTTGGCCCGCGGAATCGGAGGGTTTGGAACAGTCCAATCGCTCGACAGCTATGGGCAGGAAATCGAATCACTGATTGCAGGTCATGTGCCCGAGATACTGATCAATGATCTTGACGTTGAGAACCCAGTGTCGTTCGTCTTAGAGAAGCATCTTGAGGATTTTCTCGTGAGCAATTGGGAGAAGACTGACTTAGGCAAGTCCTACGACATCTTCGAAGAAGATGGTGAGCGCGTCGGTCAGCAGTTTCCTTCGGACACCGGCCCAATGGACATATTGGCAGTTAGCAAAGACCGCAAAACATTGCTCGTAGTCGAGCTTAAAAGGGGCCGGGTTAGCGATGTCGTTGTTGGGCAAATCCAGCGTTACATGGGCTACGTAACCGAAGAACTGTGTGAACCCGGTCAGTCGGTGAGAGGGATCATCATCGGTCTTGATGATGACAGGAAGATACAGCGGGCCCTAGTCGTCGCTCCGAATATCGATTTCTATAGGTACGAAGTGGACTTCCGTCTTTTCAAAGGAAATTAGTGCGGCTGAAGGTCGCTAGCGATTCGCGCCACCGAGCGTGCCGGTGGTTAACTTGTCTTCTTCAGCCGCGATCAAACAGCTAATCTCCTTGTCGCCACCGTCCCACGATTCTTGCGTCGGGTACAAAGTAGTGAACATCAAAACAGAGTTGTCGTAGTCAAGCCCAACAAACTTTTCGAATTCAGGTGAACAAAATTCGGAAGCCTGGTCGCTGATGTCTTTTGGAAGAGTCTCAACTTCGTCCCCTAGGAATGTTTCGGCATAAACCTCAAACTGGTGCGGATCACTACAAGGTACCCCGGTAGCCTTACCCACTGAACCACCGCTGGGTAGATCAATTAGGCAATCTCCGACCTTAAAGTCGAAAACCCCAAGGTCACCGGATTCAACAATCGCTCCTTGGTCATTTCGGGTAGTTTCGTCTAGAGCCCATGCTCCGGCTGAAACAATCCCTACGCCAACGACGCCGGTAATTACTGTGCGAATGATCCCCATGATTTACCCCCTAACAGATAGTACACCTAGGTGGTTTCTGCGGATAGAAAAACCCGCCAAGCCCCAAAGGCCTGGCGGGTTTCCTTTAAGAATTACTTAGCCAAAAAGCTCAGCCAAAGTGCCCTTGTGCGCAGCACCCAGGTCAGCCAGGTTCCAGCTGGCAACATCCTGGATTTCTAGGTGGCCAGAGTTGTCGGTAACACCGATGCGCAGCACCGGAATGCCGCGAGCCTCGCAGAGGCCAACAAACTTGACGTCGTCTTCGCGACCAACCGAAACCAAAACGCGACCGGTTGACTCGCTGAATAGAGCAGCGGTGCGGTCAACGCCATCGCGCTCACAGATCTC
>JACCDN010672690.1_pt1 | contig 34653 bp, 23 predicted proteins | sample 7441691 | NCBI WGS metagenome assembly JACCDN01 (sample SAMN15323439, study PRJNA562643) | freshwater metagenome | isolation source: river surface water | place: USA:Blue River Watershed | collected 2017-08-16
GTTGAGTTAATTTTTCTTGAGATACTCTTTGGAGTGTAGTTATTTTCTTGTAAATGTAGTTTGTAACTTTCTAAATCTTCAATAGTAGTTTTTCCTAGCTCTAATACTCCTCTTAAAGAGAAATATGCTAGAAGTTGCTCTATGTCTTTTGCATATGCAATTACGGTTGAATTTGATCTGCTTTTTTTCTTAAGCTCTTCAACGAAAATATTGTGGTATTTTAAGAATTCTGGGTTTTTAATTGCGCTCATTCTATGTGTTTATAAGTTAACCTTAGGGGCTATACTATAGGGATTATACCACTGGTATATAGTGGGGTCAATGATTTTAGCAGATGTAGAATCTGTTGATATTCTATGGTATTTTTGAGTATGGAGAATGTATTGTTTAAAGAGAAAAGAAAGAGTGAAAAGCTAGTGCCTTCTGTCACAAGTGGGGGGGCACTCTCAACACTTATCTCAGTTGGAATTATCATCCTATCTGCCTTCTTAATTTTCAATAGTTTGAGGTCAATTCAGATATCTAGAGAGAAGATTGGTATCCTAAATCAGGCTCAAAATGAAGTAAGTAGTTTAAGACTGAAAAATATTACACTTATTCTTCAAAAAGAGACTATAGAGACAGATGATTATACTGAAACTGATATTAGAAATAGACTTAATTATTCGAAAAAAGGTGAATATATATTTGTAATTCCTGATGCTATATATCAAGAATCATTAAGAAAGGTTAATCAGATTTTAGCACCAGCTGAAAAAGAAACAGTGGCATTGAAAGTGTGGGAACAATGGTACTATTTATTTATAAATGGAATTTAATATGAATGTTGATCTGTTTGGACCTGCTAGTTGTCTTGCTGATGGAAATTGTGCGTGTGAAAATATCCCTGTTGGATTCGGTATATATCAACCTGTGAGTATTCTCACTGCGATTGTGTTAATTCTCGTCGGAATATGGGGATTTTATAGATTTAATAAGGTGCATTATAAAACAGCTTTAGGGTATTCTATCGCTCTTACATTAACCGGAATCTCTGCTATCTATCTTCACTTACGAATGGATTATATTGGTCAAGTATTAGATTTCTCATTTGTAACAATATCTTTGATACTTTTGGAATTAATTTACTTTTTTAAGAAAGATTCGATTTGGGTATCTATTTTATTAGCCTTGCTTGTAATTATTTTAAATATCTTCTTTCCAGATTTAAGGTCTATATTTGCAGGAGTTTCAATTATTGGTTATCTATTTCTGAATATAGTAGTTAGAAAGAATTGGAATCGTATTAAATGGTTACTATTGTCATTTCTTTTAGGAGGGATATTATGGTATGGAGATGGTAACTTCCTATGTTATCCAACTTCTATATTTCAACCTCACGGAATTTGGCATATCATTGTTGCTGTACTTTGTTATTATAATTTGGAGTACTATTTCAAATATGTATTTCCAAAAAGGTTTTGATAGAGTATAATTCCGATGCTATCGCGGAGTAGAGCAGAGGCAGCTCGTCAGGCTCATAACCTGAAGGTCGTTGGTTCGAATCCAACCTCCGCAACCACATTTTATCTCCTTTACAAAATCTTCGTTCTCATATATTGTGTTGAGTCAGGTTTTCACTTTCATTGTGTTTTCTTGGTAGATAATTTTATTAAAGTGTTGTTTTATGCGTTCTCAAATATATAGATTACCTCTTAAAAATCTTGTTTCTCCTCTTTCTGATACTCCAACTCCAGTAATCAGGCATGCTGTTGTAGAAGCACTTAAAGTACCTGAAAAGTTGTTAGATAAGGATAACTTATCAAAGAATGTGGATAAAGTGGTTAAGGATATGGATTTTCACTCAGTTAGTTCATTTACACATTTCTTCAAGCCATATGGAATTTCATATTTAGTAGTTCTTGAAGAAAGTCATATTGCTATTCATACATGGCCAGAGAAAGGATATATCCATTTGGATGTAGTTACATGTACAGTTGAGGATATGGACGTAGATAGATTACTTAAAGTCGTTTCCACTATTTTTTCAACTGAAGATGTTAGATTACTAAGATTGGATTACTAGTCTATATGTCACCTTTCTTAATTGGAATGATTTGTGGCTTAATAGCCATGTTTGGATGGGGCATTGGCGAGGCAACTGCTAAGCTTGCTGTAAAGAAGATAGGGGAAGTTAGTGCATACTTCTGGGTTCAATTAATTATTTGGATTATCTTTTTACTAATTTGGGTTTCCAGAATGCCTTCGTTTAGTGATATCAGTGGATTAGTATTATTGTTTACATTTATTATTGGAGCGACATATAGTTTAGCCTACGTCTTTGCGTATAAGGCGTACGATAAGGGTAAATTGGCGTTAGTTTCTCCTATTTTGTGCTCATATGGAATGTTATCCTCGATTTTAGCTTGGTTGTTTTTAGGACAACGTTTATCAATATTGCAGTTTGTAGCAATAACTCTGATTGTTCTTGGAACTATTGCTATATCAATTGATTTAGATGACTTGAAGAATGGGGGGAAATTGAAAGTATTGGCGGGTGTTAAAGAAGCACTTCTTGCTTTTGTATTCTTTGGTGTAAATTCTGTTTTTCTGGATTATGTATCAGAGCTAGCTGATATTAATATTATAAATATACTAAATTCTACTTTCTCATTAATACTTGTTGGACTATATTTTATCGTTTCAAAGAAAAGAATATCAACGGATGTTAAAAACAAATCTACACTTCTGCCTATACTTCTAACTGCTTTGTTTACATTTTTAGCCAATTACTTCTTTTTATATGGTTACACTGTTGGAGATTCAATTATTATTGGTCCACTTGGAGCTGCTTCTGGTGTTGTGACGGCGTTAGTTTCTGTGTTTATATTTAAGGAAAAAGTAAATTGGGTACAAGCAGTCTCAATTGCGGTTGTTTTTGCAGGTATCGTTCTGTTAGTTATCTAGCTTGCAAATATACCTATATTAGAAGTAAAATACAGCAGTTTCAATTAATAACGTGAATTTATGGCATTAACAGATCAACCAAGAAAAGATATGTATGTGATGATGGATGGTAGAGCATTCTATATTTTAGATAGAATGTATAAGACTCAAGGTAGACAGGGAGGATTACTTATCTTAAAGCTTAAAAACTTAGAAACCGGTAATAACTCAACAGTAACTCTTAAGGCTGGTGCTAAAGTAGATGTGTTTGAGCCTGAGGTAAAAGAAGTTCAGTATCTCTATAAAGATGCAGAGTATGGATACTTTATGGATACAGAGAGTTTTGAAACAATTCCCATGGCAAACAACGTTGTCGGTGACTATCTTAACTTCTTAAAAGAGGGAGATAAGACATTGATTACAATTTTTGAAGGAAAGATTCTTGATATAAGAAGAAAGGCAACCGCAACTCTTATTATTACTAGTACACAAGATGCAGTTAAGGGAAATACAAGCGGTAATGCTATGAAAAGTGCAACTGTTGAAACCGGATATACTCTTAATGTTCCTATGTTTGTAAATGAAGGAGATGTTATTACTATTAATACAGAAACCGGAGAATATTCAGGTAGAGTTAATGGTTAAAATCTGAAATTTAATGGTATAATCGCTGACATAAGGTGACGTAGCTCAGAAGGCTAGAGCATGGGATTCATAAACCCAAGGTCACAGGTTCGATTCCTGTCGTCACCATTTTTAAAATATTCACAAAGATTTCATAATGTCACAAAAAGAAAAAGCACCTAAAACACCTGAAAATATTGTTAGATTTACTCCAACAAATAGAGTGTTCAATATTACAAATTTAGTAATATCAGGATTAATATTTATGCTAGTGTTTGGTGGATGGTGGACATTTTTGAATTTTCAATCAAGAGGTCAGCAAGTTCCATTAAGTGCAATTGTTAACGATGTTTCAAAAGGTGAGTATACAAAAGTATCATTAAAAGATGAGATGGTAGTACTTTCAAAAGAAGTTACAAAGAATGTAAATGGAACAGATACAAAAGTAACCGAGAGAACCTATGCATTACTTCAACCAGGAACAGATTTCTATTCAGTACTTTCTGATGCAAATGTAGATATAAAGACATTAAAGAATGATTTCTACCAACCAACAGTTAAGGTTTCAATTGCAGATATCATTTGGATGATTCTTCTTTCTGTAGGTTTAGTCCTGATGTACAACATGATTAAAGGAATGAATCAGTCAGGTGGGAAGTTAATGGATTTTGGTCAATCAAAAGCAAGATTAATGTTTGGAAAAAAGACAGGTATTACCTTTGATAGTGTTGCCGGTATTAGTGATGTTAAAGAAGAGTTAGTTGAAATTGTTGATTTTTTGAAGTCCCCTAAGAAATATTCAGATTTAGGAGCAAGAATTCCTAAAGGAGTATTGTTAGCAGGCGCTCCTGGAACTGGTAAGACACTTCTTGCTAAAGCGGTTGCTGGCGAGGCTAGAGTACCTTTCTTCCATACCTCAGGTTCTGAATTTGAAGAAATGTTAGTTGGTGCTGGTGCTTCGAGAGTTAGAGATCTTTTCCAAAAAGCTAGAAGAGCTGCTCCTTGTATTGTTTTTATTGATGAAATCGATGCTGTTGCTAAAAAGAGAGGAACAGTATTGCATTCAGGTGCTGGTGAGCAAACATTAAACCAAATCCTTGTTGAAATGGATGGTCTTGAGGAAAGAGAGAGCGTAATTGTTCTTGCCGCAACAAACAGACCTGATGTACTAGATCCTGCTATTTTGAGACCGGGAAGATTTGATAGAACTGTAACTGTACGAATGCCAGATTTTCATGAGAGAAGAGCAATTCTTGATGTTCATTCAAAGAACAAGAAGTTTGAAGAGGGTGTTGATTTAGATATTGTTGCTAAGAAAACTGTTGGATATTCAGGAGCAGATCTTGAGAACCTATTAAATGAAGCAGCTATTATGGTAGCTAGGGACGCTAGAAAAGCTATCTCACAAAAAGATTTAATGGAATCATACTTAAAGGTTAAGTTAGGAAGACAGAAGAAGAACAAAAGAACAGATGAAGATATGAAGAAAGTTGCATATCATGAAGCTGGTCACGCTGTTGTTGCAAAATATACAAAAGGTTCGTCTCCAGTTGAATTAGTTTCAATGATTTCAAGAGGTATGAGTGGTGGTGTAACAGTATATGTTCCTGATGAAGAACTTTCTAATGATACAGTCTCTGAGCTTAAAGCACATATCCAATCAGCTGTTGGTGGAAAAGTATCTGAAGAAATATTCTTTGGTGAGATGAGTAACGGTGCTGCTTCAGATATTGAACAAGCAACCGAGATTGCCAAACTCATGGTTAGAAGATGGGGAATGAGCGAGAAGCTAGGATTTGTTAAATATGGAAATATGGAAGAGACTGCTCATCTTGGTTATACATATGGAGGAGATAGGGATTATTCAGATAAGACAGCGCAGATGATTGATGAAGAGATCAAAGATATTATTGATCAAGCTCAAAAGAACGCAAAGAAGATATTAACAGACCACAAAAAGGATGTTGAAAAACTAGTATCAGTACTTCTAGAAAAAGAAGAAGTAAACAGAGAAGAGTTTAATAAGATATTTGAGAAGTAATTTTGCCACAATTTCGACCTATTAGAATCTTTGATATATAATAGGTGATGGTTAAGAATAAAGATTTATTTATAGCAATTGATGGTAATGCGATAGTTCATAGAGCCTTCCATGCATATCCTCCTACCTTGGTAACAAGTGATGGTCTTCAGGTGAATGCTGTTTACGGATTTACCGTAATGCTACTCCAGGTGTTGAAACAATTTGAACCTAAGTATGTGGTCTGCGCGTTTGACACATCAAAGCCAACCTTCAGGCATACAAAGTTCCCAGCGTATAAGGCGCAAAGAAAGCCCACAGATCAGTCCTTAATTGATCAGTTTCCTTTGGTCGAACAAGTTCTTACATCACTCAATATACCTATACTCAAGAAGGAAGGGTACGAAGCTGACGATATATTAGGTACTATATCTAAGTGGGTAGACTCTGGTAAGTGGAATTCTTACGATTACGATATGTATCTAGTCACTGGGGATAGGGATTTCTTGCAGCTAATTGGAGAGAAAGTTAAGGTCTGTATTCCTCAGGGTAGTTTTAACTCGCTCACTACTTTTGACAGAGAGTCATCATTCCAAAGATATGGATACTACCCTGAGCAGGTGATTGAATATAAGGGGTTGGTTGGAGATACTTCGGATAATATTCCAGGAATTAAAGGAGTGGGAGAGAAGACAGCAATGACCCTTTTAAATAAATACAATACCCTTGAGGGTATATATTCTAATATTAATGAGCTTAAAGGCCGTACATATACCTTAATATCAGAAGGATACGAACAAGCTGTGTTTAGTAGGGATTTGGCAACGATAAATAGGGATGTTGATATACAGCTTAATTTAGAAGATTGTGTCCTACAAGATTTTGATGAAGATAAGGTAATCTCATTGTTAACTAGATTTGAATTTAGATCTTTGATATCTAAGCTCCCAAAATCTAATCGACAGGAGACAAAAGGAGGGCAGCTAGGTATGTTTGGACTTCCTGAAGCTGATACAGAGCAAGTAGTTGATGCTAAGAATTTGCAAATATACGCAATGATTTCTGATGAGGAAAGTTCCACTACTGGTTTTGAGTTTGAAGTTTTGGTGGATAATGAGGGGAAGTTGTCCACAAATATATCTAAAGGTTTTACCAAAGTCCAAAATTCAGAAACTTGGTTTTTTGGTTTTGAAGAATGGATTGCAAAAAATGACTCACAAATTGAGGATATCCCTGCGTTTTTTGATATAAAGATGCTTTCTCATATGCTCTCATCAGGAAAGAAGAAATATGATATATCAACGCTAGCTTTTGATTATGCTTCTAAAAACATTCCAGAAAAGATTTCAACTGATGATATTGGAAGAGTTGGTAAGGTATTGATTGAGATTGTGCAAGGTATTAAAGAGAGAATGCATAAAACATTACGAAGTGAGTATGTTCAGAAATGGATGGATAAATTAGAAGAGAAGTTTGCTGTTACAGGACTTAATGGTTATGAATTAGTCCATAATTATGTTGATGTACCGCTTGCAAAATCTTTGGCTAAAATGGAAAGAAGAGGGGTACTGCTTGATATGCAAAAGCTTAAAGCATTAAGTGATGAGATAACTAGTGAGGTTGAGAAGACGCAAAAAACAATATTTGAAGAGATTGGTCATGAATTTAACCTTAATTCCCCAAAACAACTCTCTGATGTCCTGTTTACAGAGTTGTCCCTTCCATCTAACTATCAAAAAAGTACAAGAGAAGACATATTACAAACGTTAGTTGGTATGCATCCTAGTATTGAGTTAATTCTTTCATATCGTGAATTAACTAAGATATTAAATACATACTTAACTCCTTTTCTTCAAACAGAGAAAAAAGATGGGGAATATGCAGTACACTCAGATTTTAAAATGACTGGATCTTCATCTGGTAGGTTTGCATCAGTAAATCCAAATATGCAAAACATCCCTGCAAGAGGAAAGTGGGCTGGAAGAATCCGTGAGATTTTTGTACCTAGAGAGGGTTTTGAAATGATCGGTGCCGACTATTCACAGATTGAATTTAGAATTATGGCAGATGTCTCAAATGATTCAGTACTTGTTGACGATTTTAGACATGGAAAAGATATTCACACTTCAACAGCAAGTAGGATACTAGGAAAAGATGAAAAGGAGGTCTCAAAAGAAGATAGAAACTTAGGAAAAACAATTAACTTTGCTATTTTGTTTGGACAAACGCCGTTCGGTCTTTCTCGTCTTGCAAATATTGATACTACACTTGCTAAAAAGTATATTGAAGAATACTTCAAAACATATAGTGGGGTAAAAGAATATATTGATATGGCAACAGAAACTGCGAGAAAGTATGGGTATGCCCAATCAATGTTTGGTAGAACTAGGCATATTGCAGGTCTTTCGTCAAAGAACAAGAATGTATTAAGCGCTGCAATTAGGGAGGCTATTAACATGCCAATTCAAGGAGGAGAAGCAGATATTATGCGTCTTGCGATGGTTGAAATACAAAAGCTAATTGATACGAAGTTTAAAGACACTGCGTATATGCAATTACAAGTACATGATGAGTTAATATTTGAAGCTAAAAAGGAAGTATCTGAGGAATTCATGGCCTCAGTTAGAGATATCATGGAGAACATTGTAACGCTAAATGTCCCACTAGAAGTTCATATTTCTAAAGGAATGGATATGGGGCAATTAAAGTAGTGAAGTATCTGTATTTTTTGGTAGAATGGAAGGTAAGTTAAGAGAAAAATATATGAAAAAGAAAACATTTAATCCGTTATACATCCTTTTTGCTTTGCTTGTACCTGTTGTAGTCATTATGTATTTCTTTAAAAAAGGAAAGAAAGGAATCGTTGTTGATCGAAATGAGTATGATTTTAAACCTGAGGTAGAGATTACACCAAATGGTATTAATCAAAGACAATTAAAAATTCTCTCGTACATGAGGGAGAATGATGGTGTTGGGAAGGTTAGTGATATGGTTAAAATGTTTTCAGAAACAGATAGAACGTTGAGAAGAGACTTGAATAAGTTAGAGGGATTAGGTGTTGTAAAAAGGAGTGGGAGTACTAAATCAGTATCATATACATTGTCAAAATAATGACATTCAAAGAGCTATCTACAATTCTTCAAAGTATTGAGAATACGTCGTCAAGAAATGAAATGACTTCAATTCTCGTCTCTTTGTACTCTTCACTAAATGTTGACGAGGTTGCCATTGTCTCATACCTGCTTCAAGGAAGAGTTGCCCCGTATTTTGTAAATAGTGAGTTTCAAGTGTCAGAAAAGATATTGCTTGATGTCGCAAATAGGGTTGCTGGGACTGATGTTTTGAAATTAAGAGAAGAATTAGGTGATATTGGTTTGGTATATGAAAAGATATTAAGTAATAAGAAAAGTACTGATATTAAGATTAAACATATATATGAAAACCTTTGGAAGGTGATTAATAGTAGGGGGACTGGTTCTGCGCAAGTTAAAATTAATCTACTAGTCTCGATATTTAATGAGCTTTCAAGTTTAGAAGGTAAGTATTTAAGTAGAATGGTATGCGGAAATTTAAGATTAGGCGCTAGTGATAAGACACTTCTAGATACTTTCTCAATAATTCTTAGTGAGGATAAAAGTATTAGAGAAGAATTAAATAATGCATATGGAGTATGCGCTGATATTGGATATATTGCCGAAGTTGTGATGAAGAATAAATCTGTTGATGATGTTAAAGATATTAAACCAAGAGCTGGTATTCCAATACTTTCTAGATTAGTGGAAAGGGCAAAAAGCTTTAGTGAATTAACAGATCGGATGGGTGAGAAGTATATAATTCAGCCAAAGTTTGATGGTTTAAGGTTGCAAATACATAAAGACGAAAAAGGATTTGAGAATTCATATATAGATAGAAAATGGTACTCGTATCTTCCAAAACAAGAACAATCCTCTATGTTTGGCCAAGTGCAGGATACCGTTAGGCTATTTACTCGTAATTTAGAAGATGTAACATCAATGTTTCCTGAAATTGTGGAATCTGCAAATAATTTAAAATGTACTTCAATTATTCTTGATAGCGAAGTTATTGGTTGGGATGATACAAAGAAAACATTCCTTTCATACCAAGAAACTATGACAAGGAAACGAAAATATGGGGTAGAGAGTAGTTCAGAGCTTGTTCCAGTTAGGTCATTTGTGTTTGATATGATGCTCTTAAATGATGAGGCTTTAGTTAGTATAGATACTAATTTGCGAATGGAGAAACTAAGGAAGTTTTTATCCAATAGCGGAGGAGATATTGTTCTCTCTGAGTCATACGAGATTACAACTGAAAGTGAATTAGAGTCTCATTTTAATAAATGGGTAGAAGAGGGATTAGAGGGTTTGATCGCAAAGAAACTTGATGGTGGGTATACCCCAGGGGGTAGAAACTTTGAGTGGATTAAACTGAAGAAATCGTTTATGAGTGAATTAAGTGATTCTGTTGACGTTGTTATTCTTGGATATTATCTAGGATCAGGTAAAAGGTCTAAGTTTGGAATCGGAGCGCTTCTTTGTGGAGTATATAATGATAAGTTAGATAGATATGAATCAATTACAAAATTAGGTACTGGTATAACTGATGATATGTTTATGACTATCAAAGAACGATTGGGAGCTTTAGTTGTAGAAACACAGCCTAAAAATGTTGTTGTAGATAAAATGCTTGTACCAGATGTGTGGGTTTACCCAGAGGTTGTTTCTACAGTTGAAGCTGACGATATAACAAAAGCTATAAATAAAGAGGGTGGAGAAGTAATAGGCGGTGGTCTATCTTTGAGATTTCCTCGATTGATTGAGTTTGATAGGGATAAAAAGGCCAATCAAGCTACTACCGTTTCTGAATTGGTTTCTTTGGCTTCTTAAAATCGGTCTTTTGGAAGTTTAAATACATAGAGCTTGGCATTACTTCCATATTTCCATAATACTTACTCCCTAATTTCTTAGATCCGTAGGGGTTTTCAACTTCTGTGTCTAATTCTTCAAATGCCATTTGAGCAATTTTCATTCCTGCGTATATCTTAATAGGTAGGGGGGAAAGGTTGGCGATTTCAAGCGTCATTCTCAATTCATTGCCTGGATCGAGAAAACCTGCGGTTGCATGTACTATTAATCCGAGTCTTCCTAATGAGCTTTTCCCTTCTAATCTTCCAACATGCTTATTATCTACTCCGGTTACTTCTTTAATATTGGCAAGAAGGAATGAACCAGGCATTACTACATACGGATCGCCGTCTTTTACCTCAATCCTTTTCATCTTATCCATCACAGGTTCCTTTACATCAATGACTTGGTGTTTCTGTTCATCAAAGATTAGAATTGAGTTTCCTAGGTGTAAATCGTAAGAAGCTGGTTGTACATCATCGATATTGAATGGTTCAATTTTGATGTTTCCGTTCTTGATTTTTTCTTTAATTGTTCTGTCTGAAAGTATCATAATTTGTTGTAATAGTAAGGATAACATGGGGAGTAGTATTAGCATAGGTGTGATTATGTAAACACGTGTATAAGGAGATGTATAAAATATTTGATAAAAGGGCTTGCAAAGTATGTGATAGTCGGTATATAATACCTCCACATTAGAGTTCGGGATAAACAAAATCAGGTTTCCTCTTGGATTTCTCCAATGAATACCTATGAAGCACAAATGTTAGTAATAAAATACTTGACTGCACGTGTTTCTTTTTGGTATATATCTGTGCTTTAATAGCACTTTGAAAATTAATTAGTGGTAGGAAGTCAAAAAGTAATTCTTTTTGATATTTTCTGCAATTCATTTGAATAAAAATTCAAGAAACGCAAACGAATATCCAAAAAATATGTTTGAAATCCATTTGGTAGTGTAGATGGTTATTTAAAACTTCGGTTTTAAATATAAACTTTTCAATGAGAGTTTGATCATAGCTCAGGATGAACGTTGGCGGTGTGCCTAAGGTATGCAAGTCGAGCGAACCTTTGAATTTCTGAAACTTCGGTCGATGAAATTCGCTAGGTTAGCGGCGAACGGGTGAGTAACACGTAGGTAATTTTCCCTGAAGTCGAGAACAGCCTCCCGAAAGGGGGGGTAATACTCGATGGTCTCTTTATTCCGCAAGGTTTAGAGGGTAAAGATTTATCGCTTCAGGATAAGCCTGCGTCCTATCAGCTAGTTGGTGAGGTAATAGCTCACCAAGGCTAAGACGGGTAGCTGGCGTGAGAGCGCGGACAGCCACAATGGAACTGAGACACGGTCCATACTCCTACGGGAGGCAGCAATTAGGAATCTTGCGCAATGGGGGCAACCCTGACGCAGCGACACCGCGTGGAGGACGAAGGTCTACGGATCGTAAACTCCTTTTGTATGGGAAGAATAAATGACGGTACCATACGAATAAGTGACTGCTAACTACGTGCCAGAAGCATCGGTGATGCGTAGGTCACGAACGTTATCCGGATTGATTGGGTGTATAGAGATGCGTAGGCGTCTAAGTAAGTCTTTTGTTAAAGACCCAGGCTCAACCTGGGAAAGGCATTGGAAACTACTTGGATTGAGATAGGGAGGGGTTAATGGAATTCTCGGTGGAGTGGTGAAATACGTTGATATCGAGAGGAACACCAGTGGCGAAGGCGATTAACTGGCCCTTATCTGACGCTGAGGCTCGAAAGCGTGGGGAGCAAAACGGATTAGATACCCGTGTAGTCCACGCTGTAAACTATGGATGCTAGGTGTTTGGCATGACTGTTTAAACCCTTCGGGGTATAGACAGAAGTGCTGAGTGCCGCAGCTAACGCGTTAAGCATCCCACCTGGGAACTACGGCCGCAAGGCTAAAACTCAAATGAATTGGCGGGGACCTGCACAAGCAGAGGAGCACGTGGTTTAATTCGATGGTAATCGAAGAACCTTACCAGGGTTTGACATATACCTGCAAGCCGCCGGAAACGGTGGCCGCCTTCGAGGGTGGTATACAGGTGCTGCATGGCCGTCGTCAGCTCGTGTCGTGAGATGTAGGGTTAAGTCCCGAAACGAGCGCAACCCCTATTCTATGTTACAAGTGTCTTAGAAAACTGCCTCGGTAAAACGGGGAGGAAGGTGGGGATGACGTCTGGTCCGCATGGCCCTTATGTCCTGGGCGACACACGCGCTACAATGGACGGTACAACGAGCAGCCAAGCCGCAAGGCGGAGCTAATCTTAAAAAACCGTTCTCAGTTCGGATTGAGGTCTGAAACTCGACCTCATGAAGTCGGATTTGCTAGTAATCGCACATCAGCCAAGGTGCGGTGAATACGTTCTCGGGTCTTGCACACACCGCCCGTCACGTCATGGGAGTAGGTGATACCCGAAGGTGTTCTGTCCGCAAGGATGGAATGACGAAGGTAACGCTTATGACTGGGATGAAGTCGTAACAAGGTAGCCGTAGGGGAATCTGCGGCTGAATTACCTCCTTTCTAAGGAGTACCCAAAAAGTACTTCCTACCACTATTTAGTTTTCAAAGTTAGATCTTTTGAAATATTTTTGTCCAATTTAGGTGAAAACCGATAATTGTCTTGGGCGTATAGCTCAGTCGGCTAGAGCGCAGTCCTGATAAGACTGAGGTCCCAAGTTCGATTCTTGGTACGCCCACCATTGGATAATATATAAGTATTGGGCCTATAGTTCATCTGGCTAGAACGCCTCATTTGCAATGAGGAGGTGAGAGGTTCGAGTCCTCTTAGGTCCATGGAATGTAATGCACATTGAAAACTGAATAGAAACTAACCATTTCAATAAAAGCGAAACTCAGGCGTATGGTGGATGCCTAGGCGTAGAATGCTGATGAAGGACGTGGTAGGCTGCGAAATGCTTCGGGGAGTTGTCAAACAAACGTTAGAACCCGGAGATGTCCGAATGGGGTAACCCGGCTGGAGTTAAGTCCAGTCATCCAACAATGAATTAATAGTTGTTGAGAAAGGCACCTGGCGAAGTGAAACCTCTCAGTAGCCAGAGGAAAAAAGATCAATAGATTATTCCCTTAGTAGTGGCGAGCGAAACGGGATGAGCCCAAATCGATGTCGTGTAAGGAGTATCTGACTTGTGATTCGCGTTGCGATGAGCGAGAAGGAGAATCCGTAAATTGCTGTTCGTGCGGCATTGAGGTTGCAGGGATTATGTGAAAACACAGCAAGGTTTTCGAGAAGTTACAAAATGTATGTATATCGGAATATATCTGGAAAGATAAACCAAAGAGCATGACAGTTGCGTACGTTAAATATATACATCTTCTTAATAATTTCCTAAGTACCACGGAATAAGTGAAACTCTGTGGGAATCTGCCAAGACCACTTGGCAAGGCTAAATACTTTCTACGACCAATAGTGAATATAGTACCGAGAGGGAACGGCGAAAAGAACCCCTGTTAGGGGAGTGAAATAGATACTGAAACCATATGCTTACAAACAGTCAGAGCGGGTATATCCCGTGATGGCGTGCCTATTGAAGAATGACCCTGCGAGTTAGTTGTGTACGGCAAGGTTAAACCGGAAACGGTGGAGCCGAAGCGAAAGCGAGTCTGAATAGGGCGATTTCAGTCGTATGCACTAGACCCGAATCCAAGTGATCTAACCTCGATCAGGTTGAAGTTCTGAGAAATCAGGATGGAGGACCGAACTCTTTAGACTTACGAATCTATGAGATGAATCGTGGTTAGCGGTAACATGCCAAACGAACTTGGTTATAGCTGGTTCTCCCCGAAATAGCTTTAGGGCTAGCGTTGTAATTTTAACACTGGGGGTAGAGCACTAATAAGATCGAAGGCGAGCAATCGTACTTTGTCTTGTTAAACTCCGAATACCGGTGTGTACATTACAGCAGTTAGAGCTAGGGAGCTAAGTTCCTATGCTCGAGAGGGAAACAGCCCAGATTGTCAGATAAGGACCCTAAATAATACCTGAGTGGTGAAGGCGGTGAAGCTTCTCAGACAGCTAGGAGGTTGGCTTAGAGGCAGCCACCCTTTAAAAAGTGCGTAAAAGCTTACTAGTCAAGAGACTTTGCACCTAAGATGTAACGGGGCTGAAGGTATTTTCCGAAGCTGCAAGTTTAGATATGATTTATCATATATGGGCGGTAGGGGAGCGTTCTATGCATGCTAACCTTAGCAGGTTAGACAACGCTGTGAAGGAAACACGTAAGTAGTTTCTGGAGCGCATAGAAGTGAGAATGTAGGGATGAGTAGCGCAAAGCAGATGAAAACTCTGCTCGCCGAATGTCTAAGGTTTCCAGGGCTATGTCAGTCATCCCTGGGTTAGTCGATCCTAAGCACAGGCCGAAAGGCGTATGCGACGGGCAACAGGTTAATATTCCTGTACTATTAATAATGCGATGGAGTGAAGTTGTTGAAGATGCAAGCCCCTTATGGATTGGGGTGCAAGCAATTAGATAGTTCTCCCAGGTAAATCCGGGAGGGCGTTTCTGCCTTCGGGTAGATAGATACGAGTTGCGATGCAAAGGTGATCGAAAGTGATCCGATTTGTTGTATTTAATGGCTCAGGAAAAGCTTCTAGCAGTTTTCCTTCGGGAAAACTAAAGTTATTGGTAATCGTACTGCAAACCGACACTGGTGGACTGGTGTGAATGCACCAAGGCGTACGGGTGATGCGTTGTTAAGGAACTCGGCAAATTTACTCCGTAAGTTCGCGAGAAGGAGGGCCATACAACATAAGATTTATCTAGTGTTGATTATGGCAGCATGAAATCGGAAGGAACGACTGGTTAACAAAACCACAGGCGCTTGCAAACTCGTAAGAGGATGTATAAGTGCTGACACCTGCCCAATGCCAGAAGGTTGAGGAAGCTTGTTAGCGACTCTTATTACACTTCGGTGTAATGATTGTTGCGAAGCTCGTAACTGAAGCCCTGGTCAATGGCGGCTGTAACTATAACGGTCCTAAGGTAGCGTAATACCTCGCCACTTAATTAGTGGCTTGCATGAAAGGTGTAACGATTCCTTCGCTGTCTCGACAACGTGCCCGGCGAAATTGAAATGGCTGTGAAGATGCGGCCTACCCACACAAGGACAAAAAGACCCCGTGGAGCTTTACTGCAACTTTGCATTGGGATAAAGCGTTTGATGTAGAGAATAGGTGGGAGCTTATGAAGCTGGATCGTCAGGTCTAGCGGAAGCACCAGTGTAATACCACCCTTTGAACGTTTTATTTCTTACCTGCGACTATTATCTAGTCGGGGAACAGTGCACGGTGGGCAGTTTGACTGGGGCGGTTTCTTGCGAAAGAGTATCGCAAGAGCACAAAGGTCTCCTCAATCCGGATGGAAATCGGATGAAGAGTGCATAGGCATAAGGAGGCTTTACTGTGAGAGAGACATCTCGAACAGTTGCGAAAGCAGGTCTAAGTGACCCTTTAGCAGAATGTGGAATCGCTATTGTTTAACGGAGATAAGCTACCCCGGGGATAACAGGCTGGTGGTGCCCGATAGTTCATATTGACGGCACCGTTCGGCACCTCGATGTCGGCTCGTCGCATCCTGGGTGTGGACAAGCACCCAAGGGTTGGACTGTTCGTCCATTAAAGCGGTACGTGAGCTGGGTTCAGACCGGCGTGAGCCAGGTCGGTCTCTATCCGGTGTGGGCGTTGTAAATTTGAGGGAGGTGGCCCCTAGTACGAGAGGATCGGGGCGAGGTTACCTCTAGTATACCAGCTGTTCTGCCAAGAGCATCGCTGGGTAGCTAAGTAGCTAAGTGATAAGCACTGAAAGCATATAAGTGCGAAGCACGTCCCAAGATTAAATTTACTTGTTGAGCTTGACTCAACTGAAGATCCGTGGAAGATGACCACGTTGATAGGCTTCTGGTGTAAGTACAGCAATGTATTCAGCCTAGAAGTACTAATCGATCAAATGCTTTTATGATTTGGTAAAATGTTTCTATTCAGTTTCGAGTGTGTAAATACACTCTATAGCTCTTTATGAATTTAAGTCCTGGAATCTTTCGTAAGAAAGAGGCCAGGCATATGTTCTTAAGGTTTTGAGAATTTATGCCTGGCGATTGTAGCGGAGTGGCACTACCTGATTCCATCCCGAACTCAGAAGTAAAACGCTCCAGCGCCTAAAATACTTAGTCTTTACAGATTTGGGAAAATAGGTCATCGCCGGGACTATCATTAAACCCTCCTTAAAGGAGGGTTTTTTGTTATTTAGAGAATAGCCGATTAAATGATAAAATAGGGTATGTCCATACACTTTGAAAAAGTTGCTTGCGATGATGGTCCAGATGGAGGAGGTAAACAATTTCTGCTTTATGAATCTACACTGGCATTATTGCTAGCCAATAGAATAGAAGTTGATGGTAAAGAATATAGCTCAGATGATGTTCAGTTATTTATTACAAGTTTTCCCTCTTACAATGTTTTCGGAAGTCTAATAAGGAGATCATTTTCAAGCGAAGGTTCAGCATTCTTTTATGGCGAAGGAATTGGGATGTATGAAGAATTAAGAATAAGAAAAGCTATGTTTGCCCTCGATAGATTATTAACCTTAATGGTATTAAACTCAATTGCAATTAAATCTCCTGAAAAGAAAAATATTTGGCTTTCAGATAGAATCGATATAGCGCAGGTAAATACTGTAGCGTATGTTTTAGATAAATATGGCAAGTCTTATGATTCTGGAGTTTTAAATGAGTGCCTTAATTCCCTTTTAGATGCGGATGTAGAATTACGCGAAATGATAAACCCAGTTTCTGGTATTGTCATTCCTAACTCCTCTCAAGATTTAGCTCAATTTTCAGGAGGAAGGAAGGAGGATAAAGATGATGGTTATGAATTAGAAGGACCTCAAAAAATAGCTATAAACGCATACAAATGGGCTATAAGTAATTTACCGAATACTTTTCAAATACAAACTAAAACATCAGATGGAAAATGGAAAGATAAAGATTTATTAGTGGAAGAATTTTTGCGAAAAATTGGACTAAAAGCAATAGGTAGAAGTCCAAATATGTTGTGGGAGATTTCTACCAGTGAAATGCTATTGGAAGCCTCAGGTAGAGGATATCTCAATGCCATAGGTGGATGGGAATTTATAAGCGAGATGTATCCATTTGCCGCTCATAGTCTAAAAAAGTACGAACATGATATACCTCTTTACAGGAACTCACTAGATTGGAGAGATGCAAATTTTTCACAAATCGAGCATACAAGGAGTCGTTTGTTTGATAGATTGCCTGGTGTTGAAAATATGGACAGAAAACAAGTTCTGAAATATTTTGAAAATGAATTTTCGGGACATCTTGGGGAATTGATGAAACAGTTTAGAGTATCTCCTGAGTTTATTAAGAGTATTGATCCTTATTTAGTATCTGTTGGAATGGCGAGGCTATTTGGTGAATACACAGATTATAAATTGTTTAAATATATAAAGTACTTAGCTTCAATTGATCGAAGATATGAAGGGTATGTTAGTATGTTAACGGATATAGCCCCTTGGTTAAAATAATATGAATAATTTCGACAAGCCGAAATTAATACTAAATAGAATGGAAGAATTGTTCCCTGATTTTGGTAGTGAACTATCTAATTGGGAAACACCTTTTCAATTTTTAATATGTATTATCCTTTCTGCTCAAACTACGGATAAAAAGGTAAATACGGTAACTGGAGAATTATTTTCTAAATATCCAACACCTTTAGAATTATCTAAAGCTAATATTTCTGATATTGAATCAATTATTGCTGGTATTAACTACTACAAAACTAAAGCTAAACATATTGTTGAAACATCGCAAATGATACTAGATGTTTTTAATGGAGAGATTCCAAATACTGTTAAAGAATTGATTAAGCTAAAAGGTGTAGGGGAGAAAACAGCTAATGTCTTTTTAAATGACTTATATAGGAGTAATGAGGGGATTGGAGCGGATACACATGTAATGAGAGTATCTCAAAGAATGGGTTTATCTAAAAACAAAGATCCTAAAAAAGTAGCTTTAGATTTACAAAAGATTTATCCTAAAAAAGATTGGTACAAAGTGAATAGTTTGTTTGTTTTATATGGTAGATATTATTGTAAAGCGAATATGAAAAAGAGTAATTGTGTGTTAAAAGAATATTGTAGCTATTGTAAGGATAAATAAATTAATTGATTGTTTTGTAATTAATATGAATGGCGATGAGTTTCTAGTTTGGTTTAATGGAAAAACCAAGCTTCAAAATCCTGAGGGTACAGAGTATTTACTAGTTGCTTTAGGTAATGATCTACTGATTATTTCTTGTATTGAACGGGATTTGTATTTCCTTGCCTCAAGGTTGGAAGAGTTTGATACTTATGTTTTCTCACTCAAGGATATTGGTAAAAATGGTAAAGATTTGGCAGACTTGGATAGAAAATTAAATCTGATTATGATAGGTGGAAGTGTCTTAGAGCAAGAACCAAATCAAGACTCTCTAAGGAAAGTTTAGATGAGTATTCTCGATATAATACCTAAAGAAATCCGATCGCCTTTTTCCTTATCCATTAACTCTCTCCCAATAGGTGACTTAATTGTAATCTTTCCATTCATAGGATCTGCTTCATAATCACCTACAAGTTGTAATACTTTTGTATTACCTTTTTCATCAATTAATGTAATTGTATGTCCAAGTTCTACATACTCATTTTGTTTAGGCTGGATGATTTGATGATATTTAATAATATCTTTTAAATCTATAATCCTTTGTTCATTGATTTTGAAATCTTCAAAAGCTAGACTAAATCCATCATTCTCTCTTTCATCTCCAGATTCTTTGGAAATAATTAATGTTTCAACGAGGTCTTTCTTTTTAATCTGTTCTCTTTGGTGAAGCTCTGCTTTTAATTTCTCAAGTCCTTCTCTGGTAATGAGTACCTTTTCTAATTGCATATTGGTATTAGAAATATTTAAAACAAAGAGTTGGATGATATTACTATTTAATATAATAGTCAAAGAAATATATTAAGATTGAGAATCTTAATATTCTAGCTAGAAGAATTGTTAGTATATATTTCTTAAAGGGGATGTTTAATCTCCCAGAAATAGTTCCAATCATATCAAAAGGGAAGGGGATTAAAGCAAGAAAGAATATTGCGTAGTATTGGTATTTAACAATTAAAACTTGTAGCTTCTTTTCTTTCTCGTTTTCTTTAATGAAATCATTTGATACATATCCCATGTACCAGTTAATACTTTCTCCAATGGTTAAACCAAGTGAAGAGAATATTACAAATAGAACGGGATTAACAAAATGTATTAGTTTAGGTATTAAAAGAATTCCTGAACTAAATATATTGAATATGAATATTCCTAAGTATCCCCAAGTATTAAATACTGATTCGTCTAGTTTAATAAAGAAAGTTGAGATGAAGAAAAGAATAGAGAAGGATAGGGTTACTATTTTAAATTGTTTGGATTGGAGAATTGAATGTAATTTGTTCATTAAGTGATTATACATTATCAATCTTAAGATTATTAATTACGAGTTATTCACTATTTGGGTCTAAAGTGTGATAGAATCGGATTATTTTGCAAAATCTATTATTATGAAAACATATATTCTTGTTTGGGAATTGATTGGATACACGGAGCAAAGAGAACAGAGATTGGCCGAGCTGCGATATATGTTTGAAGACGATCTAGGAAATGATGTAGTTATATCATATGGAGGTTTACCAAAGCTAGTTGATTGGGAAGAAAAAGAAGGTCTTGAAGCCGACTGGACAAAGAATCCGCCAAAAGAAGGTAAAGTAATAATAGTTCCTCCTGCTTTGGATATCGAAACTCGGGAATTGGTTCGTACTCATCTAGAAGTTCGAGGTATATTAGATGCTTATGGAGCTACTGTTTACGGATATCCAGTTCTTAATAAAGAAACACTCGTTCAGAGTAGCAATACAGGATTAAAAATGGTTTAAATCCTTTTGCCAATATGATATACTCCTGCCTGCAGGTAATTAATATTTTGAAAGTATATATCGCTATCTGATTGATCTGCCAATCGGGGCCATTTTTCATAATTATGGAAGACAAGAAATTATATTCAATCCTTCAAAACTATGTATCTGATGCTGCACACCAACCTAAAGTGTTGCATAAGGGAGACATTGTTGAAGGTACAATTGTAGATATCAGACAAGGAATAATCGTCGTTGACGTTGGATACAAGTCTGAAGGTATTGTTGCGGGTCGAGAACTAAAAGCTGATGGCTTTGATGTTCTAAATTATAAGGTTGGAGATAGTATTTTAGTATATGTTGTTAAACCTGAAGATGATCAGGGACAACTTGTTCTCTCTATTAGAAGAACACAACAAGCTGGTACATGGCTTAAACTTGAGGAAGCTCGAAAGAAGAACGATATGGTTGAAGCAATTGTTGTTGAAGCTAACAACGGTGGTTTAATCGTAGAATTAGGTAAAGATATTAGAGGTTTCATCCCAACATCACAATTAGATGCATCAAGAGTGTATGCTGATGGTGTTAGAAAAGTTGGAAAAGATATTAATGAAAAAGTACAGAAGAGACTTACAACATTAATTGGAAACAAGATTCAAACAAAGATTATTGAACTAGATAGGGAGAAGAACAGAATCATTCTTTCTGAGAAGATGGTAACTCAATCAAGAGATGTTGAGCAGAGAGAAGATACACTTAAGAGAGTTAAAGAAGGTGATTCACTTAAAGGTCATATCAGCGGAATTGCACCATTTGGTGTATTTGTTAATGCTGCTGGACTTGAAGGACTTGTTCACTTATCTGAACTTTCATGGGACAAGGTAGATGACATTGGAAATATTTACAAAGTTGGAGACCCTGTAAGCGTTATGGTTATTGGGGTATTTGATAGCGGAAAGAGAGTAGCATATAGTATTAAGAGACTCTTAAAAGATCCATGGTCTGAAGCTATTTCTAAATATAAGGTTGGTGATGTTGTTGACGGTAGTGTACAGAAAATTGTTCCTTATGGAGCATTCATTAGACTTGGTGAAGGTCTAAATGGTTTAGTACACATCTCAGAGATGTCAGACAAACTTGTAAAGAATCCTGAAGATATTGTTAAATTAGGACAAGATATTAAAGTTAAAATATTATCTATCAGCTCAACTGAGAGGCACTTAGGACTAAGTCTTAAAGCAGCCTATGAGACTGAGACTCCTAAGAAGAAGGTAAGCAAGAAAGAACTTGAGCAAGCAGTTGATCAAGCTCTAGAAGCTGAAATGCCTGCTGAATAGTTAGGGATTACAACGTCCTCCGTGGTTATACTGTGGTATAATCAGCGGAGGATGTTTGTTTTATTATGAAAAGAATTTCAATATTTTCAAAACTTAGCGATAACGCATTAAAGGCATTAAACTTTGCCTCCGTTATTAGCAACAAGCTTTCTTCTTCTGAAGTTACACTTTCCCACTTGTTTGTATCCCTTGTTTTACTTAAAGAAACTCTTGCTTCTAGAACTCTGTATACTATGGGGATTAATATCGATGATATTCTAAAGACTATAGTAAATGGTGGGGGATTTGAAGTTGGTGAAATGGATGTAAAGACCTTGGAAGAGCTTAAACTCAATGAATCAGTTAAGAAGGTAATTAGAAGTGCCTTCTTCATAGCAAGTAAATATTCACATGTATATGTTGGAACAGAGCATCTCATGGCCGCAATATTGAAGAGTGATGATGAACTCGTTGCCAAACTTAAAGAGTTTAAACTTGATTATAAGAGCTACGAACAAGCTCTAATTAACTATGCTACATATCCAATTGGAATACTTGCTAAACCAAATTCCCAACAAGAACAGAATAATGAACAATCAGCATTACTAATCTTTGGTAGAGATTTAGTTGCTGAAGCTGTTGCAGGTAAATTAGATCCTGTAATTGGTAGAGAAAAAGAAATTGAGAAGATCATTAATATCTTGAGTCGAAGGAAGAAGAATAATCCAATTATCGTTGGTGAATCTGGTGTTGGGAAAACCGCACTTGTTGAGGCTCTTGCTCAAAGAGTGGCTGATGGAAATGTACCTGTTATATTAAATGACACCCGCATTATTGCTCTTGATATAAACAGTATAATGGCAGGAAGTAAGATGAGGGGGGATGTTGAGGAGAAGATGATGGCAATTGTTAAGGAAGTCGAAACATCTCCTGATGTAATCTTGTTTATAGATGAAATACATACAATATTAAGTAGTGGAGTTCCTGGTGGACAGTCAGATATTGTTGCGGTACTTAAGCCGGCACTAACGAGAAATGAGTTTAGATGCATCGGTGCAACAACGAGTAATGAATATAGACAGTATTTTGAAGAAGATAATGCTTTAGTTAGAAGGTTTCAGCCAGTATATGTTCCAGAACCTTCAGTGCTTGATACTATCCAAATACTAAAGAAAATTAAGCCAGTTCTAGAATCACACCACGGTGTCCGAATTGGAAAGGATGCTATTGAGTCTGCTGTAAAACTATCTGATAGGTATGTAACAGAAAGATTTTTGCCGGACAAATCTATTGATCTTTTAGATGAGGCGGCGGCCACTATGAAGCTTGAAGCTGAATCTGACTATGGAAATATTTCCGAATTGTTAACTGAACTTAGAACTGTTCAAATTGAAAAAGAAAGTCATATTAAAAAAGATAATATGGATGAGGCAGAAAAGCTTAAAGAACGAGAAGAAGAGCTAAAAAAAGATATTGCTAAATGGGAAAAGAAGAAAAAAGCACTTGCTCGAAGCAAAGAGTATGAGGTAGATGTTGATACAATTAGAAAAGTTGTATCAAGATGGACAGGAATTCCTGTAACAACACTTGGACATGATGAGAAGTCTTCGTTGCGAAATATTGAGAAATCACTTTCCAAAACAGTTGTTGGGCAGGATGAAGCAATAAAATCTGTATCAGATGCTGTAAAGAGAGCTCGAACTGGAATATCAGATGAGAATAGGCCATGGGCTTCACTTCTTTTCTTAGGTCCAACTGGAGTTGGAAAGAGTGAACTTGCAAAATCACTAACAATTGAGCTATTTGGTGATGAGGATAGATTGATACAAATTGATATGAGTGAGCTTATGGAAATGCACAGTGTTTCTAAGCTAATTGGATCTCCTCCAGGATATATAGGATATAGAGAGGGTGGGCAGCTAACTGAAAAAATTAGACAAAATCCACATTCAGTAGTTCTTTTTGATGAGATTGAAAAAGCACATCCTGATGTATTAAATATCCTTCTTCAGATTTTAGAATATGGACACTTAACTGATGGTAAAGGAAGAAAGGTCGATTTCAAGAACACAGTTGTAATATTAACCTCAAACATTGGTGCTGATGAAATTAGGAAGGATAAGGTGTTAGGGTTTGTTGCAGACAGAAGTGAAACTGTAAGAAGTGATCAACAGATTGATAAAGCATACGACAGTATGAAAGATTCACTAATTAGTACGTTAAGAGATACACTAAGACCTGAGTTGATAAATAGGTTAGACGATATTGTCATTTTTAGGTCATTAAATAGAGAAGACGCTAAAAAGATTGTAAGTATATTAGTAACACACTTAAATAAGAGGCTTAAGGATATTGGTATTAAAGTTAACGTAAACGACAGAATAATAGAGTATATTGTTAAGGAAGGATTTAGTGATGAGTATGGAGCTAGACCACTTAGAAGAATGTTGCAAGATAATATAGAGAATGTGCTTGCCAACTATATCTTAGAAAATGGTGACGGAGAAGGAGAAAAGAAAATTGTTGAAGTTAATCTTGATATTGTAAATAACAAAATAAAAATCATTAAATGAAATATTTTTGTACAAACTGTAGCGCTGAATTCCTAAGATGGTCAGGTAAATGTTCTTCATGTGCTCAGTGGGATAGTTTAGTTGAGATTGAAGATGAAAAAGAGAGTGGAAGTAGCAATGGGAAATCTTCAACTGCTGTATCAAGAAAAATAACTGAGTATGCTGCAGTAAAGAGTTCTGAATCGCAAAGAATTTCCTCAGGTTTTGATGAATTTGATAGGGTTCTAGGTGGAGGAATTGTAAAAGGAAGTGTCTCGTTGATAGCTGGTGAACCTGGTGTTGGTAAATCAACCTTGCTCTCACAAATCGCTATTAACATGTCTTCAAATTTAAGAGTCTTGTATATTTCAGGTGAGGAATCAGGAACTCAAATATACTCTAGGATAAAGCGTCTTGCTAATAATAAAGACTATAGTAATTTAGAGGTATGTGAGGATACAAATTTAGAGAGAATCGAAGAATTAGTATCAAGTGAAAAGCCAGATTTTGTAATAGTAGATTCAATTCAATCATTATCCTCTGATACAGTTAGAAGTTTTTCTGGTAGTGTTGGTCAGGTTAGAGTATGTGGAGTTAAGCTAACAAGACTGGCTAAATCTCTAAATATTCCGTTTGTAATAATTGGCCAAATAACAAAAGAAGGAAATGTTGCTGGACCAAAAGTGCTAGAACATATCGTGGATACTGTATTACAGGTTGAAGGTGGTGAATATTCTCAGTTTAGAATTGTTAGGGCTGTAAAAAATAGATTCGGAGCAACAGACGAGATTGGAGTTTTTGAGATGGGTATTGATGGATTAACGGGTATCGATAATCCTTCTCAAGCATTTCTCGAGAAAGAAGATTGGGGACCAGGAAGCGCATTAGGCGTTGTACTAAGAGGCTCTCGAGTTGTTTTTGTTGAAGTACAAGCGCTTGTAGTTGAAAGAAATAGTGAGGTTGGGCCATTAAGAAGGGTGGCTAATGGAATTAAAAAACCAAGACTAGATATGATTTGTGCGGTTGTTTCAAGACGAGGAGGTGTGTATTTAGGAGATAAGGATGTTTTTGTAAATGTGGTTGGTGGAGTTGATATTGATGATCCTTCACTTGATTTGGCTATATGTGTCGCGATTAAAGCCGCTAGCTCTGATAAAACAGTCGATAATAATTATGTTTATTACGGTGAAGTTAGTTTAAATGGAGGTATTAGAAAAGGTTTCTCATTTAAGAGTGTTGAAAAGGAATCAAAGAGATTGGGGTATAAACTAGTCACAAAGAGTGACAAATTTCAAAATATAAAATCTCTTTAATATATTTTTTTTGATTACACATATCCACTGAATACGTAACAGTAGCGTGATTAGGTTTCTTACGTAACAACGTGGGTGGAGGCAAAGAAACAAAGTGCTCTAATAAGCAATATTTAGACTGGACTGGTTATGTGGATAGTTCTTATGGGTTGACATTATATATTAAAGTGGATATACTTATTGATGTACTTTGAAAGAGTGTAGATATCTTGTGGATTTCTCCCTTTGTCTGGGATGCCAAACATTGCTGGGCAAACGGAAAAATTCATAAAGATTATGTCCCTTTCTCCCAGGGTTTGGTTTGGAGAACCCATTTACTGGGCCCTTGGAAAAGGGGATAGGATGCAATTTTATTGCACTTCGATCTTTTTATACAATTAAAGGTGTATTAAAAAATCGGGGTCGGTCGGGGCAGTACCGATCCCACCCTTTAAAAATTGTTTGACATTACTCTCATTGTTTTTTATACTTTCTGAGTAATAACTATTTTCAGTATTATCATTAAATTTCCCCAAATATTATGAACGTATCAATAAAAGATTTAGAGCAGCAAACACTTGCACAGCTTCGAGCCCAAGCCAAAGAATTTGGCATGGTTGATTTTATGGAACTTCCAAAAAGAGATCTCATGATTGAAATCTTGAAAAGACAAACCGAAAAAGAAGGCTTTATTTTTGTTGAAGGTTTACTTGAGGTTATGAATGATAATACTCACGGAGTATTAAGAACAGACGGTCCATTAGCAGGTGAAAATGATGTGTATGTTTCAGGATCACAAATAAAGAAGTTTAGTTTAAGACCTGGTGACTTAGTTGCTGGACCTGCAAGACTCCCAAAGGATAAAGAGAAGTACTTGAGTTTACTCCGAGTTGATACAGTATATGGAAAACCAGCTGCTGAGGCTGCTGCTAGACCTTTCTTTCACAAATTAACACCTATTTTCCCAAATAAGCAGATTAAACTAGAAACAAAACCAGAAAATGTTTCTACAAGAATTATTGACCTACTAAGTCCTATTGGATTTGGTCAAAGATCAATGATTGTTGCACCTCCTAAATCAGGAAAAACTTGGCTAATTAAAGATATTGCTCAGGGTATTACTGAAAATCACCCAGAAGCAAAACTAATCGTTGTACTTGTTGGCGAAAGACCAGAAGAAGTAACTGATATGCAAAGAAGCGTTAAAGGTGAAATCTTTGCTTCAAACTTTGATGAAATGGCAGAGAACAACTGTAAAGTTGCTGAAATGGCTCTTGAGAAAGCTAAAAGAATGGTAGAGTGGGGTGAGAATGTAGTTATCCTTATGGATAGTATTACAAGACTTGCTCGAGCATATAACATTACACTTCCAACTTCAGGTAAAACATTGTCAGGTGGATTTGATCCAGTTGCTTTGTATCCTCCAAAGAGATTCTTTGGTGCTGCTAGAAATTTTGAAGGTGGTGGCAGTTTAACTATTATTGCTACAGCTCTTGTTGATACCGGATCTAGAATGGATGACTTAGTATATGAGGAATTCAAAGGTACTGGTAACATGGAACTTCACTTAGATAGAACATTGGCATATAGAAGAATTTATCCTTCAATTGATGTTGTAAGTTCAGGAACTAGAAACGAAGAGTTACTACTTGGAAAAGAAGTTCTTAACCAATCATGGAGAATTAGAAGAATGTTAGAGCTACTTGATAGTAATGAAAGTCCTACAGAAGTATTGATTTCAAGGATGAGAAAAACAAAAGATAATTCAGAATTCCTAGCCAAACTTCACGAGGCTTAATTTCTGGTATAATCTCCAATATGAAGGAAGAACCTTCGATTCAAAATTTAGCAAAACTTAGTATTCGTCGACTTATTGATTCCATTGAAGATGGTGATTTAGCAAAAGACGAATCTTTACCACTTGATTATGATACTTCAACAATCTTTGGAAAGCTTAGGTTGAAAATAAATACGTATATTACAAAGTATAAAAGAAATTCCAGAAAGAAAGACACCTTCTTTCTGTTTTTAGTCTCATTGTTTTCATATATTGCAATGAGGGTTAGGGTTGTATTTGTACTTCTAGGTGTCATTTCCGAAGTTTTGAGTCAAAATACTGATGGTATTAGGAAAGTATTTGTTAAAAATCTATTCTGGGGTAGAGGTGGAATATTTAAATTCGCACTTCAATTCCTAACACTTGTTGTTACCGTACTATTTCTTGTCGGATATTTGTATAGAAGTTCTTCACCAGTTTCTGGTGTTAGATTTAATGCCACAGTTGCTCAAGAGTATGGAGTTGAACAGACTACAGGTACTGACTTATTAGTACAAAGGAGTTCTTCTGTTACTCTCTCTCCTAAAGATAGATCAAGAACAGGGTTCATTCGATATACCGTTAAATCGGGCGATACATTATCTAGAATTGCAAAAGAAACAGATGTCTCAATGGACACTATTGTTTGGGCAAATCCATTTCTAGAGGGTAGTGTTCTAAGGCCAGGAGATGTACTTAGTATTCCTCCATATGATGGTGTAGTAGCTAAAGCTAAAAAGGGTGACACTGTTTATACTCTTGCAAAGAAGTATAAGATTAACCCACAGTTAATTGCTGATAAGAACTATTTAGAATATCCATATGAAATTAGGGTAGGTGATCAAATCATATTGCCAGGAGCTTCTCCTCTTGTTGCTCCAAAGCCAACATCAACACCTTCAAAAGTTGTGTATTCAGGTGTGTTTAAGCCAAGAGTTACATATACATCAGGAGCTTCAAGTGTAAGTAATGCAAGTAAATTCCTTTCTTGGCCTATTTCAGGTGGGCAAGGAAATATCAGTCAATGTTATAGAGGTATATACCATAATGGATTTGATATCTATGATGCAGATTTCCCAAAGCTTGTTGCTGCAGCTCCAGGTAAGGTTGTATTTGCTGGTTGTCAGTCTGGTTCATGTCCTCAAAGAGGTGTTGGAGCTTGGGGTGGAATTGGTCTTGCATGGACAGTTGCTATTGATCACGGTAATGGGTACTCAACAATCTATGGACACTTAGACGATATATATGTAGGAAGTGGTTCTACTGTTTCTGCAGGTCAGGTTATTGGTAGAATGGGTAGAACCGGTTATGCTACAGGTACACACTTACACATGATGTTGGTTAAGGGTAGCTGGGACTCTTGGAATGATACTAATCCAGTTCCGTATTTCAAATCATCTACATATTCCTCACATATTGCTGGTGCTTGTTATTAAGGCTTTTGTAATATTAGTCTTATAGTTTTCAATTTGCAAATTGTTTAAATTCTTGTGTTGATGATATATAATACCCCTCAATACACGGGCTTATAGTTCAGTTGGTAGAACGTCGCATTCGCATTGCGAAGATCGCCGGTCCAATTCCGGCTGAGTCCATGAGCCCAATACGATTGGGCCTGTAGCTCAATTGGCTAGAGCGCTTCTATGGCATAGAAGAGGTAGTGGGTTCAAATCCCACCAGGTCCAAAAACATACAAATTATGATTAACAAAATATATACAAAAGTTAGTTCGCTTCTCCTCCTCCCTTAGGGGATTACTTTTGATATTTTCCAATTTAGTATTATTATTAAATATTAGTTTAATTTTGAAATTTGATATATGAGCAAAAATTACGATTTTAACGCAATTGAGAAGAAGTGGAGAGATAGATGGCATGATGATGGAATTTTTCAAGCAATTGATGATTCTCCTAAGCCTAAAAAGTATGTTTTAGTTGAGTTTCCATATCCAAGTGGAAGTGGATTGCATGTAGGTCATGCGTTTTCCTTTGTGGGAGGCGATGTTTACGCTAGGTATTTTAGGCATAAGGGGAACAACGTGCTATTTCCAATGGGTTGGGATGCATTTGGACTACCTGCTGAGAATTACGCACTTAAAATGAAGAAGATGCCACAGGTAACAACAAAGGAAAATAGTGAAAGCTTTAAAAAAGAAATGATGGACTTAGGTTTGTCATTTGATTGGACAAGAGAAGTAAATACAACTGATCCAGCTTACTATAAATGGACACAGTGGATATTTAAGAAAATGTTTGAGAGGGGATTGGCATATAAAGAGGAAAGATCAATAAATTGGTGTCCATCATGTAAGATTGGTCTTGCAGATGAAGAGGTTGTTAATGGAAACTGTGAAAGATGTGGATCTGAAACTAGTAAAAGAAGTATGAATCAGTGGCTATTCAAGATTACAGATTACGCAGATAGGTTGATTGATGGGCTTAAAGATACCGATTTTATAGACAAGGTAAAAGCAGCTCAGATTAACTGGATAGATAAAAAAGAGTGGATCGATATCACGTATCAGATTGATGGAACTGACGAAACTGTAACTGTAGCTACAACAAGGCCTGATACTAACTTTGGCGCAACCTTTATAGTCCTTGCTCCAGAACATCCGTTAGTAGGAAAGATAATTTCAAAGAAAGTAGCAACTACTGAGGATACTGCTAAAATATCCGAATATGTTAAGTCTGCATTGAATAAATCAGAACTTGATAGGCAAAAGGAAGTAATGGGAAGAGATAAAACAGGTGTCTTTACAGGGTTATATGCAATCAATCAGTTAACTTCTAGAAAAATGCCAATCTGGATAACTGACTTTGTATTAGGAACTGTTGGAACTGGTGCTGTTGTTGGAGTTCCTGGGCATGATGTGAGAGATTTTGAGTTTGCTCAACAGTTTGCTATTCAAGTAATTAGAGTTGTCGAAGGAAAAGGTGGAGATAGATCAGATATTGCTGAGGCATCACAAGTACAAGAGGATGAAGGAGTTATGATGAATTCAGGTTTCCTTGATGGAATGGATATAATGGAAGCTAAGAAGAAGATTATGGATTACCTTGAAGTGAAAGGTTGGGGAAAGAAAACTGTAAGGTATCACTTAAGAGATTGGATATTTAGTAGGCAACATTACTGGGGTGAGCCAATTCCAATGGTTAATTGCCAAAAGTGTGGCTGGGTACCTGTAAAAGATGAGGATTTGCCTATTGTACTACCTGAAGTTGAGCACTATCAACCTACTGAAACAGGCGAGAGTCCTTTGGCAAATATTAATGAATGGGTGAATACTATATGCCCTAACTGTGAAGGCCCTGCAAAAAGAGAAACGGATACAATGCCTAACTGGGCTGGTAGCGACTGGTATTTCTTAAGATATTTAGATGTTGATAACACAGAAGAATTAGCCTCAATTAGCAAGCAGGAGATCTGGATGCCAGTCGATACCTATATAGGTGGAGACGAGCATAGCACTTTGCACTTGCTATACTCTAGGTTTATTCATCAGGTGTTGTTTGATGAAGGTGTGGTAACTACTCCTGAGCCATACTTTCAAAGAGTGTCGCATGGTGTTGTACTTGGGCCAGATAATAAGAGGATGAGTAAATCTAAAGGAAATGTTATTGTGCCTAGTGATGTTAGATCTAAAGTAGGTGCTGATGCAACTCGAACTTATCTAATGTTTATGGGAGCCTTCGATGATACTATGGCTTGGAATGATAACGCATTAAATGGCGTTAAAAGGTTCTTAAATAGAGTTTATTCATTTGTTATTGAGAATAAGGATAGTTTTGCGTTAGAAAGTAGCAATGAGATTTCGACAAAGATGAACTCATTGATTGAGTATTCAGAAAAAGCTATTCCAAACTTCCAATACAACACAACTGTCGCTAAGTTAATGGAGACACTAAATCTGTTTGAACAGAAAGGTGCCCAAGAAGTTTCAATTGCGGATATAAAAAGCTTCTTAATTATACTAGCACCATTTGCGCCATTCTTAACTGAGGACCTTTGGGAGCTAATCGGACAAAAATATACAATTCATAACCAACCTTGGCCAAAAATTAGAGAAGGGGTGATACTATCGGATGAAATTGAGATACCTGTTCAGATAAATGGAAAGGTTAGGGGCAGAGTAAGGGTGAACAAAAATATTACTGAATCTGAGCTTAGGTCTCATGTTGAGCAAGAATCAAGTATCAGTAAGTATTTTGAAGGGAAAACGATCAAAAAGTTTGTCTATATTTCTGGTCGAATTCTTAACATCGTTGTATAGCTTTGGCTTATAGGGAGGAAAACACCTAAAATTTTTGACTGTTAAAGACTTTTTCTTTAATATGAAATTGAGAAAGGTGTATTCCTTCCTCTATAAGTTAGGGTGGAGATCTTGTACTGTCCCAAATGTCGCCAAAAAGCCTATTAAAAAACGGTTTCTATCTTGTAACGACTCTGATTCTGTCCTTGCTTTTTGTTAACTATGCCTCAAATTTCGCTTACGCTACTTCCGAAACCATTAATTTCCAAGGAAAGATTGTCAGAAATGATACTGGAAATGAAGGTTTAAACGTTGTTGCAGGCTCTCCTTCTTGTGTTGTTGCAGGAAATTCAAACGATACCTGTGATTTTAGGGTTAAATTCTACAACGCAAATAGCGCTGGTACACTGCTTGGTACTGAAGTTTTCAGTAATATTGAGATTGGATACTATGATGGAGTATTTAACCTAGTTTTAGGCTCTGGATCATACTCCGCAGGCAGTGAAACTTCGTTTAGAAACATATTCCTAAATAACAGTCAGGTGTTCATAGAAGTTGATTTCGCGCCTGATGGATCTACATATACCGAGACTTTTTTGGATGCCGGTGGTTTAAGGATGGGTGTAAGGGCAGCTGCTTATGCTATTTCGTCATCTGGAGCTAATAAACAATTTCAATTTGATACCGCAAATAATGAATCCGGTTATTCAGGAGTTGCTGAAGGTCAGGTCTTTTTTGACGGAGATGATAATGTTCTTAGAGTGTATGATGGCTCAAATTGGCTTGCTGTACAAGCCTATCTTGGTAATTACTCTTCACTTTGGAATGTTAATGAGACTCCAACGCCCGATGTTATTTCAAGTTACACAGGTCTTGATGTGGCTTTTGGAGGCGACACTTCTACTGCGCCATTCTTTTATGATGTAAGTGCTGAATTATTAACTTTGACTAATTCAACTGGAGGTGTGAGTTTTAGAGTTAATGACGCAAATTCAGATACTTCTCCATTTGTAATAGATACTGCTGGAAATGTGGGTATTGGAACAGCAACTCCTGGAAATAAACTAGAAGTAGTTGGTGGTAGAACAGTACTTAAAGCAAATAGTGAGGAATATACATTAGGAATTAGTAGGACAGATGGTTCTGCAGGTAGTTACTGGTTAGGAGTTGATAGTACTGCGACTCCTTCTTTGTATTTTAAAAATAATACAGGTGATAATAGATTGATAGTTGCTGATAGCGGGCAACTCACTCAGATTTCAACAAATGGTAGTGAGAACGGAATAGTATTAAAACGTCCAACAACTGATGCTACACATGTTCAATGGCAATTATTCGGACAGACAAATAATAAGGACTTTTGGATAACTGCGTTTGATGGCTCAAGCACAAAGAATTTTGCTAAATTCTATTGGGACACATCCGTTACAAACTTTGATGCGGGAAATGTTGGGATTGGTGTTGTAAGTCCAAATGCCTTCTTTGACATAAAGGCTGCTACGACAAGTTCTGCGCAAATTAACCTTACTTCTTCAGCTGGTGTTAATCCTTCAGCACCTGTAAGTGGAGATTTATGGTGGAATGGTACCAATCTATACTTTTATGATGGTTCAACTAACGTTGATATTTTGGTCGGAACAGGTGGGCCTGGAGCTGATTTATTCACAGATGGCGGAGCTGTTACATATCTAACTTCGACTACAGATGATTTTGCATTAGGTGGAACGGATAGTACAGCGCCATTCTTTTATGATGAAGGTGCTGAACTGTTAACTCTGACAAACACTACATCAGGACTTAGTTTTAGAGTTAATGATGAGGCTTCTGATACAACGCCATTTGTAATTGATGCTTCAGGTAATGTAGGAATAGGAACTTCAACTCCAGGAGCAAAGCTAGATATTGCGGGTGCTTCTTCAACAATATCAAATACGGCCGGAGATATAACTATTGATGCATTTTCTGGGAATATCTCTTTTGCAGGGGATAGTATGACAAATGTATTGAATGCAACCTTCTCTGGTGATGTTAACATTAATGGAGGACAGATCAGATTAGGTAATCATGCCACTAACCCTACAAGTATTGGTGAAGGAGCTATGGTGTATAACAGTACGGATAAGAAACTTTACTATTATAAAGATACAGGATGGTCTGAAGTTGGGAAAGTATATACAGGAACTACAAACCAAACTTTAAGACATAATGGTACTGATTGGACGTCAAGTAGTGCATTCCAAAATGATGGTACTAACGTTACAGCAACTGGTCAGGTTCGAGTTGGTAATTATGGGACTAAGCCTGCAGGAATAGGCGCGGGAGCGTTGGTGTATGATACCACTTTAGGTTCATTGTTTGTTTATGATGGCGCTGATTGGAAAGCTATTTCTACAAGCCAAATGTTATCAACAAACGGTTCAGTTTCAGATGGGAGCTACCTTCAATTAACACATAACCTTAATACATTTGATTTGATTTCATCTGCTTGGGTAAAAGTGGGGACTCAATGGAAACAGGCATTAGATGCTTCAAACTCAGTTATACATGACTTTGATAATGAACTTAATGCGGTATTTAATGCTAGAAGGAAAGTGTCTTCTGCAAGTCTTAATTTCAATACGGATAATCTTGGAACAGGTGGGGATGGTGCGGTTACTATTTCTTCCAGTGTGAGTATAAATACTACAAATAATATTGTTGGTAGATCATGTGCTGATGGAGGAGATGCCGTTAACTATTCTGTAACAGCCTTAACTTCTAATACAGCCACACTCGAGAGTGCACCGTCAGCAGGGTGTTTGGTGGCAGGAGATGAAGTATTGTTGATAAACCTAAGAGGTACAACAACAGCAATGGGTAATGTAGGTAACTACGAGACATTACGAGTGCAGAGCATTGCAAGTCAGACAGTGACATTTACATCCTCTAAAACTAAGTACTA
>JACCDN010919286.1_pt1 | contig 34649 bp, 24 predicted proteins | sample 7441691 | NCBI WGS metagenome assembly JACCDN01 (sample SAMN15323439, study PRJNA562643) | freshwater metagenome | isolation source: river surface water | place: USA:Blue River Watershed | collected 2017-08-16
AGCTGCACCAGCTGCACCAGGTTTACCAGCTGCACCGTCTATACCAGCTGCACCAGCTGCACCAGGTTTACCAGCTGCACCGTCTATACCAGCTGCACCAGCTGCGCCAGGTTTACCAGCTGCACCGTCTATACCAGGTTTACCAGCTGCACCGTCTATACCAGCTGCACCGTCTATACCAGCTGCACCGTCAATAGCAGAGGCACCAGGTTTACTATCTGCACCAGCTGCACCGTCTATACCAGCTGCACCAGCTGCACCAGGTTGACCAGCTGCGCCAGCAGCACCAGGTTGTTGACCAGCTGCGCTGTCTGGACCAACTCTGCCAGCTTTGCATTCAGACAATTCTTCTTTCAAACGCTTTATAACTTCGATATGTTTGTTAATCTTTCCTTTCTCTGTTTCACAGTCAGATCCTTTCTTTATTTTTTCTTCAGTCTCTCTAACAATACGCTCTAGCTGTGATTTTTCGCGTTCAAGCTCTGATTTTAAAGAGGTATATTTAGACTTCCATAGCGTTTCGCAATTCGTGTCGCTACTATTGTTTCTTCCCAAGCTAATTATTCCTGCGACTTTAACAGGAATAATGCTTATCTCATATTTGATATCATTCATTTTATCTCTGCATTCGCATTCTAATTTTTTCTTTTGATCTTCTGACGTTTCAGTTGCTGCACGTCTTTTACATTTTTCTAATGCATCAATCAGTGCCAGTATCTCGCTTATCAACTTATCGTCTATCGTTGTTTTTTGTTCGTCTGTGATGTTCATTGTTTTTACGAGATCAGATGTTATATTAGTGACGTCGCTTCGCAACTTCTTAATCGGGTCTTCGTCTTCATTACCCCCTCTCTGTGTCTGGTTATGTTTCTTTTTATCTTTTTTGACAAGTTTATTGTAAATCGCATCAAGAACAGAAGAATCTTCCTTAATGTTTTTAGCTATATTGCGGTATTCTTCACTAATGCTGTTTGACTGAATATTACCTATGGGCATAACTATATTATATAGAATATAATATATTATTGTCAAAAACACGAATCTTGATTTCTATATCTTTTATAGAAATTAAGTCTATTCGGCAAAGAAGAGCACACCATAGTGTTCTTTGTCTGTCTGACGCGCTGGTATCTGCACATGTCTATCACTTAGTATGTTGCAGTTTTTATTTAGTTCTAGAACTTTTCTTTTTACGTCCACCTACTAATGCAGTAACAGCTCGGGACGACGACACTGGCATATCGTTCTCTTCTTCCTGTCTACTGTTCTCTTTCTGTTCGATGTCAACGGCAGCGTCTATCATTGTTCTTTCGATCATGATTTTAACTGCCTTTCGTGTAAATCCAAGACCGTTCAAGATATAGATCAGTCTGTGGACAGAGTTGTCGTCAACGTTATCAGTTGCTATAGCAGCATACGCTTCTTGTAATAGTTTATGTAAGTCTTTTTCCTGTTTAACAGAGTCATATACAAACTTGTATATCTTTTTATCTATCTCAACTATTTTGTCTGTGTCGTTAATTATTTCTCTTAAATTATCGTCGAGAACAGTGAAAAACTCTTCGTTATATAGAATTCCATATGACTTAAACATCTCCTCGCCTTCTTTTTGCAGTGCTTTATTGCATTTTTGTGTATCATATTCTATTGAACAAAATTTGTACATAAGTAACTTGCCTATTGGCGTTTTCATTTGGTTGACTATGTCTTTTATATGTCTGTTTATTATGTCAAGTTCTTGACGATATAGCTCGTCTTCCTTATCTTGTCGTCTTTTTTCGTTTTCTTGTTCCATACGTCTCTCATCGTCTTTTAGTTCCTGTAATTTCTGTTTAGTGTCTTCATAATCTCTATCTATTTTATCCTGCTCCTTTGTAGCTGTCCCCAAAAGTTTTTGTCTGGCTCTATGTTTATCAATGTAATCTTTGATAAAGTCTGTGTCTAATATTTTCTGTATCGAATCAAGAACAGATTGTGGAATCGGCAGCTTAACTAAAACATCGTCGACATCATGTATATACAGATTAGTTATAAATTCAACAAGCAAAGATGGAAGCAATAGTACTTTTCTGACGCCTTTCATCATAAATGTGTCTAAACTATTGATGTCAACTGTTAGATCCATCTCGTTTATTTTAGCAACTCTCTGATTCAGTTTTAAAGGCTCGTCGAACGCTATTCGTCTAATTCCGTTTGTAATCACGTGCGCCAACTCTCTGTACTTGTTTATGTCTGGGTTAAGCCCTTCATGTACTAATCCAATAAACTCAAGCAAGTTTGCGTCTTCAACAACTGGCATCAACATATCTTTTGCATATTGCCATTCTTTTTTGCTTATCCCCATAAACGTTTTGCCGACTGTGTCAGAGTTATCTGTAAATATTCTATAGACACGCACATGTTTGCTATTTTTATAGAAATTATCTAACTTTATATATGCTTCAAGCAAAACTGATATCTTGAATGCAAACTCATCACTGTTAATCTCGCTATCTTCTACAGTGTTAATGTAGTTGTATACTGACTCTAAACTAGTCACAGTTGCTTGAATCGTTTCTTTTGTATTTACATCTAATTTGCCTGGCTGTTCTTCACCTCCTCTATCCAGAATATCGTTGGCCAAATAATGGAGAGAAAATGCAAACCGCTTCAGTTCTGGTCTCAGATCAACAAGCCTTAAAGAACCTTTAAGAACAACAACCGGTCCTGGCTTAAGAGCTTTGGCTACACTATTCTGAATGGCCGCAATTGCTCTGTTTGCTTCTCCTGTATCAACATCTTTGTTTATGACAAGTATTTGTTCTTTTGTTATTTTATTTGGAATAATTATGCTGCGTACTTTATCTTTTGAATCAAATGGCATAACTATGTTCTCAAATTTTATTTGATCTTTTGAAACTTTCCCAGGTATTCTAATTCCTATAACGCGTGGGTTCGTCATCTCGTCTTGAATAGCCGGGTTGTCATATATTTCTGTTACATCAATATCTTCTCTGTTTAACATTGGTGGGACAGTAAACTTGTTTGTTTTAGGGACTGTTATGCCATCAATATCAGACGGCTCTTCAGTCATATTATATTCTATCTCTCCTGGTTTAATTAATGGCTTGAACAATATTAAAGTGTCTGGTGTAGCCTCTTTATACACATATCTTATATCGGCTGCCGATATTGTATCTGGCATAGTAAAACCAGTCACTCTTGGTATTGCTTTTCCGTTTGGAAGTTTTCCCATAGATATTGCCGTATCGATTTTATTTATATCTATCTTGCCTGGTATACGTATTCCGACGACGCGAGGATTACTCACTCTGCTACTATCAATATAAGGAGCGTCGATGTTTTCTATCTTTACTTCGCCTGGTGCGGTTACAGGAGGAATTTTCAGTGTTGTATTATGATCGCTTCCTATTCGTTCTGATAAAACTTGCAACTCATCTGGCTTGACACGCGGAGGTATAGTTATTAAAATATCTTTAGGGTCGTTAAGAGTTGGCATTGTCGGCAAAAAACTTATGGCAGCTATAACTGTTGTTTTACCTCCACTTGTTTTAGGGACATCAATAGTCATCATGTTAACACTTTCTGGTGCTATTCCAGGTGGGAAAGATAGTGATGTCACTTTGTTAAGATGGTCTCTGCCTACTTCAACACGTCTGTCTTCGCTCGCTTTTACTTCTTCCGGATCAAGTTCTGAGGGCACTTGCTGTTTACTTGCCTGTAGTATCATTGCTCTGATCGTCTTCTTTGCCCTGTCACTTATCTCTTTGTCTGTATCGCCTTCTAAAAATCCTACATATGGTGTCACATCAATTGTTTGATTAATTTTAATCGATGCATCAATGCCATTTGGAACACCGTCACGTTTCATGACAACAGACTCTGCTGCTATCTTCAACGGCACTCTTACTCCAATAATTAGTCTGTCTGCTTTGCCTGCATTTATCTTTGGATTCGGTATAGTTATAAGTCTGATTTCTGTTGACATCATGCCAGGAAAAGTTAATCTTCTCAATGAAGACATTATTTTTCCGCTACTATCAGTCATAGGCGGTTTCATGCTTGCACTGCCTTCTTCTGTCGCATATCCCTTATCTATATCAGGTATTACTTCTTCGATATCAGTATCGTCAAGTTCTAGTATCTTCTTCGGCAAAAAAGATGGAAGCATTGGTCCTAGCGGACTAGATAATAGACTGTCAGCAGCTGCCGGGCTAGCAGTTGCCGTTAGCGATCCTGGGGCGGCTGACATTGGTGCAGCTTTGCTAACTGTAGTTGCACCTGGGCCAGTAGCTGCCGGGCCAGCAGTTGCCGTTAGCGACCCTGGAGAAGCAGACATTGGCGCACCTTTACCAGATGTAGCTGCACCTTTTGACAGAGGCGGCGGTTGTGGACCTGACGGTGGATGTGGTCCTAATGGTGGTTGTGGTCCTAATGGTGGTTGTGGTCCTGGCGGTGGTTGTGGTCCTGATGGATGCGGTTGTCGTGGACCTGGCGGCATAACTGGAACAACAAGGCCAGAAGGCCCTCTAATAAATGGAGGGCTTACGAAACTGTCAGGCGGTGTATTGTTTTTGTCAGATCTTTCTTGTTTGCCGACATTTGAATGTGCGATGTTAACGTCTTCTGCTTTATGCACTTTAAGCTCTAGAAACATCAAAGTCCTGACTATTAAATCTCTCATATTTTTATTATACATATCGACTATATCTATAATAATGGAAAAGATTAAAACATTTGTCTGTCTAACTATGAATATGTGAACCGATTAATAAAAACTGTCGTGTCAAACTAAACTCTGCTCTTGACTAGCAATTTTGATCATGGCCAAAGCATAGATAGTTTTGTTATAAATTAGATGTTTGACGACAATAATTAAATATTTAGTTTTCAGCTTGCTGCTATACTCGGTTTTATTATAAAATTAAGTATATAATTGCTAAAAATTCAAGTTTTTTTCTTTTGCAGAATCATTTAAGTATTAGTTATTAACAGAGCTGGCATCTTTCATAAGAGGATTATTCCTGTACAGGCTGTCATACTTCTGTTTCGCGGCAGCCATGGCGTTCTTGTAACTTTCCTGATGCTCTCTATTACTTCTTAGATCATTAAGCACATCATTTATTCCTTCAACTCCCATAATATCTCTGTCCCTGCTTATTTTATCAACTAAGTTTTCATAAGACCCTTCTGTATAAGAAGGCATAGACACGGTAAACCTAGTTTCTGTCTGCGCGATGTCTGCAGGCCAATCGGAATTTTTACGCAACTCTTCCATACTGTTTTTGGCGGCCTTAACAGAACTAGCGAACTGATCGTCGCTAACAGGATCCGTACCGCGAACAACATTTCCATTGCAATCAGCTATCGCATAGTTGTTTGTGCTTTCTCTTAACTGCGCCAATGCAGATGTAAGACTTGTTAGAGATGTTTTAATGATTTCAGAACCTTGGGCATTTCTTGAAGCTAAAGCCTTAATCTGGTCTAGATTTCCTCTCACTAACAACATGAGGTTTGCATATTTTGTTTCACACTCGTTAAGTTTTTTACCAACAATATCTCTTTTACCCATTACTGTTATAAGTCTTAACACGAGCTTTGTAACAGTCACAGGGTCGCATTTTCCTGGTCCTGGAGGTGGGTGTGGAATTGTCTTTCTCTCATCTTCTTCAGGCACTGCTACACCGCCAGGACCTCTGACTCCATCAGCGTTGTCGTCACCAAGTTCGTTGACAGATCCTGGTCTTTTCTGTGACTCGTGGCTCGACCGAGCGGTCGGGTGTCTTGAGCCAGGTTCTCCTGTTCTGTCTTCGTCATCGGCAACAGGCTTGCCATCAGGCCCGACTGCTGGTTTGTCAATATTTATAGGGTCTCTTGGGTCTCTACCTTTTTTGGTACAATCAAGCAACGCTTTTCTACATAGTTCTAACGCGTTAATCAGTTCAATTATCTCAGCTATCAACCCATCAATCTGTTGTTTTGTCGCGTTTATCTCTTCCTGATTCTTAACGAGCGAATCCCACAGCTCGTTGATATCTCTTTCTACTTCTGCATAGTTGCCTCCCTTTTGCCCAGGCTGTGACGCTTTTATCTGTTGATCTTTGTTGTGAATACTTTGTCTAACTGGGCCTCCAAGCTGGTCACGGATGTTTGTAAGAATATGATTACCAAACATAACAGCTCTTACAACATTGTTATAGTTTTTACTCATATTGATAGTCTGTTTAGTGATATGGCTAAGTTCATCTAGTCCATTGAATATAGATTTGTAGTTCTGTTTCAGTGAGTTTCTCAGTTCTGGAAGATTACCACCTTTCATGTTTTTCTGACGGTAATAACTCACTTTCTGGTTGTACAACTCTCTCTTTAATGAGTTCGACGTATTCTCTAGCTTTGCTAAATATTTGTTGAGCTTATACTCAGACATCTGTATATGTATAATAAATATATTAGAATAAAATTTATATTTTATTATAATTAAGATGTCTTCATCCGCAAACGATTTCGTTATAAATTGCGGCAGTCTATAACAAAATCGCTTACATTTCAACCACGGCTAAAGGGTTTTGTCGAAAAAAAGAACAATGAACTATTTTATGCTTTAGCGTTCGCTAGTAATTTTGATCGTCTCACTCAAAGTTTTAATATTGAAATCTCATAGTGGATGTGTCATGGTTTTAGTGTTACGTTTAGAGTACAGTGTCATCTTTCTTATTTTTTATAGACTTTAAAATCGACGTATGACACAATCAGATCAAATGTTTTTTCGTAAGTGTCTCTTGACGACAGAGTGTCTATCTTTATGAACTTATTTATTTTCATATTATCGACAGTTTTACTATACTGGTAGAATCGATCTGTAAAGAGTTTATCAAGATTATTACTACTGTCAGCATCTGACAATCGACTGTTGCGATAACTAACATAAAATGTTCTAGAAACACTTAAATGAATATGGTAATCGACTGTTACCGTCAGCTTATCTTTTGGAAGATTGTATCCAGACACAACAACACCAGTTTTCGACTTTTTCCCTATCTCTCTGTTGAGCATATCCCAATCCATCAAACTGTCATGTTCAGTAAACAACATTTTTTTCTTGCCTGTAAAATGCAAACTGTTTACGTATGAGAATCCAAACTTTTTTGAAACATGTTTTGCTAACTTTTTCACCTTTTTGTTTAAAGGTCCTGATATAAGTATTGTGAAGCCGTTGTTTATCTCGACAAATTTTTCTATAATATTTGGCATACTATAAAACTACAAACAGATAATCTTTTAATCTAAACAGTTAATATAATGCAATTCAGACAATTTACAACAACTGTTGTTCACACATGTCTCATGTTGTTCATATTGATGATACCGTTTACTGACGACACAGCTTTGCTGTTTCTCTATGCGATAGCCATTCCTAATATGCTCTTGCATTGGAAATTTGAGAGCAATGTGTGCAGTCTAACGCTTGCCGAGAAATTTGTTGGTAACAAATTAGTAGGAAATTATGATAACTGTATAAGTTGTATAGTAATAGACCCGCTATACAACTTTCCGGAAAAAGTGTCTGAATATATGAACATAGTATATGCGATAAGTATAATCTTATGGGTGTTTGTTATTTATAAACTGTATACTAAATACAAGAATGAAGAAATAACAAACGTATATGACCTATTCAGATCAAGTATACTGATATAAAACAAAAATAAAGATTTGTTCAGACATGTGGATCTTCGTCAAACAAGTCAATCCTGTTGCTAAGGCGTTCTTCTTTGAATCTGTATATTGCGTTTATTGGCGCGTCTATCATAATTTCATCTCCTTCATATATCTCTCTGCTGTAATCGCTTTCTGGTGTTGCAGGAGGCTTGAAAACCATTTTCCTAAATGCTTGAGCGTCTGACACAAATTGTGTATAGTATTTGAAAAAATTACCTCTATGTTCTTTTCCATAAAGAGGTAAAATCTCATATCCTTTACGTGACATTTGAACATGATTTTTATCGCCCGGCATAGCATCTCTAAGTTTATGTAGATAACCTACTAACTGATAATGCGTGCTCCTATATTTAATAGGCGCACGGTGTTCATATTGTACTGGAGCAAGATATCCGTGTTTCCTTAATATATCTTCTTCATTAGGGCAAGTTGGACATATGGCTTCTGGACACTTTGGGCATCTACATTCTGGAGGCGATGGTGCAATTGGTGTTACTGGTCTAACAGTATAGTATTTGTCTTCATGTGCGAGTTCAATTGTACCATATGGATTACTTTTCCACACGCTTGCATCGTTTGAAGGAGAGTAAAGTTTGTTTATGACAAAATAACTCTCTTTCTGTTTTGTTGCAAACATAACAAAAACAATTATAGCAACTGCAATTAATGTTAACAATATGGGCTTTTTGTACATGTTATACTATAAAATGATATTATAATGTTGCTATAATCTATTGAAAACGGCACTGTCATTTATAACAAACAAATTATTATATATGTTATAATATATAGTTATGTACAGTTCTAGTTCGTCTATAAATATGTCTCAGGAAAGGATGTTCAAAAAAATGATATTGAGTGAGACCAGCGACAGAAATGCAACAGTATCAATAAGTACAGATGCATATGACAAAAGCTTTTCTGATATAGTTAACAAGCTTAATCACAAGTCAAACATGTCTGGCGGCGGCAAACAAAGCATTCTTGACAGTGCTACTTCAAGTTTTGCTGTTTCTACAGCTGCAAGAAACAAGGCTTTGAACAGTGAGACAAGCAACGAAGAGGGTGTTGGCATTTGCGAGTAAACTCTGTAAAAGAAAATATGTCCTGATTTGTTTTCATAAGTTTAATAAAACTTATGTAAACTTTCTTTTAGATCTTGCAGTAATAGTTATAAATAAGTATTGGTGCTATATAGTTATAAATATGGAGTATTGAGGTGTTCCTTGTCTATATTTATCAGTAGATATCTCTATCTTTTCTGTTTTGTACGCAACGTCTTGATTAAATTTCTGGTATGTCTCACTGCTCAGCACAAGTTCAATAATGACATTAGACTTTGACAAATATGAAGTCAATGCAAACAATATATCTTTTTTTAAGTCAGATTCGATATGTAAAACGTTACTAATCAAGAACTCGCGTATCTGTATGACGAGTTCATTACTGTTGTCGTCTAACTTATTTATACCATAATTATGAAGTTCTCTAACTTTGTTGCAAAGAGATTTAGGAAATAACAGCCCCCAAGCCCACCACCACGTGCGTAAATCATTACGTATTATACTTATCACTTCAAATGTACCACTATATATCTTTTTATCTTTGACGTACAGTTCTATTGTGTTAACTTTTACGTCGTTATACGACATGAATATTTTGGCATCTGTTATATTTTTATACTCTTCTATATATGTAACTCTTTTTTTATCATAACTCTCAAGAGCTATCTTAATTGTGTTTATGACATGTGTCATCTATATAAGAGGGAGTAAAAATTTTATTTGTTTTTAGCAGTTTTATACTTAAAGCATAAAAAGTTATAATATGGAACTAGCAAGAATTAAATATTTTTATTAGGTTTCGTCTGTTACCATTTAATTTTGGCATGAAATTAAGTATAAAAGTCTATAATATGCTGTTATATATCTGGTTGTATTTTTTATAAGACGAAAAACGGTGTTACATCTTCTGTTTTTCTCTGCAATATGTTTTTAATGATATCGTTGTCTGACTCATACTTTCTCTTAATGTCGAGTTTCTCGATCTTAGTAGGGCATATGACTATTGGTGGGAATCCTCCGCCTTTTGGCAGATCGTCAACGCCGCCTTGCTGTATAATGTTGTCGTCAAACTGTTGTTTCGGTATGGTTTCGTCAGACAGAGAAAACACGGTGCTGTTGTGCAGTTCTTGATTTGTCATTTTATAGTCTATATAGTTAGTCATAATTTGTATATAATAACAGCAACAAAATATTTAATTGATGTAGAAGCGTGCCTGAATATTTAGCTTTCTATACTTAATTTTAATATAAAATTAAGTATAAAGTTCCCGAAACTAATAAAAATATTTATTATCATAATCGATAAAAAATATAAGTAAATTTGTTAGTTTATCTACTTATTAACTAGTCGTCAAAAACAATGATAAGCTTGTCTGTGTTATCTTTGTCATCTTTACGTACTATATGTACGTTTTGTGTTTTAACGACGCGCGTTTTTTTCTCTTTGACAGGAGTATCTTCGGTTACTTTTTGATATCTGAACTTGTTCATATGATGTATGTTGCAGCACTTTCCTTTATTATCACAACTAAATTTGAGATATTCGTCTTTGCTTAATGATCCAATATAGTTGATATACAAAAGGCGATGAAGGGCGACTTTCTTTTTTCTAAAATAGAAATTGATGTAAGTCCCTTTATTGTTGCTTTTTGCATTTGTTATATAACCCGTCCATAAGCAACAAAGGTTTTCATCAAAGATACTGCTATCGATGTATTTGGTGATTCTTTTCAAATCGTCATATTGTAATCTTTGGTTACATGGGATGTTTTTCACCTGATTACTCAACAATTCGATAAATAATGTTTCAGCATCCTTCATATACTATCTATATATTATTTATCTTTTTCTGAGGAACAAAACAATATTAAACGCAGTCCTACAAAACATAAGATGTTGCATTCTCACTTCATATAGATGGCATCAATTGCAAATGGTATATCTCTCTTGTCATCATAGTTTAGTCTTACATTGATGCTTTCAGTTTTGTTAATACCTTTATATTCCGATTTCTTATCTGTGTTATGTTTTTGTGAATATTTGATCCCAGTATACATTATATAGACGATTGTATCATTTTGATCGTATATGAAAATAGGTATCTCATATATGTGACTTAAAACAAACAATTCAAGTGTACAACGCGTATTATCAGTCTCACTAGCCCATTTTAACACATAGTTTTTCAGGTCTGTTTTTATATCTAATTTCAAACCAAACAGCATGTCTATTGCAGAAACAGTTACCTCAGAGTGCTTCCTGTCTAAAAGCCAATCGATTACCATGCCTTTCAAATAGTCAGAAATATCTGTCTGCAAAGTACTATAATAGCCAAGATTTCTGTTCTCTATTGTTTGGTAAGGAACTAGAAGCCAATAGTAGCAATTTGCATAAGCACGTATGACACTGTTTTCATTGTTAATAATTCTTTGTGAATAATAGGTTTTTGTGTCATTTAACATGTTATCATAGTTGTAGTGTGCTATGGCAGCATCCATACTGCTTTGACGTTTTTTGTTGTCGACATTGTCTAATTTCAACAGATCAAGCAACGGTGACTCAATTTTTGCTCCAAGCGTTATGATCTTTTCGTCTTTCCTCTGAGTAAAACGTGTTCTATCAACAATATCTAGGACAGTATAACCATCTTGCCTAAATATCTCTTTTACTTTAACAACATCAAGCAACATCTCGCCAACTACTCTGTTTATAAACTCTATTGTCATCTCTTTAGTCAAAATCATCATGCAGTCTGAGTTTATCATGTCACAATGAATATGTGTTGCACATTTTCTTTTCGATAAATTGCTGCATGACTCTCGTATATTCTTGACAGAATACTTTGATAGATCAGGTATACTATTTACTAATTCAACAAAACTCTTGTTCTTTGATTTCCCTATCTTCATGTTCAGCTCTTTAACAGCATCTAAGTTGTCTTTCTTAAGCTCAAGAAACAGTTTGCCTAAGATTGGATCAACTGTATAATATAGCAAGCCTTTTAATATGTCTCGTTTCTCCATTGTGCTTCTTTGGCTGTTAATTATCTGCAGCAAATATGTCTTCACTTCACGGTTCTCATATGTGCTCAGATATGAGCTAAGTTCTAATCTAAACAGATGATACATTTCGGTGTTGTATTTATCTCTGTTAACAACATTAATTCTCTCGTCTACATAAGAAACATCTTCATTAAGAGACTTCAAATAAATGTCTTCTATCTCATAGAACGGCTTTCTGTCATATATCATACCATCTTTGTTTAACTTTGAAAGCGTCATCTTCTCTTTTTTAATAGGCACGTGCAGTCCATTATGACATATTATATCTTCTGCATAAAGATATTCCATTCCTTTTTTCTCTTTGAAATAGATTCCAACAGGTTTGACATCTAACATCTTGTTGCTTTTATTATATATGTCTAACAAATATCTGTAAGTTTTGTCATACGACTGCACATATTTATCATGTTCTGTTTGAATAACAATATCATATATGCTTCCTGATCTTTTTATTGGTATTATATTGCTGCCCGCAATCAGATAGTAGGCTCTGTTTTTGCTGTCAACAATCTGGGCAGTCACTTTGTCTTTTAATATTCTTTGTGTTTGGTGTGCAGTCAACTGATTTTTTCCAGAGAAAAGAGTATCATTTAATGAACCATATTTACAATTTAGAGTATAATAGTCAAATATGTGATTTATTATCTTATTATCTTTACTGTTAAACAGTTTTGTTATAGTAACTTTCTTGCTCGTGTCTTTGTTTATCATAATTATTGGATAGTAGTAAGAGTCTTCTGATACGATGAACAAAACGTTGTTATGTTTCAACTCTTCACTATCTTCTGTATGTGAGCAAATGATATCAAAGTCTTCTTTTTTTTGTTGTTTTTCGTTCTTATCAATATATGTGGTGTAAAACTTTTTAAAGATCACAATGCTTATGCCGGTCTTAGTTACTATTCCCGGTATCTTGAAAAAATCGTTCAGGTCAGACAGCTCGTGATCGTCTTTGACATTCAAATAATTCATGTACTTTTCACGAGTTTTGAACTGTAATTTCGTTTCTCCTGAATTAATATGTGTGAACAACATGTCTTTATCATCTGCTCGCAACGCCTTTTTAATGTTGCGTATTATTTGTTCTGGCGTTATGTCGATCAATACAGAGACTGCAGTCAGCAGACGATTTTTCTCTTGTGATACACCAAGTTTGAAAAAGTATTCAGGGAAAGTTTGTCCAAGATAGTGTTGATCCATTTTTATTTTGTTACCAAGCATCTTATTCATAAATATGTCTAAAAAGTTTGGCAAAAAACTTAGCCTATTCTCCTGCAACTTGTTTGTGTCTTGCAAGATGTATAACACATCCCCTAATTTGCTCTCTTCTTCAACAACTTTTCCTTTATCATCACCTGTGCATTTAAGAAAGAAGTCGCGTTTTTTATTGTTGACAGTGTCGTATGGATCCTTCTTGAAACAACAAGGCATACAGAGACCAAACGGATTTCTGCTTTTCGTTAGAAAACCAACATATATGTACTCTCCGTTCTCTTTCGGATTACACGCATAGTATAAAGAGTTGCCAGTAGGCTTCCCTCCCTCATCAATCTCTGACAACTTGACTGCTCTAATAACTGATTTCTTACCGTTTTTGCTAACTGTTTTTTCATACATGCCGTTGCTCTTATTAAGAACATAACCGTCTTTTAGTAGTTCGTCAACTGTTGGTACAGGATATGGTCTTCTACGTTTAGTTCCGCTGTTTTGACATGCGCGTGACCACTGGTTCTGCCCTTCTTCTGGTTTAAATCCTAGACGCCTTTTATCATACTTAATCATCTGTTTTATGTCTTTATTAGAGTCGTCTCTCTTGACAACATCGCTGACTTTGTTTCTTCTGCTCGCTATGTTTGTGAGTTCTTTAAGTTTATCTCTCAGTTTTTTGCGTTCTGGCAACTTAAGTAGATACGTTTCAACATATAGATATATAAGCACGTTCATGAACTGTGTGATCCTGTTTAACTGTTCTATACTTCTTGCGCCAGAAATCCGAATCTTGTAGTTCTCTTTCTGTTTGCCCTGTATGTCAATACTGATGCCTGGTAACTTGTACTTGGGCAGTGTATCTAACTTCTTTAGCTGTTTGCGAGCTTTCTTTAGGAAAGGATATTTAGTTTTTGTCATCTCAATCTCATTTTGGGCACGTTCTTCAGTTATGTTAAACTGTTTACTTATTTCTGATATGAGTGCTTGTGGTGTCATGTCGTAGTTCTTAATAAAATGCAAAACACGTTTCTCTATCTTGACACTGTTATCATATTTCGATATTTTTTTGTATCGCAAATAAGTCCCATATTTGCTTATCTCGCTGTCTTTACTCTGTTTAGACACACGTTTTCTCGGTTCAATAACTAGAGAGACATAAGGATAAAAGAATCTAGAGAACTCAGAAAGATCATTGTGATCTACTTCATACTTGTCTGGTAACTCAAATTTCTGTATAGAATTAATGAATGCAAACTTGAACTCATTGTCTAACGGAAGTGCAAATTTAACTTTATTATCTTCGCCGTTTATTTTGTCTATCAAGAGACGAATATGTTTGTATGTCGCTATTATATCTTTTATAGTTGCCATATTCTGTTCTTTCCATTGAGTTTTGTATTCTAATCTGCCATTTTCAGTAAGATTAACAACAGTAAACTTCACGCTCTCATTCTCGACTACTTTTATTTTAAAACTAATACCATATTGTGCTGTTATAGTGCTTTCAAACCATCTTTGCAAAACTTCTTTGTTAATATCTGTACCGTAATGTTCGAGTATCTTATCGTCATTCAGCTTGAAAAACGACTTGTTATCTCTCGACTGATATTTAACGAATGTGTAATCATCTGTCAGCTTAAACTCATTAAAAATTCTATATAGATCAAGACTACCAGAAAGAATGCGCAACCTAAGATAGATAGCATTTTGTGTCACATAACTATCTTGGAATTTATGTTTTGACTTAATATTTTTTCTTACGTTTTCTACTATGTCAGTTATCTCGTTCTCCATAATCATATCGTTAAGCAGAGTAGAAAACACATTATTCACATAAGACGACTCTGATTTCGGATCGCCTTTTAACATCTTAAATACGTTTGTTACGTCGTTAGCTTTAAGTTTCGGAAAATAGAGACGCAAATAAACGTCAGTTATATTTTTTGCAATCTCTGGTTCTGGGTCGTAGTCTTTGCCGAATTCATTATAAACATCTAACATAAATATTTCGTCATTGCTATAATAGTCATCGTAATCGTATAAAATATTGTTGTCGTCGTCTTCACGTCTTATTCTGCTGCCATATCTTTTTAAACTGTCTCTCAGTATTCTTAAATTGCCTCTCAAATCTTCGTAATACCTGATGTTCTCTATAGGTACTATGTCGATGTCTAACAGATCAGTACGTCTGACCCATTTTTGTCCTATCATTACTTTTTTTTGTTGTTCTTCATAGAAATACTCTCCCCATAGGTATTGTCTTGAAGGGAGCAAATAATCTATCTCGAATTTTTTGTTGTTCAACATACTGCAACATATCTTTGTCTTAACATTTTTAATCGTATCGTCTTTGTAGATGTAGTTATTATATATAAAGTTCTTCTCGTAAATGTCTTTTAACTCTCCGTCATACATAATATCATCATTAGAAGCATCAAATGCAACCATATCATTTTTTGCATTGTCAATATAATTACTGTCCTTCAGCACTTTTTGAATTGATTTTTTAGTCTCTTTAGTGTTGTCATCAACTGTTACATCTGATTCTTGATATATGTTTTCAATGTCTTGTTCAATGTCCAAATCGATATTATCAATATCAACATCAATATCACTAAGTTCGCCAGCAATGTCTGCTACGTTTACATCTATTTTCTCAAGATCGTCGAGAACAATATCGCCAGCATCTATCTCGTCTTCAGCGCCTCCACTGTGCTTACTGTTCCCGCCGTACATAGCGTTTCCTATTTTGAAATCTATTGCATCAACATGTGCCTCTAATAACTCAGCACGTTCTTTTTTTGTTAAAACTCTTTCTAAATCAAACTTCACAGTCTCTTCATAACTGTAGATGAGTTGTTTATCTGATAACTCATATTTGGAGATATGTTTTTCATACCACTCTTTGCCATATAATTTTATTATTTTGTTTTGCATCTCTGTCTCTTTTTTTATTGTATTTATTGACATGTCAATGTGCTTAATGTTAAACATAGTCTTATACCAGTTTTCGCCATACTGTTTCTCTATTGTCTCAATCTCGTCTTTACTTAAACTTACTAAACTGTCATACAGTGATAGACTTTGAATCTTTTTTAATATTTTTTTAATATTGACAGACACCTCACCAACAAAAATATAGACGTGATGATGGATCTTCTTGTTATTGTTTTTATATCTCCAAATTACTTTGATAGGATTATTCATATAACTATATTGCAGAATATTTTAATTATGAAACAATCATTCTTTATAATTTATGTAACACTAATAAAATATTTCGAGAACATTGTTTTGTTGCCAGACAACATTGTTTTGTTAGATACTATGTATGGTCACGACATCCTCATGTCTGTAAGACAAACAAACTAAGACAATGCCATAGTTTGTTTAATAAATATTTCACTGCTTTTATATTAAATAACAGAGTCAGTAATAGTCATGCCACAGTACTCTTCTGGGTTTTGATTAAAGTCTATCTTGTCATAGACTCCAATTTCTACAGCAGTCTTTGCTAGTTCGACAAATATCTGTTTGAACAACAGAGTGTGACCATATTCTGGACATGCGATATGTGCCATTTCATGTATCGCAACATACATCAGTAAATTTACGTCATGCAGTGCACCTACGCGTGTTTTAGATCTGATACAAAACACAACTTCTTCTCCCTTTTCAACACTGTAGCTTGTGTATTTTGAGTTATTAATGTTCTCTGTTATCTTTATTCCGTCGATCTTTTTGTGCAGCGTACCCATATAACTTCTGTATGGTTCAGTCACGTATTTTTTTTGCGATGCGTCAGCCAACTTCTCTATGTTTTCACGTAACAGAGCCAACATGTCAGCGGCCTCTTGTTTGTCTTCTAGCTTCTGCACAAGATAGTATCTTCCATCACGTAACGATTTGACGTAAGTGGCATTACGTTTAATATAAATTACGTAACCAATCAGTAAAACTATTATAAATATGACTAATATATCAAGTATCTCCATACTAATGTACTATATAATAGTAGAATTAGTCATGAGTATAATTAGTAACAACAATTTAACTATAAATTTGTTTCTATTTTGATATATGATATTTTGATTTTTATTTTCTACTATAAACTATATAATGGGAAATAGTCATTCAAATAATAACGATGCAGCGTCACGTTCCCGTGGAACATCTGTTATCGGTAATATGCTTTTGAAACAACCAGAAAACGGAATAAATAATAGGGAGTTGTTCCACAGCGACACTGTCGTTGACACTCTTGGTTGGGAAAACTCAGAGGCGTCATTTGCAAAGCGCAGACTACCAAACGCTCTTGACAACTTTATTAACTCTAAAGCATATTTCTCGGATCCAGAATCGAGCGTGACAGAATATATTGTCACTGATTTCAAAGGAGGATATGACAGTGACAGTGATAGCAGTGACAGCACTGTAGAAGCTGATGGCAATGATGAGAACAGATGGACTAGCGACGACAATCAGCTTAACATTGTTGGTGGCAATAATGAAGAAGGATATACAAACAGCACAAACTTTTCAGAGCTTACAAAGATGCGCAAATTTATTGAGAACGATCTTCAGAAGGGAGGCGGCAATCTCATATACAAAGGCACCAGACCGCTTAAAGGTGGAAGACGCCATAAACAAGTTTCAAGTGATGACGAAAATGATGATGCTAGTGACGATGGTTCCGCAGAGTCAGGCCATCTGTTTTCTGCTTCATCCGACACTAATGTTTACAAAGGCTATAGGATGAAATAAAAAGTTTATTGTAATTAGCAGCTCTTATACATATTATTTATGTATAAAAGCATTTTAATTATGTCTGGACATCCAGTCATAGTTGTCTGAACCAGAGTTGTCTAGTCGTCTGAATCAGAGCTCAGCAACTCTGGACCAGAGGCAGGCTCTGATCCAGAGTTGTTACTGTCTTCAAATATGTCATAGGTAAGCACACTTCTTTTCCCATCTCTGCGTGCTATCTCTCTCTGTATATAGTGGTGGAACAGCTCTTCAGGTCTTTCGATTGCTAATTCCAAAAACTGGCATGCCGGTTTCATTATCTGATTTGTTATATAGAATAAAGTGTCTATCTTAAGACCATGTTCTAACATGTAGTCTGGATCTTCAAGCAGTTCTCCTTGTAGAGTGCCTTTCTTCTTTTTGACGATGACATGTGGCATGCACTCGACGGTCTTCTTTGTTCCGTCTTTCATCTTTCTTGTGACATATTTCCTAGGTGTTATGTATGTTGTTACTCTGGGATCAACTTTGTAAACAAAAGCCATACGCGTGTTTGATGCAATCTTATTACCAGTACGTTCTTCTATTCTGTCTGCCAACACAGCATGTGCTATCTTAGTTCTGTCTTTATATGTGTCTCTTAACGTCTTTGTTATAATAAACTTCTCTATTCTGAATTTATGATTTATTAAGTCGTTCAACAGCCGTCTAGTATATTCGATTGCTCCTTGAGCTGTATTGTTAAGCAGTTCTCTTACAATAGCACCACATATTATCTTAACAATAGGAGCGTTGTCTCGTCTCTTTAACACAATCCCCATGCTTGTCTGTTTATACTTGTTTGGATCAAACTCGTATTTGTTACCTACGTACTTTTTTTTCTTAAGCAAACATAGCGGCCAAAAAGTCTTTTCATATTCTAACTCTTCTGGATCTTTTAAGACAAGAAAAGTCATTTTGCTGATCAAATCACCTAGCTTTATGGCTTTTTCTAGAGATTTTTTGTCTGTCATAATAACGCCTGTCTCAATATTTTTAAAGTACGGAGAAAAGAAGATAGAGTCAGTGTTCTTAACTATAAGTCTCCCAAGACCTGCATGAAAATGACCTACATCTGTTTCAAGATCATAAACATAGTCTTCTGTTCTGCCGATCTCTGTGATAGTTTCTATTGTATTGTTACATGGTTTATAACGGTTGCTTATATCAGTTATGTTGTTCTTTCTGTCTATCTTATGCACATATAAGTCTTTTATTCCTAACGATTTTAACATAATAAACACTTCCATTATCTCAATATACTCTCTGTTAACAAATCTTATAAAAAAATCTTTAGAGTCAAAAAAGAAATAGTCGTTAACATTTCCGTATTTTGATACAACATGTTTTATCTTTTCACGAAGAGAGAGCGTCAAAAGCTCTATGTTTACATTTAAAAAATTTCCATCCGGCATCGAGGTAAGCAGTGTTGTGCCTATCTTTATCTCTTTTGGTCTCATGTATGTTATATTGTCTGTGACATCATCGTATGCGATAAGCGAATGATCTTCAGTGACTTTAACAATATCGCCACCTGTCTCTACTTCAAATATCTTCTTGTCTGTCTTATGTCTAATTACACGTTTCACCTTTGTCCAGCCTTTGTCGCTCCACACTTCAATACTAACCGTGTCGTCTTGTTCTTTCTCTCTTAAATCTTTGTCGTATGGCTTAAACTGATTGTAAGGATGCCATCTTTTTCCGATCTTTTCTGCTATATCGACATATACTTTTCCATTTGAATCTCTTAACAGAACAGGCATATCTCCTGTAACAGAATCACCATACACTACTTTTGGTTCACATGTTATCTGGAAATTGTCGTGTATCTCTCTAACTTCTTTATATATTTCGTCATAAAACGCTTCTAGCATAAAATTAGTATCGTAAGCGTCGCTGTTATACAATTTCTTAAACTCATTTTCCATCTCTGTCCCAGAATCGCTTTTGATTCCTAATTTTTTTCTATGTTCTTTTAAGTTGCTGTAATCTGTCTTCTCATTAACTTTACTATTGCCAAACAGATTAAAGAAATAAGATTTGACTCTTGGAAGATTATAGTCTGCAAATATCTCTTTCATTGTTTTGTAATACTGTTTCATATGGTCTTTTTTCAATAGAGCTTTAGAAATCTTTGCCATCTTCTCTTCTGTGAAATTTTTAGCAAAAATCAACATATCACGTCCAGTTGCTGTGGTCGCTGCTGCAATCTCTTTCTTATATATTGCACTAACTTTGGATCCAGTTTGTCCATAAAGAGAGTTAGCTACTATTTTAAAAGCTAATTGCAGTCCGTCAAGCACTGATTTCATTGACGGATCTTTCTCTAACGCCATCATCTTTCTTGTATCAGATCGAGCTTTTAGCAGATCGATAAGAACTTCTGCTAAAATACCAATCTGGCTTCCGTCCTTCTTTCTTAGAAATGTTATTGTTTTTGTTTTGTCTGCACCCATTTTAGCTTCTACTTGAAAAACTTCATAATCGTTGTACAGTTCTGGATCTACTGTGCTATCTGCTTTCAGACAACATTCTGGCGACATGTTATACATAATCATAGAACTTGGATAGAGACTCTTATAGTCTAGCACGGCAACAGGCTGTCTATGTATTCCTATTTCAGGTATAAAGACAGTTGCTCCTTCATAAGAGTTGTCTTCGAAAACCCAGAAATAGTCGTATTTGTCAAGATCCAATTCAATTTGGTTGTTAATCGTAAAAGTTTTTTTTGTTTTTTTTAGTATCTTGAACTCGTCTTTATGTATTTTCTTGAATTCTTCTTTGCCTTTTTTCCTTGCATGTATCTCAATACGCTTGTCTGTTCTTAATAAATCGACCAAAGCAGATGGGATAACAGTTTTGTCATCATCTTTTATCTCATAACTATGTATCTGATCAACAACAACAGAGTTTTCCATGCCGTCAATATCATCAAAATTAACTTCGATATTATCACTTTTTCGATTATATGGGATAAGATGATTTTTCTTTCTACATCTTTCTGCTACTAGAGAGAAAATTTTAATGCCTTGCCCTCGCAGAAAAATATATGATAGTGGCACGTGACACACGTTCGCCATACCGACATAGTTGTTTAAGATATTTAGTTTTACCATAAGTGTATTCAAAAGAGAACAATCTTGGATACAGTATTTGGCAATCCTCTGACGCTGTTTGCTTGTTCCTTCTAAACAGTCGAAGATATCTTGCGGCTTGATATCATCTTTGGCTTGACACCAATAGACAGAACAGTTTTTAAAATCAAGTTGTTCTTTATCAATCTTATGATCGACTGTTATGCTGTTTTCTGTCACATCAACGACTAAAAACTTCTCGTCTCTTCCGTACTTGTTATCACTAAGACCATCATGATAATTCACTGATATAAATCTGCCTGGCTCTAAACCATACGTTTTCGGAGTTTTTATAACTATGCCGTCTTCTATAATGTCAGTGATGGTCTCTCTGATATATGTGCTCGCAACAAAATCGAGGGTATAAGAGTCTAACTTATCAATCTGTTGCACTAGTTTTAGTAGATCTATCTGTACACGCCCTTCGAAAGAAGGATAGTATAATTTATTTTCTCCTAATGCACTCGAGCTAAGATCTTGCACTTTAAATTCTGATTTGACACCATTGAGACGCGACAACATCATGAACTTGTGATCTATTCCAAGACGTTTGGCTCTGTCATACATGTACTTATTATCGAAACCAAAGCCATTGTAGCTTACTAACACGTCTGGATTAATTTTTCTTACGAGTTCTGTCCACTTCAACAAAACCTCTTCTTCTGTTTTACATGCGATCACTTCGGCACCTTCTATAGGTTTACATGTGCCTAGCGTTATTATGTTTTTATAGAAACAGTCCTTTTCGCCATATCTACTAACAGTCGATCCAATCATAATGACAGGATCTTTTTTTGCTTGTGGAAATCCTCCTGATAAACTCCCACACTCTATATCATAAGAGAGTATAACCACACCAGATATTGTTTTGTCGTCAATTGGGTATAGGTTTATCCACTTTGTTGTTAAATTTATGTCGCAACAAGACGTGTTACTTCTCAGAGATGTACACTCTTTTGCTTCAGCCCATCCTGTTGATTTTAGCTCTCTTAAATGCATGCATCTCAGAAAAGGATCAAGATTAGACTCATATTGTTCTAGTTCTATTGAATCTGCACTCAAACAACGTATCTTTAACTCTTTAAAAAGTGTGTACTTGTACTTTTTAAAACCTTCGTAACACGTGAAAACAAGCTTCAGAAATGGATATACAGTATACCCGTCAAACTCTTTAAACTTGTTGCGGTACACTATTTCCCATTTAAACAAAGTGTCGCTATATTTCTTCCATACCTTCTTCTTTATCTCGTTAACCAGCATACCTACTTGCGCAACGCTCCACTTTTTGTCGAGTTCTATAAAGAAGTACGGTCTATAGTCTGTCACTTTTAAATACACTGTCTTGCCGTCTTTTGTTCTTCCGAAAAGTTCTATCAGATATGTGCTGTTTACAGTCTCATTGTTGTCTTCGTTTTCACTCTCTTCAGCGACGATGTCGTCTCGTGCCTCCCAACTGATGATCTGAAACTGTATGTTTTTCATACTATTGACTATGATAGTCACTTTAAGCTATCTAATTAACTTAAAGAAAAACAATTTTTTTAATCTGATAAAAAACAGCGGTAATAACAATATTTAACTAAATATTTAGACGGACCACGACGCCTTGTTGCTGCCAGCCAACAATATTGATATAAAAGAGTATGCGTATATATGTTTATGGATCCTACTATAGGAATTAGATATAACGTTTTATTTCCATACCTTCAAGACAAATTGAGATATAACGATTTGAAGATAGATATAGAATCTATAAGTTACATATCGACATGTAATCAGAGCAGGATAATAACTAACATAATCAAAAACAGCATGAAAGAGTACTTTATGAATCCAGAAGAGATATCAATAACTGATATGACAGCAGGTGTAGGAGGCAATACTATCTGTTTTGGCATGACTTTTGGTCACGTAAATGCAATTGAACTTGACAACACGAGAGCAAAATATTTAGAAAACAATATTGGAATATACAGTCTTACGAATGTCGATGTCATCAACGACGACAGTGTCCATTGCATTAAAGATCTTGTCCATGATGTTATCTTTATTGACCCTCCATGGGGAGGATTTAATTATAAGTCACAAGACAAAATCAGATTAACGTTGAGCGACATTGAACTCGAAGATCTTGTTAATCTAATATTAGCAGGAACAATAAACAACACAATACCTAAAATAATAATACTGAAACTTCCTAAAAATTATGATATTGAACATCTGCAGAATACTGTTGTTGCAGATGACATAAATGTACAACAGTTAAAGAAAATGTTGATCGTGACAATCAGATAGAATTATCCTTATGTACTTAAAAATATTATATATTTCAAAGTACAGTTTATCTATCGAATAACGCGCGTGTATGCATAAAATCAGTGTCAGAAAAAATGTCTTCATCGCTGTCTATGCTTATTTCTGAATGTTCTAGTTTAGAGTCGACATGCAGTTGATAAAGCAACACATAATAGTTTCTCAAGTCAACTTCTTTAGAGATGTCTGGCACATAAGTTACTGTGCTGTCGTCATATTTAAACCACTTTCGAGTTATAGGATTTTTGCTGTATGCAAGATAGTGACCTCCACGTTGACTACCATGATGTTCTATTATTGCGTACAAAGAGTATTTTTTGTTTGTTTTTCTTGTTTCAAAACAGTATTTGTTAAGATCTAGATCATCTAAAGGAAACTCTACAAGTATTGGCAGCTTTGCTACTGCATTGTGATATCTTTTTAACGACATAATAAAAACGTCTGGCAATGACCACAAGTAATTTTTTTTCACTGCTACAACTTTTTCTTTACAGTTATCACAATGATATGCACTGTCTTCTTTTAAGAGTTCTGTTTTAAACTCTTCATCAAACGCGTCATATAATGTGATTTTAGAAACTCGTGGCAGAGATAGTGGCAACACTCTATAAGGCTCAAAACTATGTGACACGTTTTCACATTCAGTACAAGTAATTATTTGGCATGATAGCCCAGTGAAATGTTCTTTTACAACAGAATAGTTGTCTTTTATATGATTTATCCAGTAAGTATATGAGTCTGAATATATAGACTCTAATATCTTGTCTGTCCTATATTTTTTTATCTCTTGTTCTAACAGTTCTCTGCCTTGTTCAGTTAATTTACTGCCAAGCCGCTTAACATATTCGTTGTTTTTTAATATATACTCTCTTACGTTTTGTGGTATGTTATTAAACCTGACATTTATTTTAATCTTGTTCTCTTCATGTATTTGGTCTAGCAAATCTTCTAAAAACTCATAACTGCAGTGTTGTGCATGTCCCATGTATTGCTGTTTCTTACTGTCTATATGTTTTTTTAAACTGTAAGGTTTAACGACACAGTTCTCGTTCCATAAAGCTCTAAAGAGTTTATACAATGAAAATGTCACTGTATCTTTCATTGTAGTTACGAGTTCCTGTTTTGCTATCTCTATATTGCTGTTTTCGTCAAGACCTTGTTCTTTTCTTATTTTTTTTGCTAGTCTGCCGATTGTCGATTGGCGTAAGTCTGGTATGAACTGCTTTTTAAGAAAATACAAACAGAGAATATCTGTATGAGAAAGACATTGAAGAGCAGAATTCATATAACATGTGTTGCCTATGTTCGCTAAGCCTGACAGTCCAGGACTTATCACTCCTTTTTCCATATCTATAAACATATATTTATATATATATAAAGTAAACCTTATTCATTTTTTTCATAACTAAAATAGAGTAGTAATAGATCATTTATTGCGTTTTGCCTTGACAAGAAACGATCGCAGATTCAAGCAAGCTTGAATTTTAAGCCTTTTACACTTAATTTTAAGTGTAAAATTTATAAAAACTAATGAATATTTAATTACTGTATATGTTGCAGCAATTTGTCATAACATACAACTATTTTTGTGTGGCATATATATATATTTGTACAATGAGTATAGTGAACCAAAATATATATGATCAATTCAGTCTGCTTCTAAGAAAAGCTAAACAGGATATCAATAAGTCAAAAAATAAAAAAGAAGAACAAGTGACAAATTTTAGAATAAAAGCTCTTGTGTCGATAATTGACATAATAAAAAACTATCCGACAAAGATAAAAGATGCAAACGAACTTAGAGACGTTAAAGGAATTGGCAAAAGCAGTTTAAGGAGAATAGAAGAGATCCTGAAAACAGGTAAGCTTGAAGAACTTGATGGCGTTGATTTAAAAGATAAACATATCGACTATATTGAAGAACTAGAGAAAATATTTGGTATAGGCAGAAAGAAAGCATTAGAACTGATCAACACGCACAAGATAACAAGCATAAAAGAGTTAAAAAAGCGACAAAACAAACTGAATTTACCACATGCGATTAGAGTTGGGTTAAAACACTATGACAAATTTGAACAGAGCATACCAAGAGAAGAGATGCTAGAAATAGACATATTTTTACAGAAAGAAGTACATAAAGTTGACGTAGATTTATATAGTATAATATGTGGTTCATATAGACGACAGAAGATGTTTTCAAATGATATTGATCTTTTAATAGTTCATCCAAGTATAAAAAGCAAATCCGATTTGAAAAAATCATATGAAGACAATAAAAATCATTTGTTAATCAAACTTGTTAAAAAGCTGATTAAAAACAGATTTATCAAAGACTCTTTAACAGGAATTGATGTAGAAAGCAAATATATGGGTTACTGTCAGATAGACGAAAAAAAGCCATACAGACGTATAGACATAAGATATCTGCCATACAACAGCTTCTACTTTGCGCAGTTATATTTTACTGGATCAGCTAATTTTAATAAAAGAATGCGCGGAGTTGCGTTAGATTTAGGCTATAAACTGAATGAATTTGGTCTTTATGATCTCGAAACAGAGATGTCAGTTCAGGTAAGTTCTGAAAAAGAGATATTCGATAAGCTTGGAATGGAATATCTTGAACCGAAAAACAGAACATAGGCTTGCCTAAATACTGTCACTGGCATAAAAAGCTGAAAATTCAGGATCTGAATCTAAAAGATAAACTCAAACATTATTTGCCTGGATTTCTTTTATAGTTCATACATCTGTATCCAAGTCTCCATAGTCATGATGTTTATAACTTTGCCAAACTCTTTTTCATCAAACTGTAGTGCCAAAATAAGTTTATGCCCATCATTCCCTTCATTATAACTGTGGTCATCGTTACTAACAGATCCAGTTACTTCTAAACAGAAACTATGATTGACATTAACAATGTTGTCTGTTTTTCCTTTAAACGAATGGCTAGTTCCTTCTACTACATGTAAAGCCTTGTTTTCGTTGTCTTGTTTAACATAGAACAAGACAGACAAGTGTTCAATGTCTGACTGGTAAGATATATTATAAGTGACATGATATCTTCCGTCTCTTGTTATGTATAAAGACTTATCGTGATTAATGTATTCAATAAAACTGCAATCTGACAAAAGTTTAAATGTTATTGGAGTTATTTTCCGTCTTATTAAAATTTCTTCTTTGCTATCGCTAACTAATTTTGCTATCTCTTTACAACTCTGTTTTCTAATATCAATAATCGGTTCCCATACAGTACTGTTTACAGGTTTTACTTCTTTTATATCTGTTTTAGCTAAATACAACCCTGATTTATACTTAACCATACTGTTCATGTGATATTCTTTGTCTTTCTCCCATTCTCCACTGTATTTTATGTTATCATAGACGTCATCATGTTTTATTATTTGACGCGTGTTATTGCTGTTAACAAGCGTTCTTCTAATACCGTTCGTGTTAATAAAGTAGATGTTGTCGTCTTGTTTGCTGTAAACTAGATTCCCATATGTGCAACGTTTGTCACGAACATCAATAAGTTTTACATCAGTGTCTTGCATGTATATATAAATATATTTATTGAGTTGTACTTATATGTTGATGTAAATTTTCTTTTATGTTCGATCAGTTAACGAATTGTTAGCTTCTTATACTTAATTATATGAAATTAAGTGTAAAATCGCTTGACATTTAATTACTGCAAAATAAAATCTTGGTAAATCTGTTCTAATATTTAATTGCTGAGCTTCAGCTTTGTCGAATTAATATATTATTCTTGTGCTAACAAGATATTTAAAACTTTTTATTAAACCGTCTAATACTGCTCGCAAACTGTGTTCAGGTTGTATAATATCGTACAGATTATTCTTTTTTACACCTGAACTCAACATAAAACTGTTCTTCATATCGTCTAACACAGTCGCATAGTTTCTGATGTAGTTTATAAATGCATTGTCTTTGTCATTTTTACCATAGAACAGTATTTCAGAATATAGTTTTTTAATTAGTTGTTTTGGATTGATGTCTGGATTATTGATGCGCTGTTCTAAGTACCATAGTGTCCATGCTAAACAGTACCCAATAGGATCGCCTAATTTTTTAGTATAACTGTTGCCATCATTACTAAGTATTTGAAAACTTGCGCCGTTCAACAGTTTTTCAGGTGAGTAATAGACAAATTTATGTTTCTCTTTCTCGAAGAATTTTTTAAACATAGTTTCTAACATTTTGTCTAACTGTTTTGTGTTAAGATATGGCACATTGCCATATGGATCAAATCTTTCAAATATGCCGGTCTTTTTGTCATATATTATTATATTGGCATGGGATGAACCAGTCTCTGTTACTAGTGTTAACTTAATAAATATGAAACGTATAACATTGCTCAATAAAGATTTCTTCATATGGAAAGTGATATCTTTGTGTATGTAGTATCTGTTTTCGTCACGCCAGATTATAACATATGGAGTCAACTGATAAAACATGTTGCTGTATGACATCATTAACTCGTTAATAGACTTGTCGTCTTCTCTATTGAGCATGTTTACATGTTTGTTAAAATCTCTTTCTGTGTTTGCTTTATTAATATTAAAATACTGAAACGGAACTGACAAGTTTTGATACTTCGATAAAAGTATAACAGTATATATAAGACTGTGCAACATGTTTGAATTAAATTTGCCGTATATCACATTTTCTGTCTTTATTAGCAAGCTATTTGGTTTTTCTTCATAAACTATCTTTGCTGGTTTTACTTTTTTTATAAACTCTTCTAAATCTTTTTTCTCTTCAAGCAACTCTTTAACTGATTTGTCACCATGTTTTGCTAGTACTAATGTTTTTTTTCTTTTCAATACCTGTATATAGTCTCTCCAGTTATGATGTTGAATCAATAGATATAGCGGGGTTAGTTTGTCAATGTTTTTGCTGTTCACGTCACTCAGAAAGAGTATTTTGAATAATATGTTTTTGCTGAGATTTTTTTTTAAAACAGCTATATGTGCTGGTGTATCTAAATATCTGTCATACGTCGACAGACTTATGCCATTTCTAATAAGTAAGTCTACAAGCTTTTCATTGTTGTTCATTATACTGATCATCAACAGATTGTCATCGCCTTCTGCCCCGAAATAGTTAACAGATGCGCCATTCTTTATTAAAAGTGCTGCCATTTTATCATCGTTGTTCTTTACTGCGAAAATTAGAGGTGTTATGAAATTATGGTTTCGTATGTTTGTATCTGCATTACTATTTATGATTAGCTTAGCAACTCTATATTTTTTCTCTTGTACAGCTAATATTAACGGAGGCGACTCTTCTGGTTTAGTTAAATCGACTTTACTGCGCAGTATTTTAGAGATTTTACTGTAGTATTGGTCTTTTCCGTTACATTTTTTAATTGAATCTAGCAGGATTAGACTTATATCGTTTTTGATTGAGTCGTGCAAGGCTAGATTTGTGATGCTTCTTTTTTTGCCATCTATTTTTTTGATGTACCACTTGGTAAAATCGTGATTGTCTTTAGACAAACTGATTATGCTGTCACCTTTATCGTTATTGTAATTAATTATTTTAGGGACAGTTTTGATCAGCTTTTTTAGTATATCACTGTAGCCATAGCTAGCCAAAATATGTCCACAAGTATTGCCTTCGCTGTTTGCCAAATATAGAAGGTCTGGGTCTTTCTCAATTATGTGTTTTATTATGTTTTTCTGATTATTTGAACATGCTAAATGCAGTATGTTATTACTGTTGTGTATTACAGTCTTGGGATCTATTTTATTATGTTTTATTAAATCATAAACAACGTCCCATCTGTTATTATCGATAAGACTTTTTATATCATCCATACTTAAGCAGAACAAAATAAAATTTATGTAAATAGTTATAAGGAAAAGCGTAGTGCAATACAATAGTAATGAGCATTGCAATAAGCACAGACGGTCTTAATGAAGATAAGATCAACAAACTATTCAACGGCAAACTGTCATACGACATATGTGATATGTGTCAAATGTGTGGCAAATATTTCGGATTAGACATGATCGTCACAAAATATGAAGAGTTTGACAGACTATGCTATCACTGTTTCTATCTTATCAATTTCAATAAGATAAAAAACGGTTTGACAAAAAATTACTTTAAACTTCCTCCAACAGAGTACATAAAAAAATGCAAGTCTGACCATGACACGACAAAATGTATGCAGTCTGTCACTAATAACAGTTGTTTGTTGTGCGATTCAATAAACAGTACAACACAAAATTATGTGAACAGAGCAATCAATATACACATTTAGTTACGTCTTTTGTCTTCTTTTAGTTTAGGTATGTTTTGGTAAGCATCTATTGTACTTTCACGCACGTTTTTGACGCCTTTTAACAGTCCGAGTATGTTGTCGAAAATTACTGGATTGCTGCAGAACAAACAACATAACAGTATACCTGTAACTGCGACAACTGCAGCCCCTGACAATCCTAGAGCTTTAGGATTCCCTCCTGTTTGATTTTGACCTGTCATTTCAAAGACGCTTCTTGCAGCAGAACTTGCGATTGTCTTGCCTCCTTCGTAATCACATTTAACTAACAGAACAAAGAGTATCAGCCCAGCCGCAACTAACAAAGCGATAGACGAAGTCCCTTGGAAAACAGCGTTTAATATATTGTATAACTTCATATTATATTATTAATTTATATAATAATAATCGAGACTGTCATTAACATTGACAACACTATGTTTAGCAAATAGACTATACTTTTGTCTCTTAGCAAAACATTAAACACAATACTAAAGACAGACAGTATTATGAGTATCTCTAAATACTTTACCTTGCTATTTGTCAGAATTATTTGCGATTCTTTATGTTTCTTATACAGTTGCAGAAAACTTATAGTATTAAGAACAAACACAGTTACATATGTACACATTATCATGAAATACACTTCATGTGCGTCTTTTTTTAGATATAGTGCTGATATGCTGTTAATTATGAGTGCTATATGAAGCATACACACAGCTATATTAAGAAGCGAAACTGTATAGTTTCTTGCCAACAGCAATACAGAGCTCAGACAAGTGATAACTAGACCAAGAAAACAAACCATACCGTAAAACACAGATTTCTCTTTATTAAACAGATCAATCTTATCCATTATATAACTAGCAGTAAAAATTTTAGTACTAGTTATAACAAAATTTTAGATGTGCAACAATCGGCATGATTTTATCAGTTAAAACTCTTTTATTATATACTTTTCAATGTCTAAGTCTTTGATAACATCAGCGAACGAGAGTATCAATATGATATTTTTATGTTTTACTAGTTTTTGTAACTGTTCAATAAAGTAGTGGTTCATTTCACGTGTCATTGTCAACACTACAAAATATTTACTATTTTTTTTCGCGTTGTCAAGTGTTTCAATAACAGATGACACTTCTCCTAACTCTCTGTCAATTATAGCAGAGAACGGCGTATACTTCATTTTGCTGTAACTACATACTCCTATTGTCTGTGCACTATATATATTTTTGATGATGTCTTCGACAAAACTGTTACGTTTCTCATATTTTCCAATTGCATATAACACGTTTACATTGTCGTCAAATTTTATCTTGTGGTCGCCAACTATCTCTAAATATGGATAGATGTTGTCAATATATTCTGGGAGAACATAGTTGTCATACAACACAAGCTTGGTAATAGATATATATATGTCAACCATGCCAAGATATTCTAACAGTTTTGTTATCATCTTGCTGTATTTATCTCTATTTGAATTAAGTTTGTTAAGTCCGTCTGGTTTTGACACAATGTTTCTGGCAATTTTAAGAGTGTCATGTATGTCTTTCTTCTCTCTTAGAAAAGTATCAAGATTATACACCTCATGAATAAATAAGAAGAAATCATCGAAATCCTTTTTATTGTCTTGAACAATTTGTGTCTCTTTTTCTTGTTCAGTTAAATTCCTGTTGAAAAGATGTAGTTTCCTGTATACAATAAAAGAACCTACAATTGCTATCACAGTTATGATCACAATAGCTATTCCAATATAATTATTCTTGTAGTACAACATAAAAGTGATAACAGCTGTCAGTATAGCTGTTATAAAACAGACAAACACAAATCTGTTTTTCTGTTTCTCCTCAGTTGTGAGTGTCTTAATTTTTGTTTTACTGTCAAATAACCATATCACATTACTATAGTAAGAGTCAGTTCTTTGCAGATATTTCTCTACCATTTTTCTGTTTATACTGTCTTTTATAATACTTAGTACAACTTGTTGACCGCCACTCAATATATGTATGTCATTAATAAATGTTATGTCCTTCACTTTTATTTTGCCATATATCGTTAGCAAATTTTTATTTATAAGTTCAATAAGCTCTTGATTCATAGAATTACTGCATCTATTATTTCTTATATAAGAATCGCATCATAAACAAAGATAAACAGATAAAAACATGTTGTGGCACTGAAAAACGTGTTGTGGCATTGAAAAATATATCTAGACATATTTGTCCAGATTTTCTTTTAGATTCGAGCATTGATTGAATTGTTAGCTTTTTATGCTTTATTTTATTTAAAACTGGTAAATATTTGATTGCTTTTTTTTAATATGAAACCATGTGTTTCATATTAAGATCTTCGGCGTTCTAAACCTACACACAGGCAGATTAAAGCATTAGTCATCGCCAGCGCCAGCAAAAGCGCCTAGTGCGCCCATAGGATTGCGTTGTGCTGACATCTTGCCTGCTTGCTCCATCATTTTTGGTCCAACTGCAATAAGAACAACTGCTATGATCACGACACAAATCGCTGACGCTATTATACCAATTATTATAGGTGCCGTCATGCCTTGAAACAGACCAGACACCCCTCCAACAACGTCTGTCACTCCTGTAAAAACATCTTGTATTGGACCAGTAGATTTCTCTTTTGACTCTGCCGTTGCTTCTGCTTTCACTTTAGACACGTTTTTCTGCTCTTCTGCAACGTCTAGACCCATTACAGATGCACTCTTTTCTATAATTTTCATAATATTTTCGTCTTTTTGAATACATGAGAGGACAGCATCAAGTTTTATATTTTGTTTGGTTGTTAAATTTACATTTCCTCTCACGTTACCAGCATTTATTACGTCTCTATTGTTGGTTTGGGCAGTCGCGTAACACTCTTGTAAATTTTTATTAGAAAAGCTATGGTCTGTCACATTTGATATTATGTTTGTGAGTTCTTTTGAAGATTCATTTCGCATAGTTAGATCGTTGATAACTCTTGTTTCTGACTCGGTTTTATTTGCAAATTGTGGCATAGATGCAAAACCTCTCTCTTGAGCTGTCTTTGCATGTGCCTGTAGTTGTGCAAAAGCATCAGATGACATGCTGCTGCGAACTGCGTTCGACATCTGTTGTGCTACTTCTTTTACAAGATCTGATCTCATGTTGCTGTCTTGAATGCAAGACAAATTTAGATTTCCATCAATAGCTTGATCTGTGTATGACACGAAATCGCCGCCAACATCTCCAAATGTATGTGACGTCTCATTTCCAAGTTGTCCAGAAACATTGCAGTTCTTTGTTGTTTCTTGAACAATGTTTGTTGTTGACTTGTTTATGTTTTGCGCAAGCAGTTTTATATCACTTTTGTTTACTATAAGCTGCTTGTTTTGTATATCTACACTTGTTTTTGTGGAATTACCACCTCCCATAACTATAATAAAGGTTTTTATTATAATTGTCTGGCTTATAATTATGTGTTTTATATTAAATAAGTGTGTGACAATAGATTTCATAAAAAACTTTGATCTTCTTAACCAAATCATACACAATTTTCATAGATCGCTCACGTATTATATTGTTGGTTCATGCCCATTTGTTGTGGATTATACATGCTCGGCTGAGACATGCTCATTTGTTGCTGCAACGGTGAATACATGCTCGGTTGAGACATGCTCATTTGTTGCTGCAACGGTGAATACATGCTCATTTGTTGCGGATTATACATGCTCGGCTGAGACATGCTCATTTGTTGCTGCATCGGCGAATACATATCTGTTCTTGAAGAACTTTTTCTGCGGAATATAAAAAAGATGACGATTAATAACACAAAGCATATAATACATAGTGCCACACCGCCCAACAAAAGTATTGCTTTTTGATTTACAACTTTCTTTGGCACTGCGTTTCCTGAATCAGTTGACACAAGATTGTCAGAAGACTCTAGCTGTCTTGTTGCTGGTGTAGATGCTGTTTCTTGTGACGGAACTATTACAGGTGTAGATGGCACAGGCTCATTTTTAGGCACAGGCTCATTTTTAGGCACAGGCGTATCTGTGTTTTGAATAGGAAGAACAGGTACAGATTGGCTAGTAACACCTGTCGAAGTACCTACTAAAGTTGTAGAAGCAGCAGGAGCTTTAAGCTTCTGTTCAAGTTCTGTTCTTGCACCATCTCCACAACTTAGATTTGCGATGGTAGTCGCATCGAAATCCCTTCCTACACTCCCTTGTACTATATTATTTGTTATGTTAGAACATATAGTCGATTTGCAATCTTGTTGTCTACTATCTGCATCCATATATACGCCTGCAACACTTTTGCAGTTTGCGTGATAACATTTTGGAGCATGGCCATGATTTTTCGCTATATTTTTAATGGCATCCATTGGACCATAACATGCACAGTCGGGTTTAAAGGCAGCCCAATGACTATATGGTATTTTTTCAGTGCCATATGCTTTCTGTAGCTCTTCTAAACTGTTTTTACAATACGTCTTGTAAAACGTGTCACACAGTTTGTTAGCTCCTTGTTTGTCAGGAACAGGTCCCCAACTGTCACTCGTTCCAATTCTATCAAGTTGATCACATATACTCAGAGGCACAGAAACTGTTTTGTCAGTATATTCTATCTTTTTAAGGACATCACCTTCAAACCCAGCCACATTATCTGTCCTCTTAATAGGCAGTCTCACGCGCAATGGTGTTGCTGCATCATTACCTTTTCTCAAGCAACATGCTCGTTTTAGATTAGTATAACTCAACAGGTTTGCTACCTTATGCTTGTTTTCATTCACGTTATTACCTTTTATAAAATCGTCTCCAGCAATCATATTGCTTATGTCTTCATTGTTGATTAGGATGTTAGTGTTGCTTGAATATATAAGCGGATCAGTTCCAGGAAGCGCTTTTACTCCACCTGTCTGCATATGTTTTTTACCGACTAGTCTATATCTGTCAAAAGATAGTCTGTTGTCGTCATTATTATCTGTATATTCTATTTCATTTATATACATAAACTATAATTAAAGAGAAGAAATAACTTTTTAGATATCGCCATTATGCCGAAAGATTTGTTAAAATCTTTTGGCATTTTAT
>JACCDN011208044.1_pt1 | contig 34624 bp, 33 predicted proteins | sample 7441691 | NCBI WGS metagenome assembly JACCDN01 (sample SAMN15323439, study PRJNA562643) | freshwater metagenome | isolation source: river surface water | place: USA:Blue River Watershed | collected 2017-08-16
CACGAGGCCCGCAACCGCTCCGATCTGGACCTGATCGTCTCCAGCGACCTGCACAATGTGATCATGATCGAGGCCGGCGCCAACGAAGTGACGGAGGAGAAGATGCTGGAGGCCATCGCTTTCGGCAAGAAGTGGGCGCAGAAAATCGCCCAATTCATCCAAGATATCCAGAAGGAGGTAGGCAAGCCGAAGATGGAGCTGCCCAAAGCAGAAAAGAACCCCGAGATCGCCAGGCAGATCGAGGAGATGTACGGCAAAAAGGTCTACGAGGCGCTCTTCGAGCAGAAGGGCAAGCTGGAGCGCTTTGCCTACTTCAAGGCCCTGGCCAAAGAGGCCGAAGCTCATTTCGCAGACAAGCTGGAGGAGGGCGAGCTGAAGCAGGTGGCCCCCGCCATGGACAAGCTGGTGAAGAACATGGTCCGCAAAAGTATCCTGGAGGACGGCAAGCGCATCGGCGGCCGAAAGATCGACCAGATCCGCCCCATGCGCATCGAAGTGGGGCTTTTGCCCCGGGTCCACGGCTCCGGCCTGTTCCAGCGCGGCGAGACCCAAGGGCTCACCACCTGCACCCTGGGCGCCCCTGGCGATGCTCAGATCACCGAGGGCATCGAAGGCGAGATGAAACTGCACTACTTCCACCATTACAACTTCCCTCCGTTCTCGGTGGGCGCCGCCAGCAACAGGCTGGGCACCGGCAACCGCGAAATCGGCCACGGCGCCTTGGCCGAGCGGGCGCTCATCCCCATGCTCCCCTCGCGCGATGAGTTCCCCTACACCATCCGCACAGTCAGCGAAATCCTTTCGTCGAACGGATCCAGCTCCATGGCCGCCACCTGCGGCTCCACGCTGGCCCTGATGGATGCAGGCGTGCCGATCAAGAAGCCAGTGGCAGGCATCGCCATGGGCCTGATGACCGATTCCACCAAGCACGTCATTCTCACCGACCTTCAGGACGAGGAGGATTTCGGAGGGGACATGGACTTCAAGGTGACCGGGACCGATACGGGAATCACGGCCATTCAGATGGACATCAAGCTGAAGGGCCTGCCCGACCATATTTTCGTGGAAGCCCTGGAGCGAGCCAAGAAAGGCCGCCTGGAGGTGATGGCCGAGATGATGAAGGTGATCGCCAAGCCCCGAGCGGAGCTTTCGCCCTATGCCCCTCGCCTGCTGACCATGAAGGTGAATCCGGAGAAGATCCGCTACATCATTGGCCCAGGCGGAGAGATGATCAACAAGATCATCGCCGAAACCGGCGTGGAGTCGATCGATATCGACGACGACGGCACCGTGGTGATCACCACGCTGAACGGACCGAGCGGAGAACGCGCCGAAACCTGGATCAAGCTGATCACGGCCGATCCGGAGATCGGAAAGACCTACGAGAACAGCAAGGTGACCAAGGTGCTGGAGTTCGGAGCCATTGTGGAGTTCATGCCCGGCAAGGAAGGCATGCTGCACGTTTCGGAGATCAAGAGCGAGTTCGTGAAGGATGTCTCCAGCGTGATCAAGGAAGGGCAGATCGTGAACGTGAAGCTGCTGGAGGTCGACAGGATGAAGAACCGCTTCAAGCTGAGCATGAAGGGTATTCCCCAGCCCAAGTAAGCAACGTTAGGATTCAGAACGAAAACCCCCACTACCCCGAAAGGGTGGGTGGGGGTTTTGAGTATAGTGTAATGCTTGCGCGCATGTGATGTTTCAACCTTAAAGAGGGCAAAGGTAGATTAAGAGGTGACCCAGGCCAAAAAAATCTTTATTTCCTTACAGCTATATCAAGAAACCCTATTGTTTCTGAGTTGGCACGATGGGGAAATACTGAAAGGAAAAATGGAAGGAATCCTGGAAACCTCTTAATGGTCGTAGGTAAATTATTACCATTAAAGGAATCAGCCTCTTCTGTTAGCTCTTTCCAGCTTTTTATTTTCTTTGGAACAATGCTTAAATTTTCGCCTTTTTGTGTTCGCCATAAATAAAGATCTTCTGGCTTTTCTAAAACAAACTCCTCAAGGCGTATAAATGAAATATCTGACCATCTTTTAGACAAAAACTCCCTGCCATTTGATCGCGCTACGATTTCTATAAGTGATTTTAATAAACTCGAGCTGCACCTAAAATTTTCTTCGAATTTATCTTCGAGGAGTCCAAAATTTAGCTTAACAATAAAATCAAGATCGTAATACGGTGATATTAAACCAGTCGCATGTTTAGATCTTCTACCATTGTTAATTATTATTTGATCTATGGCATTCTCAATGAAATTTGTGGAAATTTTTTGGGTAGTAGAATTATTTCTTAGCGTTAAGGCAAGAAAGACTAGGGATAGTAAGGAAGCCTCTCCCCAAATTGTTATCGTTTTTTTATATTTTTCGCCCGTCTCAGGTTTAAGGATGGTTTTCCAGTTTTCGTCATCTATAATCAATTCTGCCAGTTTAAGGGGGTAAATTATTGATATGGCTGCATATTTTCTAAATGGTATTAGATCAGTATCCATTGGAGAGTTAAGCGATTTATCAAACCCAATATCATCAATTTCTGCCTCAAGTAGTTTTGCGGTTTTTAATATGTCATTCCAAATAATCCCATATGATTTTATCCAGTACTTATCTTCAAGCTGGTATTTGTCTATAAGATGGAATACCAAAGAGAGAAGCACAATCATTATTTGGACTGCTGATGAATGATTTTGTTTTTTTCTATAAGGACCCGCCATCATATTGGCATAAAGCAAGGCTGCCGCTACATCTCTCTGTCTTTGTGCCTTTTTTTGCTTGGGGTTATCAATGTTTAGTATTTCATACAAAAATGAACTAACTTTGTTGATATCGGGTAAACCCTCTCCATCTGCAAAGATTAGATCTATTAGTTTTTTGTAACTCTGTGCGTCCTTAGGCAGAATGCCTTCAGCCATTTGCTGAAATCCATTAAGCAAATCTCCTCGAGTCCAATATTTTAAAGGAGAACTTTTCCATTTTTTTTCGTTCAGAGAAACTATTTCTAACCTCACAGCATCATTGATTTCCCCATTGGTTACTAAATACGAAACATGTCCTTTTTCCTTATCGATTTCCGGATGAATTATAGGACAGTCTATCATCGCTTCGATTTCTGGCTTAACCTCATCTCTCCATCGTTTCGTATTTATATCTCCGCCTTTTAGCTGAAAGGCATGCGGGATTTTTTCGGAATCAATAGCCACCACGTCTTTACCTTGTTCAATTGTAGTGCTCTTAATTGCATATTTGACCGTGTATCCTTGGATACTTAATAGTTCACAAAAAAGTGATTGATAACCGAGTTCATTGCTTGAATCCAGCCAATATTCAATTGCTCTTTGTAGGAAGGGGTCATTGTTTTTGCTTTCTTGAATCATTTTTACTGGCTTAGTCCATGATTATCCTTGATTCTATATCTTTAATATACTCTGTATATTTTTTATCAAGAATTTTTTCCTCTTTTTTTCGGTATTCTTTCTTTTCTGCTTCGGTGGATGAAGCTTCTGCTTGCATTAGTTTTTCTACGGCAGCTGGTGCTGCCACAAGGGATGGTCTTATAGGCCTTGATCTATCATCTTCTTCGAAATCGATCGGCATCATCTCCAGGGCTGCAAGAATCGCCTCTGCGGATAACTCTGGATTCCCCGGAATTATGTTGCCACTTTCTTTTATTGATTTATCTATAGTCTGGAGGATGTCTCTTTCTATTTTTCCGGCCATGTCTTCACCGGCTGAAATTACCTTGGAGATTACATCCTCCATTTTTATGTCTTTTGCTTCTTCGTTGGATATGTAGAATTCGCTTTGTACAAGCTTAATAGGACTTATTTTGTGTTCTCCATTTTGGTCTATTATTCCAAGCTTATCCCCTTCATGCATAATTCTTTGATTTACCATCGATAACATTGGAGCATTTTGCTTAACTTTTGCTCTTAATATTTCATCTAAGGTGTGTTTTATCTTTTTTTTAGCCTCTGGAAAATCTGTTATCATAAATCATTAGTTTAACTATAGGCCTTTACGTCTTTAGAAATGACTTGTTTTCAGAGCGGAGGAAGTACCCGTATCTCATATAACCAGATCTTATAGGAAATCCTCACTCACATCAAAAAAGACCCCTCAGCCCGCCAAAGCGAACCAAGGGGCTTGATTTTTTTAGTTAAACCGCCATTCGGGTGAAGCTCTCCACCGAGTTGCTTTCCAAATACTGCTCAATGGTCTTTTCGCCATCCTTCACAAAGGTCTGCTTGATCAGGGCGCTCTCTTCGCGGAACTTCTTCTCCTTGCCCATCATGATCTTTCCGATCATTTCGGCGGGCTTGCCTTCGGCCTTCAGCTGCTCGGTCCAAATCTCCCGCTCCTTGATCACCAGATCCTCCGGAAGCTGTTCGGGGCGGATGACAACAGGATTCATAGCGGTGATGTGCATCGCCACATCGCGAGCCTTGTCCCCATCTTTGCTGGAAAGGCGAAGAATAGCCCCCACCCTTCCATTGGTGTGAACATACTCCCCTACCCCCTCCCCCTCAATCATATCGATCTCGATCGACATGTTCTCGCCCAGCTTGGAGAAAAGCTCCTTGATCATAGGATCAGCCTCTTCCTTGGCAGATTCCATGCCTTTTTTAAGGGCTGTATTCACAGCCGATTTGGCAATGGCGACAAACTCCTCGTTCTTGGCCACAAAATCCGTCTCGCAGGAGAGCTTAACAATCACCGCCCGATCGCCTTCCACCCGGGTAAGAATGATGCCCTCCTTGGTTTCGCGATCCGCTTTGGCCGCTGCCTTGGCTGCGCCCTGCTTGCGCAGGATGTCGATCGCCATCTCTTCGTCGCCCTGAGCCTCCACCAAGGCCTTTTTGCAGGCCATCATGGAAACGCCCGTGCGCAGGCGGAGAGAATTGACTTGGGAAGCAGTGATGTTCATGGCTTTGGGGATTAGGTGGTTTCGGGAGAAGGGTAAAAATCAAGGGGAACCGCTCAAGCGCCTTTGGGGGGCCGGCTGGCCTTGGCAATCTGCGCAGGATCGATCTGCATCGGGTCCAGGCGCAGCTCGGCCTCTTCCTGCTCCTTGGTCTTCAGGGAAAGGGCTTCCTCCATCTTGCAGGCCCAATCATAGACGAAGGGGAGCTTCTTCCATTTTCCGGAAACGGCGGCCATGCCCATATAGAAGAAGATGCCAACCTGAATGATCAGGACGATGTCCATGAAGACATCGATGACCGTGAGGAGCTTGGCAATGAAGAAGATCAAGGCCAGGAGCATCCCCTGCTTGCCATGGAAGCGGCAGAATTTGCTGTCCTTCTGCAGGTAGAAGGGAATGATGGCGAAGAATCCCATGTAGCTCAACGTGGCGATCGTGCGCTCGTGGAGAGTGGTCATTTCCTCTTCCGGCAGGGAAGCATCCCCTGAGGGCACGGCAGGCGACGGCTGATCTTGAGGAAGAGCGGCTGGGTCGTTTTCCATAGGATGAGGTTGGCTTTACTGCGTCTTGGCGGTCAGAGCCTCCTTCACCAATCCCATAATGTAGCCCAAGGATTTGACCGCATCGTCGTTGGCGGGAATAGGATAATCCACCAGATCCGGATCGGCATTGGAATCGACAATGGCCACCACGGGAATCTTGAGCCGGCGGGCCTCCTTCACGGCGATCTGGTCGCGCACCACATCCACCACGAAAAGCACGTCGGGCTTGCCCTTCATGTTCTCCACGCCCGAAAGGGACAGAGAGAGCTGCTGGATCTCCTTTCGCATTTGCAGCTGCTCTTTTTTGGTGTATTTGGCGAAATCCCCTTTGGCATCGCTTTCCTTCAGGAACTTGAAATGGTCGATCCTCTGCTTGATGGTCTTGAAGTTGGTCAGCAGGCCCGGAATCCATTTGTCGGTGACAATGGGCATCAGGGATTCCTGGTGGATGGACTGCAGAAGGCTGCGGGCCTGCTGCTTGGTTCCCACCAAAAGGATCTCCTTGCCCTGGCGAGCGGAAGTGGCCAGGAAATCGAGAGCCTCCACCAGCTTGTGGGCGGTTTGGGCAAGATCGAAAATATGGATCCCGTAACGGCTGCCGTACAGGTACGACTTCATTTTGGGATTCCACCGGTGAGTAGCATGGCCGAAATGCAGCGCATTCTTGGCCATTTCCTGAAGGGAAATGTCGCTCATGATCCTTGGGGTTATGGCCCCGCCCTATCGCTTCAGCGCTTAGTCCCCGACAAGTCGTCGGAGCAGGATACGCCGATCCAGGACGGAACTGGTTTTTAAATTGCCCAGAGATTATAGGCCATACAAGGATTAAAGGCAAAGAAAAATAAGCGCTGAAAAAAGTCTTGGAGAGACTTAAATAAAGCAAAAATTAATGAAGCTCGAAAAAAGGGCGGACCGAAACATCCGGGAAATAGGCAAATCGAAACCACCTGCGCTCTCTGTCGCAAGACAAAGCGCAAGCGGTCCGTCGGGATCTTTGGCAGGCAGAGGCTGGAATCCGCCGCCTTCGATTCTCAGGTAAGTTTGGGCCACATGAAGGCCAGGCTCACCAGGAAGCCTGAGTAAAGGAGCACCAAGCCGATGTAGAGGACGCACATGAGCCGGGAAAGGATTTTCATCCCACTGCCTCCGTCCAATTTCTTCAGCTCCCACTTATGCCCGCTGAAGGATGGAAGCATCAGCATGCAGATGACCAAAAGAATCACTGCCGAAAGGGAGAATTCATGAACCCAGGTGGTCTGAAGCACTGAGGCATCTGCCCCCTGAAGGCCAAGTGCCCAAGTCATGAGCCACACACAGTAGCGATAAACTCCAGGTCCCGCAGTGAAAACCACCACAGACATCATCCCTAGGCGATGCCCCTTTATATCGCCCTGCCCTATCTTGCAGAGGGCGATGAGGAATTCGGCAGCAATCCCAAGAACATTAACCCCCAAGGTGATCTCCATGAGGGTCACCCCACCGAAGTGGTGAAGCGAAGGGATTTTAGAGGAGAGCAGGGGGCCCCAAGAAAATCCCAGCCCCACAAGAAGGAGGACCGCTCCAGCGTATCCAAACCCCCTGTGAATACCTTTCCCCTTCGTGAGCAGCTGATGAATCACGATCAATATCCAAAGAAGCATCGCAGAAGCGTGGAGAGTGATTTTCCAGCTCAGCGAGCTTTCGATGGGCCAGCTTCGAAAAGCCCCCAGACCGCCGTGGATTATCCACAGGTTGGTTTGCAGATAGAAGCAAAAGTCGACCAGGAAGGGCGCAAGGAGAAAAAGAAAGAGGAAGATGAAAGCAGTTTCGAGAGGGATTTTTTTTCCGAACATGACAAACGCTCCGTTTCGTTAGGGTTGAAGAACTTTTTTTTGCTGAACGCAGAGAGAAAAAATCAAGTAAGCCCCAGGAATCTCCCCCTTCCTCACCTTGAGTCCTTTTTTCTGCGTTGCAAAGCTCTAAGATCCCGATGATGCTAAAGAGATCAGTGAGATCTCCGCCAAAAAACCGGAGGGCAAGATGTCACAAGGAATGCAAAATTAGCATAAGAATTTTTACTATATAATTTAAAAAATGTAAAGAATATCTTTGGTTTTTTAGTATAAAGGGGGGCGGAGGCGGATGGAGATTATTTGACAAAAAATAAATAATGAATAAAATGCAAAAAGTTCGCTCTTCCAAAGCACAGGAGAAAAACCATGCGAAGCCTTTTCAGTGCCATTCTACTGAGCCTCACCCTCATTTCCGGCGCCTGCGCCGGAAACCAAGCCCAGCCAAGCGAGGGCCCTTCCGCTATGCGGATGCCGAAGCGATCGGCGGAAGCTCCGTCCGACCCCAACGCCCAAATTTTCATGGAGCCGGCCCAACGCTGGGAAGCCCGGTACGATGCCGTCTGGGCGTACTTCGCCTCCCACAGGGACAGGAAGACGGATCCAGGGCACCTGGCCGAACTTCAAGGATTCCTGAAGGACGAAGGCCTCGATCCCCGAGTGAGGGCCGAATTGCTTTTGGGCAAGGCCGAGATGCAATATCCCCTGCCCTACGTCAGCGACGAGGTGCACCTGGGGATGCTGGCGACGAAGGACCCCTACCTTGCGGAGCGGGTGTTCTGGGACTTCGCCCAAAGCAAGGAGCACAGCCCAGCCGTCCAGGCCGCCCTCAAGGCCTTCCTCCTGGACTCCCGCCATCCCGGATGCCTCCGGCGATGGGCCGGCCAAGTGCTGGAACCCTATAAGGATCCGGAAGTGCTGGCGGCCATCGACAGCCTGAGGATCGAAAGCCAAAGGGTCTCGGAACTGCAATGGTGTCCGCATGAGTGGCATCAGGACCATCCGGAGGAATGAGCCAGGGCTTCCGGGCCCCTCCGCCCCCAGCGGGCGACCCCCCAAGCCATGCCTGCCCATTGCGCAGCCATGGCTTTTTTCTTGATGAGCTGACGAGCCGGCAAGGGCCTGATCCGATCGTCGTCCGAAGGAAAGATTATGGAATTCTAAAAATTTCATGATAATAAGATTATTTTTTCCATTGTTGAGCTAAGGTGACTTCGGAGGGCAAATAAAAAGCGCCGCAAGGCGCTTTTTGCTTGCCCGGATTTTGATGGGCAGAGAGCATCTGGCATTGCTTTGGGGGCCATAAAATGATAGAATTAGCGGATAAAAATTAAAACAAGAAGATGCAAGGAGAAGGCATGGACGAAAAAAGGGGGCCATGGGAATTGCGGCAGGAAACCGTCGCCAGAATTGCCGATCTGGATTTTAACGGAATGGAGGACCAGGAGAGGAACATAGAAAAAGCAGCCCGGATTCTCATTGGGCACCTGGAAGAGAATTTTCTTTATAATTCTGAAAGGAAAATCACTCATGACCCGGAGAGGATGCTGATGGAAATGACATTCGTATTGCAGAATATTTTCCCAAGGCGACCTATCGAACGGCATAATTCGGATCCAAAAAAACGCCGCCAGATCCATTCCAAAGCCCTCGACCTGATGCTTGACGGCTTGCCTTTGGCGATTGAATAGGGGGGGCTCAGCCTGGAAACAGTTTTCAATGATCAGTTTGTTGCAGGAGCCTGGGGAAACATTCGATTTGAGCGATGGGAGTCAGTGCTGAGGGATTTTAAACAGGAATTGCGCTCTGTCCTGGTCCAATCTGCCCGCGGCTGCGCTTGCTGGGAAGAGGTTGAGGACGGCTTCGAGAAAATTCTGCGAGAAATTCGTGAAAAGAAGCAAATTCCCTACAATTCTTTTTCCGACGTGCTCCAACTGGTTCTGAATGATGCCAGGATTGAGCTGATCCGAAGAATGCAGGAAGAGAGCAAGCCCCCTACCTCTCCGCCTTTTGTGGACAATGCGGATTCTGGCTACAGGCCTTTTGGCAGCAGCCTTCTCCCTTCGGAAGAAGCAGCCTTGGCCCAGGAGGCTCCAGCGAATCACGCCAGCGGGCGAACGAACCCGCTCAGAAGAATCCGATCCTTGTTTGATCGCACTTTTGGAAGACCTGAATGAGAGCTTTCTGAGGGCTATTTAATGAATTCGCAATTCTTCCGACCGCCCTTCAGGCAAAGAAACTTGTTCCGGAGCCGGAATCTGCCTTTCGGGGTAAACATTATGGAATTCTAAAAAATTCGTGGCAAAAAGACGATTTTTCCGACTGATGAGCTAAGGTGACTTCGGAGGGCAAATAAAAAGCGCCGCAAGGCGCTTTTTGCTTGCCCGGATTTTGGGCACTCAAATATGCAATGAACCATCACCCTCGCCCCCCTATCAACCTCCTTGCCAGCACCCTCCTATCGTAAATCTCATGGGCTGATTCGTATTTAGCCAATCCACTGATCAATTCTCGAGTACGGCTGTCGTGATTGCCCATTCTTTTTTCATAGGATTCACCCACCTTGCCAACATAAGTCCATGCCACATGCCCTCGCCCTGTGACATTCGCATTCCCATTGTCTATCAAAAAGACATAGGACATTCCGTCTGGCCTGAGGAACACCTTGCAATACTCTGGCCAACCGTCTTTTTTCAACCCATATGCCTCTGGCAAACCATATGAATCCCCATCCAAAACCAGCTTTATCACCCGAGGAGGAATCAATTCTCTCAAGCGATCAAGATTAGCTGAAAAATCAAGCTCCTTAAAACCGAATGCATTAAGGACCTTTGCCGCAGAAATATCGCGGAGGCCTTGGGCGCCTTCCACCTGACCATCTTCCATAAGGCATCTTATTGCAGCCCTTTCTTTAAACCCCCCAAGACGGGCATTGATTTTTCCGTAACCCTGGGTCAGTTGGCGCAAAGTTAGCATTCGGACTTCATTAGGTTTTATCGTTTATTTAAAAATAAACTAAAAAATTATTCTTGTCAATCAAAAGGCAGCTGCGGAGCCAAGGCGAAAGAGCCTTAATCGCGCATCAACTCCACCACCGATTCCATGTGGTTCGTCTGGGGGAAATAAAGAAAAACCCCATCGCCTCGAAAGGCTGAATGGGGCTCGGTCATTTGCGCGCAAGAAGAGCTCGTGGGCCTTCATGCGACTCAAGGGGTCGAGAGCCGGTGAATCAGCAACAAGCATGAGTCTGAGCATTGCAGAGTCAAGCCTTTGCCGATCGGCAGAAAGCCTCGCCCTGCTGCACACTCTCTGTGGCGCGGAGGAAGAAGGTCTGAAAGACTTGTTCCTGGGTCATCTGCGCAATCTCATCGCGGGCGATGCTGACTATGGTCCAAGGTGACATGGAATAGATGTGCAGGGTAATGTGGGCTCCCCCCTCGGAAAAGCTTGCCTGCCCGCTCGAACTCTGCCAAGTGAGCCCTCGGTTCAAGCCTTCCATATTGCTCGTGACGCGAGCCAGAATGGCTGGAACCAGATCGGCGATGTCGGTTCGCATGGCGTCTTGGACATGCTCGAAGTGGTAATCCTCGCAGAAGCGGACACACATCTTCCTTGCCAGGAGAAGGCGGGCACTTTCCTCTTCCTCGGACCCTTGGTCCTCATTCGCGGTCGGTGCATTGGAGAAATCCGAAGTTTTGCCTGCACAGCCCATCAGGGCGATGGCAAGGATGATTGAAATGAATCGTGCGTTCAACGTCGTACCCCTATTGAAAATGACCTTATGAAGCGAAATTGCTTCATAAATTTATTCTATATAATTATTATTTTTCTGTCAACATCCCGTAAATGACCAGCTTCTATGAACGGATCAGCTCCACCACCGATTCCATGTGGTTCGTCTGGGGGAAAAGGTCGAACAGGGCCGCAGATTGAATTTTGTAGTCCTTGAATTTGGGCAGATCCGTGCCCAGCTGATCCACATTGCAGCTGATGTAGACGATCAGCTTGGGGCGCAGCTTTTTCAGCTGGATCACCGTTTCCTGGCTCATGCCGCTGCGCGGCGGGTCGGTCACCACGAAGAGCGAATCCCCTTCCGGCAGCCGCACCTGCTTCAGCCGGCTGGCATCCATGCAGATCGCCTCCATGTTCTGGATGCCGTTCAGCTCGATGTTCGCCTTTGCCGCCACCGTGCAGCCCTCAAAGCTCTCCACCGTGGTGACCTTATGGAACAGATCGGCATTCACGATGCCGAACGCCCCCACGCCGCCGTAGAGATCCAAAAGGTGCAGGTAAGGTCGAATGGCGTGCTTTTGGAGCAGGCCGCGCACGTAGGCATGCATGCGTTCGGCCATGGCGGAGTTGTTCTGGAAGAAGCCCTGGGCGCTGTAGCGCAGCCTTTTTCCCAAAATCGCCTCCTCCAGCTGGTCGCCGCCCTTCAGGATTTCGTACTTTTCGCCCACGCTCTGGCTGCTCTTGGCTTTCATGGGGGTCAGCAGCACATGATTCGCCGTGGAGACTTTGGCGTACTCCCTCACCCGTTCGGCCATCGCCGCATAGCGCGGCGAATCCGCATTCAGCACGATCGAGACCGAAGAATCGTTTTGGGGCGTGCGGATGACGGCGTACTTGCAAGTGCCTTCGTGCGTCTTCACATTGAAAGCGTCGAAATCCGGTCCGAAAAAAGCGTTGATCTCGGCGATCAGCTCGTTGAGGCGCTGATTGCTGATGACGCATTGCTTCACGGGCAAGGTCCGCCACCATTTGCCCTTTTCCTTAAAGCCCAGGCCCTCCGCGGTGAACACCATGTCCATGCGATTGCGGTAGAGCCACTCCCCCCCGCTGTGGACGGACACCTCGTCGAAGCCTATCTCCTGAATCAGGCGCTTCTTCTTGTTCTCCAGCTGGGCCGGATAAGTCAAATGCTGGGTGGCGCAGCCTCCGCAACTGCGGGCCTCCCCGGGCATCAGGGGATCCTCGCCTCTCTTTGCCGAAGGGTCGGCGAAATAAGGGCACTTTGGTTCACGGGTGATTTCGTCCACGGGCAAGTTTTAAGTGCATGGCTGCACCCATACTAATGCGGCGGAGCGAAAAATCAAAATGGCAAAGCCCATCGGCCCACCTGGACTGAAACAGAGACCCCTGAAAATAAGCCCAACGTAAAGGAGTCCTATTTCTCAGACTCCTTCCTTCGGTTGGAAAAAATGAAGAAGGGGAGAAAGGAGGCTCCGGCGGCAATCACGAGCCCCATAAGAAACTCCACTGACCTGATGGCCTCATCCGGCCTCACAATCAATTCGTCCGCGGCAGGCGCGACGCTCAGGCTCTCCAGGCTTCCCAGAATCAGGTCTCCATCGGCGGAAGCCTCCTGGGAATCGCCATCAATGTCGCCCACGGCGATGCTGACCTTGCCTGTGGCGGGGGGCTTCTGGAGGTTCGGGGAAACCTGCTCAGCGGGGGGCTGCTCGGAGGGCTGAGGGGCAACCGTGACTTCAGCCTGGTTTTCGCCTGCAAGCCTCTTCTTTGCCGCAAGCGCCTGGCATTCGGAAGAAGTCAGCCTATAGCAAGGATCCCCTGCTGCCCGGCCGCCGCCGGATCCGCTGTCGCCGGACGAGCCGCCACTGGAGCCGGATCCGCTCGCCGTTCCCGCCTGGGCAAGCGCTAGTTCCGGAGAACCCATTGAAACAAGCAAAAAAAACACCGAACCAGCGATGAAGCTGGTCATTGCCCTAATAAACTGTGGACTCGCTTTCATTCGGAGGGGGTAGGAGGGCTAATTGCAGAAGCATAATAATATTTTAATGAATTTATGCAAATGCAAATTTAGGCCTGCTTGGCTGTTTTTCAAAAAATAGAGTGAGCAGCTGGCCATAATGAAAGAAGGTCGAACAAAGTCGGGCATGAAAAAACCCTGCTCTAGACGAGCAGGGCTTCGCAATTTCCAGCTCCCGGGCGACCCGGAGGATCACCCAGAAACATGGGGTAGTCTCGGCGTTGACGCCGCGCTTCAGCCTTATGCCAATAGCCACCTCGGGTGGACGAACAGCGCAAAGACGAGGGCGGACGCCATCAGGAGAATCATCGCAACGACGGCGGCGACAACCCCCCAGGCAGCGCCCCAGAACGAGACATGCGCAACCAGCTTGCCCGGATGCAGCTGGAGACCGTCCTCATGGAGAGCGGCTCCAATGACCACCCCCGAGAAACTATCCCTGATCCGGTAGATTGGACGCCTTTCCAGCTGGGTGACCGCCGCATCCTTGAGCCAGTCGAGCGCCTCTTCTTCGAGAGCGCCCATGTCTCCGGAAAGGTCGAGATCAACCTTTTCCCCCATCAAATTCACGGCTTTCCGGAATCCGGCTTGGGCAACTTTTCCACCCACTTGGAGGATTTTGCTTTCCGCCTCGAGATGGAGAAACTGGAAATCGGCCTGATGGAGGTAGATCCCGCCATTGCGGTATTTGAGATCGCCTGAGGCTTCGGCCTTCAGGGTCGCCAGAGGCGTATTCCTCCGGAAAGCCTGGATCGTATAGTGCACCCTCACTCGATTTTCTTCGAGATGGACCTGGGCACTGGTGATCCTGAAACTTACGTACTGAACCTCTTCGGGGACCGCTTCTGCCAACTTCTCATCGATCTTTTGCTGGATCGTTGCCTCTGGGATCTCAATGACGTGATCTCCGACCTTGTTGACTCCAAACACGACGATCAGGAGTAGAAAGGCGGTGGCGACAAGTAGAATTTTATGGAACTTGGAAAGCTTGAACTTCTTCATGGTCATGGTCTCGGCTCCTTGCTTGTGACGGAACGCTGCCTGAGTCTACGATGCGAAAGATCATTCGGCTGACTCAAGGCAAAGGTGATTTGACTGAGCGGGCTTAGAATGGTATTTAATTTAAAATAAATATTTAAATTTGTCAATAAAAAATCTTGGCTTCCTTGAGCTTTTCAAGCCTCTTTTGGATCGGCTTCACCCTTCTTCTCTCGTGGGCGGAAAAGAAAGCTCAGGCCTTCTGGGGCTGCCCAAACCACCTCTCCACAAGCGCCATGCCAGCCTCAGCGCTGGCGGGGCTTTCCTAAAATCCCAAAGAAGCCTCGATGATGTATAATGCCGACCGGTTCCTTTTAATTGCTAATTATTAATCGCTAATTATTAATTCAAAAGTCACCATCGGCCTGGTCCTGTTCAAAGGCGAGCGCTACCTCAAATTCAGCCTGCCCAGCCTGCTGAACCAGGATTACCCGAATGCGGAATTCCTCTTCCGCGACCAAAGCCCGGGCGGCGAGGCCTACGAGTACGTGAAAAAAGAGATGCCCGAGCTTTTCGCCGACCCGCGCATCCACTGGGAAAAGGGCGAGAACCTGATGCACAGCGGCGGCCACAATGCGCTGATCCGCAAAATGAGCGGCGAATACTACTTCTGCGTCGGCTACGACATGCTCTATGCGCCGGATTTTGTTCGCCAAATCGTCTCGGAACTGGAAAAGAAAGAGAATCAGCATTACGGCAGCGCCACATGCAAGCTGATGCAGTGGGATTTCGGCAAGGCGGAAAAAGGCAACCTGGAAGGGTCCAAAACGAATCAGATCGACAGCTTCGGCATTGCCTGCAGTCCTGCCCACCACTTCTACGATCTGGGGCAGAGCTTTCAGGACCAAGGCCAGTATGCGGACCTGGGCTCCGTTTTCGGCCCCTCCGGCGCGCTCACCGTGTTTCGGCGAAAGACCCTGGAGGACATCGCCTTCCGGAACGGCAAAGGCGAACTGGAGTACTACGACGAGCAGCTGCACTACAAGAACGATGTGGACTTGGCCTACCGCATGCAATGGGCGGGCCACGATTGCCTGCTGGTCCAAACCACGACCGTTTACCACGACCGACAGGTGGACAACAAAGACCGGGCCAATGACAAAATCGAGCTGGGCAATCTGAAGAACCATCATGCCAAGGCCCAATGGGTCAAAGCCAACTCGCTGATGGGCCACCTGACCGTGCTGAGGAAAAATGTGAAGGGCGTGAAGTTTTCCCTCTCCGTGAGGCTCAAGACTTTTTTCAGCCAAATCGCCCGTTTCCTGTATACGGTGAGTTTGAGCCCGAGCCTGCTGAAAGAATACGCCAAGGCGAGCAGAATGCAGGCCGAAAATCTGGAATGGAGGAAGCAGATGAAGTGGAGGCGGAAGCCGGCAGAGATTGAGGAGATGATGAAATGAGATACGAAACCCCCATCATTGTCATTCCGGCGAAAGCCGGAATCCAGCATTATTTAAACCTAATGGATTCCGGATCAGGTCCGGAATGACGGCAAGCATTATGAAACCTTTAAAAAACTTGCAACTGAAAAAAATGTCCCAATCCCCTCGCCCATTTGCTCCCCTGGACGTCTTCCAAAAGACCATCCAATACTTCCCCACCGTTTCCATCAACCTGATTGTGAGGAACAGCAAAGGCGAATTTCTTTTCGTGAAGCGGAAGAACAATCCCGCCAAGGGCCTGTGGTGGGTGCCTGGGGGCCGCGTGCTGAACGGGGAAAGCATGAAAGAGGCAGGAGAGCGTGTGCTGAAGCAGGAGACGGGGCTGGATCTGGAGCTCAAGCGGCTTTCCCGAACCTACTTGGAGGAGCGCTTCGGCACAGAAGGATTCGACGAAAGCGACCGGAAGATCTATCCTGAAACGGTCACCTGCGTGCATTACCTGGCCACGGCCGCCCTGGCGGAGCTGGGGGAAGACCAGGAGATTCGGCTGGATTCCCAATCCGAAAGCCACCTGTGGTCGGCCACGCTTCCGCACGAGCATCCCTATATGAAAGCCTACTTTGATCTCATGAAGGACTTCTTGTGATTAATTCTTAACCAAATTGATTTTCAACTTTCATAGGCCTGAAAACTTGAAAATCTGAAAGCAAACTCATTCCATGAACTCACCCCATCCCAAAGCATCCATCGTCATTCTCGATTTCAAAAAGGCCAAGCGCGTCTGCGAGAATGTGGAAAGCATCCTGAGGCAGGAGGTCGACTTTCCGGTCCAGGTGATCGTGGCGGACAATTCCTGCGATGCCCAAAACGCCCAGCAGCTACAGACCCTGGCCAAGCACCCGAACGTGACCCTGCAGATCAACCCCGGCAACCTAGGCTATCCGCGAGGAAACAACGGCGCGGCCCAGCTGGCGCAGGGCGAGTATCTGCTGATCGTGAATCCGGACATCATCTGGCGCGAAAAAGACACCCTGCAGAAGCTGGTGGATTTTATGGAAAAGCACCCCGAAGCGGGCATTTGCGGACCACAGCAGATCAACGACGGGGACGGAAGCATCGCCATGACTATTCGTGCTTTCCCCAAGCTTTTTTTGCAGACCGCCCGAAGAACCTGGCTGCGCCGGCTGCCGCTGATCCGCCGCTGGGTCGCCTACGACGAAATGCGCCACCTGGACTATTCCAGGACCCAAAGCGTAGACTGGCTGCAGTCGTCGTTCTGGATCATCCGGAAGAAACTGTGGGACGAGCTGGGCGGCCTGAACAGCGACTATTTCCTCTTCATGACCGATCCGGACCTGTGCTGGAGAACCTGGGAAAAGGGCTATCAGGTGGTCTACTGCCCCGAGGCGACGGTCTACGCCGACGGGATCCGCCTGAGCGCAGGCGGAATGCGCGAATTCTTCAAAAAATGGACGATGCGCCAGCATTTGAAAGACTCACTGCGCTACCAGTGGAACTATTTCTTCAAGGGGAATCCCAGGCGGCTCTGGGAGCAAAAGAAGGGATCTGCATGACCTATCATTCCTTGCCGACCAATAGGGACAGCCCTAAGCCTCCAAACAATCAGAACAAGCAAAAACCTTTAATTCCTATCTTAAATCCCATGAAAAAAGCCTTCGTCGCCCTCTCCTCCCTTTTCCTTCTGGCTGCCTGCTCCCCCGCTTCCCCTGCGACTCCTGGGGATGAAAAAACCGTCAGTTCTTTTGAGGAGTGCGTGGCCGCCGGCCATCCTGTGATGGAAAGCCTTCCCCGCCAGTGCCGCCATGGAGATCAGAATTTTGTGGAGCCGGCGGAAATCCCCGCCCCTCCGGTAACGAACGAAAGGCCTTGCACCAAGGAATACATGCCTGTGTGCGGAGAGATCCAGGTTCAGTGCATCACCACCCCCTGCAATCCCGTCAAAACGACTTTCGGCAACCGCTGCGAGGCGGAGAACGCCAAAGCCGCCAACATTGTGGAGGGAGCTTGCGTGGATGAAGCCGCCAACCCCGAAGGCGCCTGCCTTTCTTTCGATGGCACCTGGCTCCCAGAAACCCAGGAATGCGAAGGGATGGGCCAAGAGCAGTGCAAAACGCTGGGCGGAACCTGGAACGAATGCGCCACAGCCTGCAGGAACGACCCCCAAGCGGAAATGTGCACGACGCAGTGCGTGCTGGTGTGCCAATTTTAAATAAAGTTAAGAATTACGAGTTACGAGTTAATTCAAAAAAACAATTCGTAATTCTTAACTATCGACTCTTAATTCGTAATTCTTAACTTGTGATATTAGGACTCACAGGCCCCATGGCCTCGGGCAAAAGCACAGTGGTGGACGCCCTTAAAAAGCTTGGCTACAGGCACATTACCCTTTCGCAGTTCGTGCGCGAGGAAGCGGAAAAGCTTGGCGTGGAGCAGGAGCGGGAAAAGCTGATGGCCGTAGGGCAAAAGCTGCGCGAGGAGGGCGGCGCGGGCGTGCTGGGCCAGCGAGCCCTGCGCAAGGTGAAGGAAGAGGGCGGCGAGAAATGGGTCGTGGATGGCATCCGCAATCCTGCCGAAGTACTGGCCTTGCGGGAGCTGCCGGACTTCATCCTGATCGCCAACACAGCCCCAGAGGACAAAATCATTGAGCGCATCTTTTCGCGCCAGCGCAGCGATGACACCCTGAACGAAGGCGAAATACGCCGCAAATTGAGGCGGGAGATGGGCGAAGGCGAGCCTCCGGAAGGGCAGCAGGTGGGCAAATGCATCGAGATGGCCGATTACGAGTTCGAGAATGTGATGGAGTTCGACGACGTAGGGCCAGCATTTGTAAAGTTCTTTGAGGAAATAAGAAGTAAGAACTAAGGAATAAGGAATAAGGAGGAAGCGAATTGCAAAATTTGGCGCTTAAGCGAATCGGCATGAAAACTTTTAAGGACATCATCGCCTGGCAAAAAGCCTATCAACTGACTTTAGAGCTGTACAAGCAAACAGCAGAATTTCCCAGAAGCGAAGAATTTGGCTTAAGGTCACAGCTAAGGCGCGCATCTGTCTCGATCATCTCCAACATCGCTGAAGGCTTCAGAAAAACGAGCCTGAAAGAAAAAATCTATTTCTACAAGATATCAGAATGCTCCCTAGAAGAAGTAAAATGCCAAACCATGCTAGCTCACGATCTGGGCTATTTTGAAACTATTCAGTATAAGAAAATAAAAGCCATGGAGGATGAAGCGGGGAAAGTGTTGAATGGCTGGATCGCAAGCCAAAAGTAGCTTAATCCTTATTTCTTAGTCCTTAATCCTAGGAAAAATGAAATCTCGTCCTTCCTTTGAATCGGTCTACATGAACTTCGCCAAAGCCATTTCGGAGCGCTCCAGCTGCCACAGGCTGAATGTGGGCACCGTGATCACCAGCACGGATTTCCGCAAGGTGCTGGCCGTGGGCTACAACGGCAATGCGGCGGGGCTGACCAACGGATGCGATCGGGATGAGCCGGGGAATTGCGGCTGCCTGCATTCGGAGGAGAACGCCACCATCAACTACGATTCGCCGCGCATGGTGGAGAAATTCGTTTTCGTCACCCATTTGCCCTGCGTGGCCTGCGCCAAGCGGCTGATCAACTTGGGGAACGTGAAGAAGGTTTTCTTTTCGGAGGATTACCGAAAGCGCGACTCGGTGGCCCTGCTGACCTCGGTGAATATCCCCTTGTTCCAGGTGACGGAGGAGGGATTGGTGGAGGTGAGGGAGTAGGAATGGGCCAAGCTCCATTCAAGCCCTTGTCATTCCGAGTTCGCCGCGCCTGCCTGCCAGCATAGGCAGGGCTGACCAATTAATGAACAAATTTTTTATTCAATAATTCCAGGAGAAAGAATTACAGAGGGGCAAAGTGTATAATGATCACCCAAGAAAACCTCTAATTCTTTGCCCATGAAAAGGTTCTTCCGCCCCTTTGGGGTTTTGCCTCTCCTCCTTCTGATTGTCGCCCTGGCTTTCCGACCGTCAGAGGCAAAGGCTTTTCCGGATGTGACCGCCAGCACCGATTACGCCGAAGCGATTCAATGGACGGTGAACGAAGGCATCACCCAGGGCTACCAAAACGGAAACTGGGGGCCGGACGACTGCGTGACCCGGGCCCAGCTTTTGAAGATGATGATGGAGCAGCGCTTTGCGCAGCCTATCCAGACCTTGGCGGGCCGAATGCAGACCGAAGAAAAGTTCTCCGACCTCGCCTCCGACCATTGGGGCAAAGACTATGTGCGCTATGCCCGCTTTCTGGAAGTCGTCAGCGGCTATCCGGATGGAACCTTCAAGCCAGATGCATGCGTGAGCCGCGTGGAAGCCATGAAGATGGCGGTGAATGCCCTGATGCCGGGCGGGGAGGAGGAAGGCACATCTTATCTCAGCTACGGCTTGGTGCCGATTTCGGATATGGATGGAGCCGCCTGGTACGCTCCTTACGCTCGCCCTCTGCTCAGAAATATGCTGCTGGGAGCGAAGCATGTTCCCCTTGGCGATCCAGAGCGCCCCACGGGAACGATGCCCTTTCTTCCAGCCGACCCCATGAGCCGAAAAGAGGTGGCGGAAATGCTTTATCGGATCGACCAATTAAAATCTCCCGCCGTAAAAACGGACTATGAATTGAGGAAAAACCCCGAAGGAAAGCAAAACCTGATCAGGATTCATGAAGGCGGAAAGGAGGAAGTTCTGGCTGGGGGGCTGAGTGGAGAACTTTCGATCCTCAGGGGCAATACCAAGGATTTCAATTCCGTCATCCTGGCCAAAGCGAGGGAAAACCTTCCAGATTGGATTTATGGCTTTGATCTGGAATCAAAGGAGCTCAAGGAGCTCTACATCAATCTCCAATCGCCCCATCATTACTCGATTTCGCCCAACGGAGAATATTTGATTCAGGTTGATCCCAGCTACCAAGAAGGAAAGAGGACGATCGATATTCTGAATCTGGAAAAGGACAATCAACTTCAAGCGGTCATATTGGCCGACGACGAAAGCCTGAAGGCCACAGACTCCAAGGATCAGATGGACTATCACATGGAATGGATCGACAACGATCGGATCAAGTACGCCGTTTTTGACGACTCGGAGGATTCAGCAGCCAATCGATTCATTGAGTACAGAACCTTTTCCGTCAGCGGATATGAGATAGGCAGCTACACCTCGCCCATTGCCCAAAAGGCACTTCCCTACTACTACAGAAAGCCTGCTTTCAGTCAAAATGGTAATGAGGAGGGTATCTTTGTCTACATGCACGGCGCTGGCGGAGGCGTGGAGCAGGGCATGAGTGACACGAACTACAAAGGCACCTTCAAGAATCTAAAGGATTACCTGAGGGACAATGGCTATTATTATGTCGCCGCCGAGACCAGCAGCTTTGGAGAAGAGGGTGGGGCCGAACTCGCCGAATTATTGAAGCACTTGGATCGGGCATTTGGAGACATTTCACAGTTTTTCATTGGAGCTTCGGCAGGGGGAAGCACACTTTACCATGCGCTAGAAAAAGTGAGTCCGCATATCCATGTCGATGGAGCCGTGTTCATTGTCCCCACCCTCTCCGAATCCATGATCAACGACATCGATTTTGTCCCTACGGCAGAATCGGACATTGATTTTTGGATTGAAGCCGGCGAATTGGACACCGCGCTTCCGCCGGACCGAGCCAGTCTTTTCAAAGAAAAACTGGAGGAGATGGGCCATGAAGTGATGCTGAACATCATTCCCGGCGGCGACCACAACGCTCCTGTGGAGCAGATCGATTGGCCAACTGTGATAGAGTTCATAACGAAAGCGGGCTGAGCTATGCGAGTGCTTTTCGTTCAAAGCAAAGCCCCTGTATCGCCCACAGCTTCCCGAGTGAATGGAGTTTCTGTTAGCATGGGGCCGGGTAGGGCCCTGTTCCAATCTACCCGATTCAATCCTCTCACTGCCCCCTTTCCATGTTCAAAACCTTCATCACAAAAAGGGTCCTGCGTACTTTTTTCTCCATCGAACTGACTTCGGGAGAAAGAATGATCGCCGTTGAGGCGGCCGACATGAAGTACTCAAAAGCCCTGCAAAACGCCTTTTTCTATTGCCTCCTGTCTATTTTCCCCATCCTTTTTCTGGACACCACAGTGATTATCTCGGTGCTTATTCCCATCACCATGGTAGCCGGAACGGCCTGGTTTGCCATCTCCCTGGCGAACATGAAGCAGAAATTCGAAAGGTTCGGCCTGGAGCTGACGGTTGATTTCTTTGAGGCTTATTCCATTTCGCTTGGCCTGCTTTTTCTTCTGAGCGTCTTCTCTCTTTCCGATACCTTTTGGCGGGGAACCATCGAATCGCTCCCCTACCAAAATCATTTCCGGCTTTTTTCCTTCATTGCAGGGGTGGTGGTCGTGGGCAATATTTCCTATAAGATCCTTATCGGTTCCATTAAATACGATGTGAACGATTCCATGCTCACCGGACAAAGCGAAGCGGCGGAGCGTTTTTACAGGAAGTCCCTTTCCCTCCTGCATTCGGTGGCCAATTCCCTGCGGGAAGGAAAATCCATTCAGGTGGCGAATTACTATATTGGAGTGGCTTTTTTTGAGGTGTTCGCTTATGTGAGGAAAATCGGCGTGATGAACGGAAAGCTGGCGGGCCTGATGGAGCAATCGAATTCGCTTGTCAAGAATCCATCCATGCCTCAGGAGGAAGCGGACAGGATTTCCCTGAATTTGATCAAGGTTTTCATGTCCTATTGCGTCAATCCCCAGGGCAGCGAAGTGGAAAAAAGCATGGAGGCGATAAAGGATGAATTGCAGTGCCTGGAAAACAACAAAAATGAGGACCAGGAAATGGTGGACACGCGCCTGGCTATTATCTTCCAGGAAATCGCGAGCGCATTGGAAAACCAGGGGGAGACGTTGTTTCTGAACCCCAAGGATTGAAGGTGCCCAAGGGGCCCCTTGTTACTTTTCCTCTCGTTCTTCCGTAGTCATGAGTGCAAGCCCAATAATTTAAATGCTTCACCATGAACAAGCCGCTCTTCCCCACCTTCGCCCTCAGCTTGGCTCTGCTGGCCGGCTGCTCCCTTTCCCCCACCCTGCCCAGCCAACCGGAGGAAAAGCTTCCTGACCATCGCCCTGCCCAGGCGGACATGAGCGATTACGAAAGCCAGGAATACGGCTTCGGCTTTTCCTACCCTGCGAATTACACGCCAATGGAGCAGGAAGGAAACAAGCAGAATTCAATTTCCTTCACTCAAGAAGGCAAGCTGAGCCTTTCGGTTAAATGGATTCCGCTGGAGGCCCTCAAGGGCGATTATCCGGAGGTCAAGGAAGAGCAGGCGCTGATCGATAAGGCGATGGCCTATTATCTGGACAGCCAAGCCGTGGAAACATTGCAGATTGCAGGTGTTCCGGCCAAAAAGTTCGTCCTGGAAAATGGATATTGCGATGGCCCAAGCTGCACCGACCCCCTCACTGCCTTCAAGCTCTACGATTCCGCCAGGCAGAAGTTGATCGAGATTTCCTTTATGGGGCGTTCCGCCCAGGAGATCGAAGGGGTGATCTCCAGCTTCCGGCTCATCGGTCCGGGGGAGGAGAAGGAGCCAAAAGACGTCGGCCTTACTTCGCCCACTGAAGGGTGGAAGACCCTTTCGGAGGACTGGCTGGGCTTCACGCTGCAATACCCTGGCGACTGGGTCGCCCAGGACGATTCCAAAAACAACATCGCCGGGGAATTCGTCACTCTTGTTCCGCCAGCGAAGAGCAGCCCCTACGACACCTATCTTTCCATTGCCAAGGACGGAAGGAGCCTTGAGGAGATGAGGGAAATCTTCGGCGTCGCTCGGGCCGACGCGGAGGACAAGGAGGAGCCAGTGAAAATCGGGCTGATGGACGCCTACGCCTTCGGCTCCGATGCTTTCCCCGAGCAGAAGCAGATCCTGCTTCCCCATAAAGGAGGCTCCTATTCCATCCTAACCAGCCATTACCGCGACGAGAATGTGCAAAAGATCCTGGCCAGCTTCCGGCTCATCGGTCCGGGGGAGGAGAAGGAGCCAAAAGACGTCGGCCTTCCTTTGCCCACTGAAGGCTGGAAGACCTTTTCGGAGGATGGGGCGGATTTCACGCTGAAATATCCAGGGGATTGGGTGGTGCGGCACAACCCCAAGACCAGCCTCGCCGGTGAATCCGTCGTCCTGGCTCCGCCAGTGAAGGACAGCCCCTCTGACACTTATTTTTCGATCGCGGAGGACGGAAGGAGCCTGGAGGAGGTGAGGGGGATCTTCGGAGGAGGCCTAAGCAATCCGGAAAGGAAGGAGCAAGCGGTCAAAGTCGGCCCTATAGAGGCCTACGGATTCAGCAACACCTTGATTCCAGACGACATGTTGATTCTGCTTCCCTATGGAGGAGGTTCCTACTCTATCGTCACCACCGAATTTAGCGACCCGAATGTGCAAAAGATGCTGGCCAGCTTCCGGCTGGGAAAGGATTGATTTAAGGGCTAGAATGGGGCATGAAGTCATGCGGAACATGATTCCCGGAAGCAGCCCCAACGCCCCTGCGGAGCAAGGCAGTTGGCCAACGGCGATGGAGTTCATAAAGGAAGGTCAGCTAAGCTTTTCAGGCCCTTGTCATTCCGAGCGAAGCCGAGGAATGAACACATTTTTTATACAGATAACTCCCCCTCATGAAGCCAGCAAGCATTCCCAGCTTCTTCCTTCGCTACAAAAAGGGAATCCTCTTGGGCCTCCTGTTCGGAGCGATTGTAGGACCCCTTTTGATGACCCTCGGCATCATCAGCCATTTCTTCGAGCTCCTTCGCCCCCTGCTCACCGGCCCCATGGATTGGATCAGGCAGTTCATTCCCGATCGGCAGATTGCCCCCAACACCTTCGAAGTGCCCGCCTACAAGTGGATCATTGTGCTGGGCTTCAACGGGCTTTGCTACGCCCTTTTGGGCGGGCTGATTCAGGCGGGAAAAAAGGCGCTGGACGGCAGCAAGGCGCCGCTGGAGAAATAGAGCGAAGGCCGACCAAAAAAACAGGATGCATGACGAAATGAGGCGAGCGCAATTGTATTAAGCCCCAGTCTCCCGGACAGTTAAATAATACTTCATAGGGGGCATGTTGTCACAGGAAGAATGGAGTCTGAGAAAATTATAGGCAAACATCCACTTGGAAATTTCTTCCTTAAGCTGTTCAGTGTTTGTTTGTCGCAAGTTAACAAACGAGTAAAACTCTTCCCCATCGGTTCTATGGGACCTTTCCACAAAGCAGTTGTCCTGAGGTCTGCCAGGTCTGCTGAGAAGGTGCTCTATCCCATTCTCCAGACAGTAAATGGTGAAGGGGTGAATCCTTAACTGCTCATGATCTTTCTTTTTATTTCCTCCCGCATACAAATTGGTAAAGGTCATGTGATTATCCGTCTGCACACACTCCACCTTTATCCCGATCTCATGGTAAAAAGCCAGAGCCTTTTTAAGGAAGTCCAGAGAATTGAAATTGGACAGCTCTTCATAGATCATTAAAAACCTCAGCTTACTGGCAATATCGATGGCGCTGAACTGGAACCTGTCTCCGGAGCGTAAATCTATCCCGGGATCAGGAACCACCTTGGTGTCGATCTGGATCCTGTAGCCCGGATAAGGGGCATAGAAGGTTTTTTGTTTGCCCGCCCTTTTCTTCCGGTGTTTTTTAACCAGATCATTCCTCTCCAGGATTCCTCTGATCGCCCTTTCTCCGAGTTTCATCCCCTTCAGCGAAAGTTCAGCTTGGAGCCTTTTGGGGCCATAGTTAGTTTCTTTCTTGAGCTTTATCACTTGTTCCTCAAGCTGTTTGGAGGTTTGCCAGGGGACACAGTCTTTGGGACCCATGGGTTTAAATCCTATTCCATTCTTTCTCCAGTCGTAAACGGTGGATCTTCCTATGCCATACAAACGGGAGGTCCGGGTCACTCCTAACTTCTGTGAGTCAGCCAGAACTCTTTTGCGGTAAGCCATGATCTGACGATCATTGAGGTATGTTTTATTCATGAAAGCAGTATATCCGTGTAAAAGTGTCGGATACACTGGGGCTTAGCACATGAGGCGAGCGCAATAAGCTTGACATTTTAAGGAAAATACTTAAAATAAACCTGCTTGCCCTCAGGCAAGCATCCACACCAAAGGAGCATCCTTGAAGAACACTCTCGCCCCCTTTCTTGCTACCATTCTCGCCCTCTTCGGCTGCGCGCCGGAGGAACAAGGCCCGGAGTCGATCTGGGCCGAATTCCAGGTGGCCGGAGGAGTCGACCTGCAAACCTGCGGGTGGCTCCTGAGCCCCTTCGCCCCCGAGGTCGATCCGAGCGACTACGATCACCCCTACGACTACGTCTTCGAGGAGTACGGAATACTTCTCCTCGAGGAAAACCAGGAGCTGCGCTTTGCGCTCGAAGTCGAGGGTGAGGGTGAGATGCGGGAACGCATCCTCACCGTCCTGGACCTGAACGGGAAGCCTCAGAGCCCCGCCCCCTGCGGAGGACTTGTTTTCCCTTCAGGCCTCCAGTCTTCCCCGATGGAGTTCGCCAGGACTCCCAACGGCGATTGGGAAATCCGGATCTTCTCCCAAACGTCTTGGGCCGGCGAGGCCTGGAATGTGAGTACCTGGGAGCGCGCTGCCGATGGCGTGTACCTCTACGCCGGGACAGTGGTCAAAGACTGATCGCACCCGATGCCCACGGCGTAGAACCGACCTCTGCCAGCCTTTCGCTGGCAGAGGCTTTCATTCAGTCGCCCCAACATTGCAAAAAGCCAAGCTTAGCCCAAATGACAAGAGGTCGCCGATTCGACAAAGCCTCGTCCTTTTGCTATAAAGATTCGGCGGCAGAGCAAAAGCAAGGCCGCCGACCATTCCCCAATGCTCAAAGCTTTTTTCCATCGGCTCCGCTCCGCAAAAAAAGACGGGAAGACCCTTCTGCTTTTTGCCTTGGCCGCCTTGATGGCGCTGAACACCGTTCAGCTGCGGAAGATTTCCCCCCTGATGGCCGAAGCGGAAAAGCAGCTGGAAGGCTTCCGGGCGGAGATCCAGGAATTCGGAGGGGATATCAACGAAGTGAGGGGGCAGCTGCTCCTGCCGCCCAAGGACTATTCCTCGGAGGGCGGCATCCAGCCCCCCCTTGAGCCCTCCGAAGAAAACAGCGAAGAGGAAGGCCTCCGGCTAGCCATCTACGGCCTGCTGGAAGAGGAAGCGAGCCGGAAGGAAAGCCAGGCGGCGCTGGAGGAAAGCTGCCAAGCCGCCCGAGCCCTGCGCGGAAGCGAAGCCTTCACCAAAACCCTGACCGAGTTGACTCTGACCGCAAGCGAGCCGGCGCAAAAGGAGGCCTTCTGCTCGCTTGCCCTGCTGAGCCAAGCGGGCGAGGCGGTTTTCGATCTGGATTTTCCCAAAGGCAGCATCCAGGTGGGTAGCGCCGTGGGCCAGCAGGCTTTTGATGCAGCGCTGAAAGAGACGGAGTCCGCCATGCTGGCTTTCCTCAAAAAAAGCCTCCCAACCCTCTTCGCCTTCCAAAAAAGCCGCGCAGAATCCCTGGCGGCCCTGAAGGAATGGATGGGCAGCGAAGAGCTTATGTCCGCCCTGGATTCGAAAAAGCTCACCCTTGCGCCCGAAACCTTGGAGGGGGAGGGCGACATCTACCAGGTGATGAACCGCGAAGGTCAAGCCCTGATTCGCCTGGGCCTTCCTCCAGACTCGGCGACGATCCGAATCGGAGAGCAGCCCTACCCTACTCCCAACGAAGCCAAAGCCGCCTTGCTCAAAGCCATTGCGCAGGCCGACGGCTCCACGCAGGAGGAGCGAGAGGCTTCCCGGATGAGGGTCCGCCTGGAAGCCCTGGTGAAGGAGGAGGCCTTTGTGGCCCTGGCCAAAGACCTGGGCTGGACGGTGGCCAAGGCCCCTCGCCAGGAGGGCGAGCTCCTGCTCTACGATCTGCTGGATGCCCAGGGGACAGCGACGCTTTCGCTGGGCATCGATCCGGAATCGGGCGGCCTGGCCGCCCTGCGCGATGGGCAGCCCCTCGACCTTTCCCCCAAGCCTGAGGCCGGGGATCAAAAAAAAAATCTGATCCTGCCGAATGAGCCGCCCGACTACGGCGACGAAGCCAGGGCCCTGAAAGGCCAATTGAATGTGCTGATCGCCGGGAAGCACGGCAGCCTGGCCGACACGCTGATCTTCGCCAACATCAACCCCGCCCGGAGCCTCATCACGCTGATCAGCATTCCCCGGGACCTGTACGTGGACGAGCGCAAAATCAACAGCTACTATTCCCCCCGCAGCATGGAGGAGCTGAAGCAGAAGGTCTCTTTCGTGACCGGATACAAGATCGACAAATACATCCTGATCGACATGGATGCCTTCGTGGAGATCGTGGATCTGATGGGGGGCATTGAAGTGGAGCTGGAAAAGCGCCTGATCGACCCCACCTACAAGACCTTCGACAACGGGCAATGGAGCACCCTGCACTACCCGCCCGGAAAGCATCCGCTGAACGGCCGCCAAGCCCTGCGCATCGCGCGCTCGCGGCACAGCTCTTCGGATTTCGACCGAGCCAAGCGCCAGCAGCTGATTTTGGAAGCGCTCCGTGACAAGGCCTCGGCCCTGGGCGCCAAGGACGCCAAGCTGCTGGCCTCCCTGGCCAAAGCCGTGCTGAGGAACACCCAGACGGATCTCAGCGCCCGGGAAGCAATGGCCTATTTCTTCCGCTACAAGGATCTGGCCCTGAGCCAAGGCCACGTTCTGGACACCGGCAATGTGCTGGAGAGCTCCAGCACAGGCGAACTGGAGGCCGCCCAAGCGGGCCCGGAAGCCTGCCCCGCCAAAGACGAAACGAAGACGGCGAGCCTGGAGGCCGGATCGGAAAAGGACTGCAGCCAGCCCAAAGAGAAAGGGCAGTACCTTCTGCTGCCCAAGGGCGGCAACTGGAACGCCGTGCGCTGGTATGTCGAGCAGATCCTGAGCGCTTCAAAATGAGCCTTTCATCCGTTAACCCAGATCCCATGACCCATTATTCCTGCGCCGGAAGCTGCCGCGAAAACTCCGGCGAAGAAGGCATCTGCACCAGCGAGGGCTGCGACCGGCAGTACGAGCTGCTGGAGGCCTGCGCCTGCGAAGACGGCAAGCATGGCCGGGGCGAAAGCCAGGCCAGCGGAGAAGCGGTGACAAAAGATTCCAACGGGACCGCGCTGCAGAACGGCGACGATGTGCACCTGATCAAGGATCTGCCCCTGCGCGGCAGCAGCCTGGTGTACAAGCGCGGCACAGTGGCCAAGGGCATCCGGCTTACAGGGAACCCCGAAGAGGTGGAGTGCCGCTTCGGCAAAACCACGATTGTGCTGCGAACGGAGTTTCTGAAGAAGAAGGGGTGATTGCTTGTATCAAAATCAGCGTAACGGAAAAGAGGCTTTTCTGATTCGCGATCAGAAGAAGCCTCGTTTCAAGATCTGCGCTAAGAGGCAGACACGCACTGCGCGAAGATGAAGCAGCATGCCCCAAAGATGATAGCAGCTATCAAGACCACCCTTGCGTGCCACCATTTGGCCGCGCCAGACTCCACCTGCATTTTGGCGACCTCGGCCTCAGCCTTTCGTGCGTCTGCCTCGGCGATCCTCGCCCGCAACTCCAAAGCCTGATTTCCGTTGTCGGGTCCTGTTTCGGTTCCGTTTGACATGAATGGTCCTCCGTACGTCTTTGTGCGCAGTCCTGATTTTCAGCCCACGAGCGCATCGATCGTGGTGAAATTTTTTCGATGAATCGTGAACTAGAAAAGAGGACTGAAGTGGTTTAAAGGAGCAGGTTCTTGCCTAAAGCAAGGGGTTAAATTTTATATTTTTAATTAAAATTTGTCAAGCTTTTTCGCCCTCCGCCATCGCAGTAAGCGAATAGCAACGGAACAAGCCCCGACGAGGTAGGGTGCCGCTTCGGCAAAACCGCCATTGTGCTGCGAACGGAGCTTCTGAAGAAGAAGGGTAGGGGAATTTGCCGATTTTTGGAAAAATAAGCTACTATGGAGCCAATCTTAGCTTTTTTGCATGCTTGAATTCGCGGAAAAATACAATTGGTGGACTCCGCAGGAAAAGAAAGCCGGCATCTCGCTGGAGACCAAGCTGGAATACGTGCTGCAAAGGGGGCCCTTGAGGGAGTGGAGAGAGGCTTTGCGTGAAGTGGGAGGAAGAAAGCTGTGGCAGGTGTGGAAAGAAAAATTGAGCCATAAGGACCTGCCCAAGCGAAAAAAGGCGCTGGAATGCTTTGCGGAGGCCCATAAAAACGACTGAAACATGCCCATTGCATTCAACGATCTTGCCCGCAAAGTCCTCTCGCCAGAACAGCAATCCCTAAAGCCGCTCTTGGAGGAATTCTCCAAAACCCACATGCTGGTGGGCGGAACGGCCATCGCCCTGATGCTAGGCCACCGCAAAAGCATCGATTTCGACTTCTTCCGTTTCGGCAAACAGGGCACAGGCAAAGAGCTTGCAGCAAGAATTGAGAAGACGGGGCTCCCCTTGGAATCAGGAAGCGACTTTTTTTACCTTTCGGAAAAGGAAGAGCCAGAAGCAAACCTCATCATCAAAGGGGTGAAGGTTCAGCTCATGGACTTTAGCCGAAACCCCTTCGGCATTCCGCTCTCCATCCCAGCCGAACAAACCCTATGCGACGGCATTCCTGCGCCTTCTCTGCTGGATTTGGCGGCAATGAAGTTTTATGCGCTTATGTATCGAAGAAAGTGGAAGGATGCGGTGGATCTGTATTGGATCCTGAAAAAAACGGAATATGATTTTGAAAGTGTCATGAAAAGATCCGAGGCGATTTTCACTCAACTGCTCCAGGTGGAAGCGAGCCTGGAAACCCTGCTGGAGAACCAATGGGACACCAGCGAGGCTGTGGAATATGTGGATAAGGCTCTGGCCAGCGACGAGGAAATGGGGGAAGATCTAAAAAAGAGAGCCGAAGATTATTTGGCGGAAAAAAGATAAGGCTCCTTTGACTTTTCTCCTTCCGCCGCTAGAATGAGCTCAACAGCATCCGAGTCCGCTATCCACGGACAAGCCCCAATGAGCATTGGGCATGCTGGCGGAAGAAATCCCGATGCCACATCGGAAGAGTAGAACTGCCCGGAACCAGCCTCCGTAACCAGGCCAAATCAAGCAAAACGCTTAGGTGGTACCGTCCGATCCTGCATCGGACCCGAAGCACTCAGAATGATTTTATTTGAGTGTTTTATGGATTTAATAAGCGAAGTCTTAAAAATCATTGATAAGGATATCTCCTCAGCATTTTTTGGCGCTTTTTTTGCATTTATTTTTTTTGTAGTGGGCCAACTTTGGATTTCAACTTCCAAAAAGAAGGAAGATTTGATATCGGAATTAAAGAGAATAAAAGAATATGTGGTTTTGCAAATCTATTTTTTGGAGATAAATATCCGCAACTGCAAAAATATATCTGAACTAAAGCCAATTAGCATTCTATTAAACGAATTTAATTTTTTCCCTATTGAAAATGCAATCTATCAAAAAATAGGAAATTTCGAGGTAACTAATTCAATCCTAAGATTCATCATTAATCTTAGGATTTTGAATGAAAAAATACGAGAACTAAATGATTGGATCAAAATTCTCTCGGATTTTTCAAAAGTAGCCATGCTAGAGAATCGTCAAAGTGAATTCATTAAAACAATGACTGAAAATATAGAAAAAATTAAGAACGAAACTAGAATTCTTGAAAAAGATCTAAGAGATCAAAAATCAAAAGTGGGCTACCTCAGCGCTGAAATAGAGCTAACATTAAAATATGTAAACTCAATTTTTATAGTTAAGTGGTATCTTATAATTCGATCTAAAATTTCCAAAGAGTTCAGAGATATTCAGATTAAAAAGCTGGTGATTGAAGAAGTAGAAGTGACTTTAAAATAGAAGTTTTCTTGGTATCAGACCATAGTTCAATTCGTAACTCGTAATTTCCAACTCGTAATTCGTAACTCGTAATTAAAATGTTTCGTCCCGTCGACCCCAAGCAATCCTTCCCCAAGCTCGAAGAAGGCCTGATCAAATATTGGAAGGAGAACAAAACCTTCGAAAAATCCGTCAAAAATCCGGCAGGACTTTCGGAGGGCGACGCAAAAGACTACGTCTTCTACGACGGCCCCCCCTTCGCCACCGGACTCCCCCACTACGGCCACATCCTGGCCGGGACCATCAAAGACGTGGTTCCCCGCTACTGGACCATGCAGGGCTACCGCATCGAGCGCAAATGGGGCTGGGACTGCCACGGGCTGCCCGTGGAGAACATCGTGGAAAAGGAGCTGAACCTGAGCAACAAGCGCGAGATCGAGGCTTTCGGCGTCGGCAACTTCAACGAGGCCTGCCGGGCGGTGGTGCTGCGCTATGCCCAGGAATGGAAGAAGACCGTGGAGCGCACCGGGCGCTGGGTGGACATGGAAGACGACTACAAAACCATGGATCCGCCCTTCATGGAATCCATCTGGTGGGTGTTCAAGAGCCTGTGGGAAAAGGGCCTGATCTACGAAGGCAACAAGGTGGTCCCCTACTGCCCCCGCTGCGCCACGCCGCTCTCGAACTTCGAGACCAACCAGGGCTACAAGGACAGGCAGGATCCGGCGGTCACGGCCAAATTCGAGCTGGCGGACGAGCCCGGAACCTTCATTCTGGCTTGGACCACCACCCCCTGGACCCTGCCCAGCAACCTGGCCCTTGCGGTGGGGCCCCAGCTCACCTACGCCAAGGTGAAGGACGAGAGCGGCGAGCACTACATTCTGGCGCTGGACCGATTGCCGCATTACTACAAAAACCCCGAGGACTACCAGATTGTGGAGCAGTTTTTGGGTGAAAGCATGAAAGGCCGGAAGTACAAGCCGGTGATGGATTACTTCGCCGGAAAGACAGAGGAAAAAGCCTTCACGGTGGCGACCGGCAATTTTGTGACGCTGGAGGACGGTACGGGAGTAGTGCACATGGCGCCCTACGGCGAGGACGACATGGCCGTGATCAAGAGCCTGGGGATCGCGCTGGCGGATCCGCTGGATGCCGAAGCCCGCTTTTTGAGCCCTGTGGACGAGTTCAAGGGCATGAGCGTGTTCGAGGCCAATCCCCTGATCCTCAAAAAGCTCAAGGACGAGGGCAAGCTCATCCGCCATGAAACGATCAACCACAGCTACCCCCACTGCTGGCGCTGCGACACGCCGCTGATCTACCGCCCCATTTCCACCTGGTTCGTGAAAGTGGAGGAAATGAAAGAAAAGCTGCTGGCCAACAACCAAAAAATCGAGTGGATGCCGGAGCACATCAAAGAGGGCCGTTTCGGGAAATGGCTGGAAGGCGCCCGGGATTGGGCCATCAGCCGCAACCGCTATTGGGGCACCCCCTTGCCCATTTGGCGCAACGCCAGCAGGGAGACAAAAGTGATCGGCTCCATTGCGGAGCTGGAGCGGATGACCGGGCAAAAGGCGGAGGACCTGCACAAGCACAGGATCGATGAACTCACGATCCCCTGCGACAATCCGCAGAGCTCCCAGATCACCTACGTGCGCCATGGGGAAACCGACTGGAACAGGCAGGAGCTCTGGCAGGGAAGCAGCGACATTCCCCTGAACGAAAAAGGGCGGCGGCAGGCCCAGGAAGCCGCCCAAAAGCTGAAGGGAGAGAAATTCGACCTGATCGTCTGCTCGCCTTTGGCCCGAGCCAAAGAAACAGCCCAGATCATCAACCAAGAGCTGGGGCTGGAAATGGTGGTGGAGCCCGGCCTGCGCGAGCAGGACTACGGAAAATGGGAAGGCCGCCCCAATCAAGAACTTATGGAGGAGAGCGGAAAAACATCAGATCAGCTCAAACTCACGCCTCCGCCCGAGGGGGAGACGCTGGAGAGCGTCTGCCAACGGACCGAGAAGGTTCTCCAGAAATATTTGGGCAAGAAGATCCTGGTGGTGGCCCACAGGCACGTCTATTTTTGCGCCCTCAAGCTATGCGAAGGACTCTCCTTCGAGCAGGCCTTCACCCGACCCAGCGAGAACGGCAGCGTGCTCCCGCTCACCTACACCGATCGGTTCCGGCGCGTGCCGGAAGTTCTGGACTGCTGGTTCGAAAGCGGATCGATGCCCTATGCCCAGCTGCACTACCCCTTTGAGAACAAGGAGAAATTCGAAGGCAACTTCCCCGCCCAGTTCATTGCCGAAGGGCTGGACCAGACCCGCGGCTGGTTCTACACCCTCCACGCGCTCTCCACAGCCCTGTTCGATGAGCCTGCGTTCAAGAATTGCGTCGTCAACGGCATCGTGCTGGCGGAGGATGGCCAGAAGATGAGCAAGCGCCTGAGCAACTATCCCGACCCGAACAAGATCCTGGACGAATACGGAGCCGATGCGCTGCGCTTTTACCTGATGAACAGCCCCGTGGTGAAGGCGGACGATCTGCGCTTCAGCGAAAAGGGGGTGAACGATGTGGTGCGCAACATGATCCTGCCGATCTGGAACGCCTACAGCTTTTTTGTGACCTATGCGAACATTGATGGATGGAAATCCAGCGGTCAGCAGTCGGCGATCGGCGGTCGGCCAGAAAGCAAATTGGATCGATGGATTCTGGGACAATTGGACGAACTGATCAGCCTCCAGATCCAGCACATGGAAGCCTACGATCTGCAGAAGGCGAGCCAAAGCATCTACCAGTTCGTGGACGATTTGACCAACTGGTACATCCGCCGCAGCCGCCGCCGATTCTGGAATCCTGTAGCGTCCCGATCGATCCGAACGGGAGCCGATGGAGACAAAAACGAAGCCTACCAGACCCTGCACACGGTGCTGACCAAGCTATGCCAGGTGATCGCGCCGTTCATGCCCTTCGTGAGCGAGGAGATTTATATGAACCTGACCGGCGAGGAATCCGTGCATTTGACGAAATATCCGGCACCCGACAATACCAAGGCGGAAGGCGAGATTCGCGAATCTCGCCTTCGCCTTGGACGTGAAATGAACCTGACCAAAACCATCGTCAGCCTGGGCCTGGCCACCCGCAGCCGAGCCAAAATCAAGGTCCGTCAGCCCTTGGCGAAGGTGCAGATCGCATTGGGCAATTTGGACGCCGTTGCTGTAGGGGCGAGGCATGCCTCGC
>JACCDN011137361.1_pt1 | contig 34578 bp, 30 predicted proteins | sample 7441691 | NCBI WGS metagenome assembly JACCDN01 (sample SAMN15323439, study PRJNA562643) | freshwater metagenome | isolation source: river surface water | place: USA:Blue River Watershed | collected 2017-08-16
CCACCTTTTACGTTAAAAGAAAATCTGCCAACTTTGTAGCCGCGAGATTTTGACTCAGGCAAGTTAGTGAAAAATTCACGAATAAAAGTGAAGGCGCCAACGTATGTGCAAGGATTAGAGCGCGGAGTTCTGCCAATTGGCGATTGATCAATTTCAATAATTTTATCAATGAAATGAGTGCCCGACAAGCTGGTGAAAGGACCAGGAATTGCCTTAGATTTATTCAAAAGCTTGTTCAAAGCCGGATATAAAGTTTTGATAATTAAACTTGATTTTCCGCCGCCAGAAATTCCCGAAACTGCTGTGAAAATTTTCAACGGAAGATTGAGCGTAACATTTTTTAAATTGTTAATTGTTGCGCCTTTCAAAGTGATCATTTTTTTAGGATCAATTTTGCGACGATTCTTAGGAATCGTAATTTGCTTTTTGCCGCTTAAATATTGACCAGTGATGCTTTTTGGATCTTTTATAACATTTTTTGGCAAGCCTGCAGAAATAATTTTTCCACCATGAATTCCGGCTCCAGGACCAACGTCGATTAAATATTCAGCTTCGCGCATCATTTCTTCATCATGCTCAACAACAATCACTGAATTTCCTAGATCGCGCAGGTTTTTTAGAGTTGTAATTAACTTGTCATTATCTGATTGATGCAGCCCAATTGAAGGCTCGTCAAGCACATATAAAACACCAGAAAGACCTGAACCAATTTGTGAAGCTAGACGAATTCTTTGCGCCTCGCCGCCGGAAAGAGTTCCTGCTTGGCGATTAATTGTTAGATATTCCAAGCCCACATTACGCAGAAAACCCAAGCGACGAGTCACTTCTTTCAACAGGCGTTCTGAAATTTGTTTCTGCATTGGGGTTAGTCGGGAATCTAAATTACCGAACCACTCAACTGAATTTTCCACTGACATCTTGCTGACTTCCCCAATGTGCAAGCCATCAATTTTAACAGAAAGAGCTTCTTCGTTCAGGCGATATCCATCGCAGCTTTCGCAAGTTTTTACTGTTTGAAATTTTGATAAATCATCGCGAATTGATTCATTTTCGCTTTCGATGTATCTTTTTTTCAGACTGTTAATTACGCCCTCGAAAGACTTTTTAACTTTAACGGCTTTCAGACCGTCTTCTATTTTTATCTCAACTTCTTCGTTTCCAGTTCCATAAAAAATTATTTTCTTTGTTTCGTCAGAAAGATTTTTAAATGGTTCGTCCAAACTGAATCCGTAATGCAAAGACATTGCCTGCAAAACCTGCTGGTAGAAACGCTCTTGAACTCCCTGCCAAACTGTAATTGCACCACCGCGCAAACTTAAATTATCGTCTTCAATCACCAAGTCTTCACTAAAGTAAAGCTCAGTTCCAAGACCGTCGCAATGTTTACAAGCGCCAAAAGGGGAGTTAAAAGAAAAGAGACGCGGCTCAATTTCTGAAATAGTAAAGCCGGAAACTGGGCAAGAAAATTTTTCGCTAAACACCAAAATTTCTCCAGCTTTGTACTTAGATTTTTCACCTTCTGGCAAACTAACCATCTCAACATATAGCAGCCCTTCGGAAAGTTTTAATGCGGTTTCAACTGAGTCCGCAAGCCTGTTTCCGAGGTCGTCAGAAATAACCACGCGATCAACAATTATTTCAATGTCGTGTTTTTTGTTTTTGTCGAGAGTTGGTAAAATTTCATTTAAATCATGAATCTTTCCATCAACTTTAATACGCTGAAATCCTTGCTTTCTAGCGCTCATCATTTCTTTACGAAACTCACCTTTTTGACCGCGCACAATTGGTGCTAAAATGTAAATACGCGATTTTTTCGGCAATTGTGAAATTTTATCAACCATTACCGAAGCAGATTGACTCTCAATTGGTTTACCAGTTTCCGGTGAAAATGGCACTCCAATCCTTGCAAATAAAAGGCGATAATGATCGTAGATTTCGGTAACGGTTCCCACTGTTGAACGTGGATTGCGTGAAGTGGTTTTTTGATCGATTGCAATTGAAGGAGAAAGACCTGTAATCGACTCAACATCCGGCTTATCTTGCATGTCCAGAAACTGACGAGCGTAAGAAGAAAGGCTTTCGATGAAGCGACGCTGACCTTCGGCGTAAATTGTGTCAAAAACCAAGGAAGATTTTCCTGATCCACTTAAGCCAGTTACAACGACAAGTTGATTTTTCGGAATTTCGATACTGACATTTTTAAGATTATGCTCTTTAGCGCCAACAACTTTGATGAATTTTTCTTCCATTAGATTTTTGCAGATTTTTTTCAATTGAAGGGGGAAAAGCTATTAATCCGAACGCCACTTAATAAACAACCCATTTCTTCCTATTGCTTTTGGGATTGTCACATCTTGCAAAAAGAGTGTATTTTAATCTCCTCATTCGACGAGTCTAAAATTTCCGCACCGTCTATACCAATATCTAAATTCTTTAGATATTGGTATACAGCAATTCTCATTTGCAAATTTCACAAAAAAGCCCGTCACGATTTTTGTCGCGACGGGCCAATTGTGAGCAGAAGCATTATCACTTGGATAAACTTCTCATCTCTAATTTGAGAAAAAGATTACGAAATCTTTTGGTCAACTAAACAACCATTGATAACGTAACTAACACAATAAGCGGAATGAAAATCATGGTTAGTCGCGATTTTAATGGTTAAAAAAGACGAGAGGCTTATCACAAAACGAAAATTAAAATTTCGCCAAGTGTTAAACTTCAAGAAACACTAAAGAATAATCAGTTAAGATTTTTCCCTATCTCATCCCGCACTTTTTTAAGTTCTAAATCCGTTAACGGAATGAGACCCTTTTGCAGCAAATAACCGTCATTTCCGACGGTGTTTTTGCTGATAATTTCTTGAACGAATTCTTTCATTCCTAAAACCAAAGGAAAATGCTCTTTCTTAGCGTAAATGAAAAGTGGGCGCGAAACTGGATAAGCTCCCGAAACTATGCTGTTAAAGCTTGGAACAACTCCATTTATTGTTGCCGGCTGAATAACGCTGTGATTTTCCTCCAAAAAACTAAAGCCAAAAATACCTAAAGCTCTGGAATCGTGTTTTAATTTTTGCACAATCAAATTGTCGTTTTCTCCAGCTTCAATAAATCTTCCGTCACTGCGAATCATGTGACATTTTTTCTTTCTAACTTTTGCGTCAGGAAAAGTTGCGATAAATTCCGGCATATCTTTGCAAACCTCTTCCATTACCAGTTCAACGAAGGCATCTCTTGTTCCTGAGGTGGTCGGAGGACCATAAACAGCAATTTCTATTTGTGGCAATTTTGGATCGATATCGCTCCATTTTTCGTAAGAATTCGCAACCAATTCCACCTTATTTTTTGCAGGAACTTTGTCAGCAAGAGCCAAAAAAACTTGCTTTTTCGTTAGAGAATATTTGATGCCGGAAGTTGCATTTGCTAGAACGATTCCGTCATAACCTATTTTTATTTCCAAAACATTTTGCACGCCATTTTCACGACATTTTTCTAACTCGCTGATTTCAATTTTTCGAGAAGCATTGGCAAGATCTGGATAACCATATCCGACGCCAGAACAAAATAATTTAAATCCTCCGCCAGTTCCCGTAGATTCAACAATTGGGGTTTTGAATTCTGTGTCGCGACCAAAAGTTTCAGCAACAACTGCTGCAAAAGGATAAACCGTGGATGAGCCAACAATTTGAATGTAATTGCGTTTTTGTGCTTTAAAAGCATCAAAAGCAAAAGCTGAGGAAAAGCTGATTAGAAGTGAAGCAGTGAGTATTAAGTGACGCAACATATCCGTTAAATTTTTATTATTATTTCAGAATTAAAAACGGATCAGTCGCAAGAGCTAATTTGCGCGGCAATGTGGTTTTATTTTTTAAAAAGTCAATCCACTTTCTTGCTTTTAGAAGCCAACGCCAGCAAAGCAAGATTTGCAAAATAGGCAGTTTTTCCAGCGAAAGTTTATGGTTAAAAAATTACCGAGGAGCGACTTCGCTGTTGAATTCAAAAACACTGCAAATAGGCTTTGAACTTGTCCTTTCAAGAATCACAAAATCCTAAATTTAATGCAGAAAAACAGCAGAAAAACAGCTTTGATTTTTGCCGCCTTTTTGTCGTTTCTTTTGCTCGCTTCCAATTCTTTTGCTGAAAAATCATCAATTCTTGTTCAAGGAAATGAAAGGGTTAGCGCCGATACAATCATTTCTTATCTCGATTCCGAGGGATTAAAAAACAAATCACAAAAAGCTCTACAAAACTCCCTAAAAAAACTTTACGAATCTGACCTATTTTTAACCGCCAAAATTTATTATGATAAAGAAAATGTGCTGGTTGAGGTAAAAGAAAATCCAATAATTGCCGAAGTAAAATTTTCAGGAAATAAGAAAGTTGAAAATGATGACTTGCAAAGCGAAATTTCTCTTAAAAAACGCTCAGTTTTTACCAAAGCAAAATTGCAAAGCGACCTGAAGCGTATTAGTGAAATCTATTTAAAAAGCGGTCGTTTCTTAACCAAAATTGAACCAAAAATAATTCAAAAAGATCAAAATCGCGTTGAGTTAATTTTTGATATTTTTGAAGGACCTAAAGCAAAAATAGGTGATTTATATTTCGTTGGAAACGCCGCTTTTTCTGATAGCGATTTAATCGAGCAAATTTCAACCAGGCAAAGCAAATGGTGGAAATTCCTTTCTTCCGCTGACGTTTACGACGCTGATCGAATTGAATTCGACAAAGAAAAATTGCGCCGCTTTTATGGCTCAAAAGGCTATGCCGACTTTACCACAATTTCTTCTGTAGCGCAAATCTCACAAACAAAAGACCGATTTTTTATCACCTTTTTGCTCGAAGAAGGCATCAAATATCATCTCGGAAATATCAATATAATTAATCAAATCGACAAGTTTGATGAAAAAATTTTACAGAAGGAAATTTTGATAAAAAAAGGCAAAGTTTATAACTCCGAACTTATCGAAAAAACCGTCGATAAAATGACAGAAATAATGTCAGAAAAATCTTACGCCTTCGCGCAAATTGAACCAATTTTAAAACGCGACCGCGACAACAAAATCATCGATATTGATTTTGTTGTTAGCGAAACTCCTCGTGTATATATTGAAAGAATTATCATCAGTGGAAACACTCGCACGCTTGATGAAGTTATTCGCCGCGAACTACGAATTCGTGAAGGAGATGCGTACAACATCAACAAAATAAATCGCTCCAAACAACTCTTACAAAATCTAGGATTTTTTGAAAAAGTTGAATTCAACACCAAGCGAATTGGCGAAGGAGATAAGGTTGATTTAGAAATAGAAGTTAAAGAGAAAAAAACTGGAGAACTCAGCCTTGGAGTTGGTTATTCAACGGTTAATAGAGTAACTGCAAATGCCGGAATTAGAGAAAGAAATTTATTTGGAACGGGGCAAGAAATTGGAATAAATGTGCAAAAATCTTTTGCCAGCTTTACTGGTGAAATTAACTACACAAAACCCTATTTCATGGACAATCCAATCGACGTTGGTTTTGACGTTTTTCAATATCAACTTCAAAAAAGAAATACTTTGGTTTACGACCAAGATTCTTCTGGCGTTACCCTCCGCGGAAATTATTTTTTGACCGAATTTTTGTCGCATCGCCTTAATTATTCCTTAAGTCGGCAATCGATTGGAAATATAGATTCTAACGCCTCTATTGGAATTAGAAACCTCGAGGGAGACTTTGTTAATTCCGGCATCGGTCAAAGCTTTCTCTATGACAAAAGAGACAATATTATCAACCCTAGAGATGGATATTATATCTCCGTTAGCCAAGATTTTTCTGGGCTTGGTGGCGACATAAAAACTCTAAAGCACGAAGGATCTGCCGGATACTACATACCAGTAATCAACGACGATTTTACATTAAAATTCTTAGCTCGAGGCGGCGCAATAGAAGGGCTTGGGCAAGACGTGCGTAGTAACTACGGATTTTTCTTAGGAGGAAATAACTTCCGCGGCTTCAATTATGCCGGCGTTGGTCCAAGAACAATAACAAATGGAAGTGCCAAAGGCGGCAGCGCGATTGGCGGTAAAATTTATTATGTTGGCACGGCAGAATTTCGCTTTCCTTTGGGCTTACCAAAAGAGTTGGGAATTAACGGTATTTTATTTAGCGATAACGGAACCGTTAAAGGAGTTGATGAAATCAGTAAACAAAATACTGATGTTGCCGATTCTGGATCTCTGCGCTCATCTTACGGCTTAAGTATCTCTTGGGCTTCACCAATGGGTCCGATTCGTTTAGATTTTGCTAAAGTTGCTAAAAGCGAAATTTACGACCAGACTCAAAATTTTCGATTTAGTTTCGGAACAAGTTTTTAAAAAGAGGAAAAACCATGATTAGAATTTTCCAACTTCCAGAATATCTTCAGGAAAAAGTTTTCTCGCTTAAAGATGCGGAATCTCTCGATGGCGCAGTGTGGATTGATTTACAAAATCCAACAATTGCAGAAATTAGAGAGGTAGAAGAATTTTACAAAATAACCTTCCCAACTAGGCAACAACAAGAAGAGATCGAAGCGAGTTCGCGCTACCTTGAAACCTCGGGAATCATAAAAATAAACTCCACTTTCGTCAGCATGGCACCTCAGGGCGGCAGACTTGATGAAAGCGAAGTATCATTTATTGTCACAGAAAAAATGCTTTTCAGCCTGCGCTATTCTGAAAGCAAAGTGATTGTTGAAACCATCAAAAAAATAAAACAATTCCCTGCAATTTTTTCTAATCCTTCAAAAATTTTCATCGCCATTCTGGAGGCTCGCGTTGATTTTGACGCCGATTTAATCGAGTTGGTTTCAAAATACACAGCCGAAATCAGCAGAAAAATTAACTACAACCAGAATCTTGATGAAAAAATGATTCTAAAAATTAACGAATGCCAAGAGTTAACAATGGTTCTGCGAGAAGCATTGTTTGACAAGCAGCGCGTGATTTCTCTTTTACACAGAAACGAAGATTTAATGGTCGAAAACTACAATCGTTTACGCACCATTTTGAAAGATTTAGCTTCTTTAATTGAGCACGCCAATTTCAATTTTGCGCGCTTAGAATATCTACAAAACAGCTTTTTGGGTTTGATCAACATCGAGCAAAATAAAGTGATCAAAATCTTCACTGTAGCTTCTTTGATTTTCTTGCCACCAACATTAATTGCCAGTATTTATGGCATGAATTTTAGATTTTTGCCTGAGCTAGACTGGACTTTAGGATACCCAATGGCGCTAGCCTTAATGGCAATTTCTTCAGTTGTAACTATTTGGTTATTTAAACGCAAAAAATGGCTGTAAATACAAAGCTAACCATTAGCTAATTTTGCGCAAACGATTCATGTAAATTGTCGCACCGACCGCATCAGCATTTTGAATTTTATACCTTCCGCCACAAGCGATTGGATAGGTAAAATCTCCACAAAAAACATCAAAATAAATACCATCGTGATAGGAAGCTCTTCGATCACCAAAAATATCAAATCGCACCGCAATATCCGGAAATTTATCTCTTAAAAATTGTGAAATTTTTTGCGCTTTTTTTAGCTCATCTGAAATTTTTGATGACTTAATATGCGCCTCAATATCTTGCGCCAAATCTTCTAAACCATTGTTTGAGGCGGCAATTCTAGAAATTATTTCTGCATTTTTTCCGGCAATATTTTTTATCGCTGAAAAATTCTTGGTCATAATTGCCTCGACCAATTCTGAAGTTTTATTTTCGCCAATTTCGCTTAAAAAAAGCTCAAGAAAATTCGGAAGAGAAAATTCAATTAATAAATTTTTCATACTTAGTTTTTTCAGAACCGTAAGCATGATTTCAATAACCTCAAAATCAGATTTGGCTTGATTGCAACCAATAATTTCAACCCCAACCTGAGTTTGTTGACGATCCGCATAAAGATCTTCGCTTTTGGCGCAAAGAACATCGCCAACATAACAGAGCTTTAAAGGCAGTGGCGTTTGTTTTAGGCGAGCTAACAAAAGTCGTGAGATTTGCAGCGTAATGTCGTTTCTAAAAATCAGATTCTTGCCCGAAATAATGTCGGTTGTTCGAAAAGAATTTTGAATTTCGCTGCTTGCAAAACCATCTTCAAATTCCACCAAAGGAGTCTTTATTAGGCGATATCCTTCTTTTAAAAATGTTGAAATGGCTTGATTTATAGCTTCGTGACTCTTTTCAGCCTCATCAAACAGCAAATCGTAAAATCCTATTGGTAATAATTTTTTTGGAGCCGGTTTGGTCATGTTAATAATTATAATTTTCTGAAAGATCGCGCCGTTATTTACGTTTTTGTGAAGCAGATCTAATAGCTTTGGCAAAATTCTCAACTTCCTCTATTTCGAACTTCGGAACCTTATTTTCGAGTTTCTCGCCATGCAAAACTTTAATTGCCATTTCAGAAAGCTGAAACATCGGCAGTAACAATTTTTTGTAGAAGAAGGCGAAAATTAAATGAATCGCAAACGCAAGAATTGATATCAAAAATATATAAACAGAAAGACGCAGCAATTCTCTTTCGTGAAATGCTCCGTAGCGATAAAAAGTAACTATGCCGTAAGGATAATCGTCAACCCTTTGGTAATAACCATTTTTATATTGGAAGCTTTTTGCCAAAAGATTTGATTTAAGTTTTGTAAAAAATTTTTTAGATTCTTTTAAATTAAAATTTAGCGATTTTACAAGAATATTGCCCTGCAAATCCACTATGGCAAATACAACGCTATGGTCTGTAATCTCTTCATCTAGACGCTTTTCAACCCCATCCAATACCATCCCTGTAATAATGGAGCCAAGATAATTTCCGCGCTGATCCATAACTCCGTAACCAGCGGGAATTGACCAAAGTTTGCTAACCACTCCAAATACTGGCTTTCCTAGATGAATATGATGCGGGTAAGAAAGAGTAAGTGGCATATAGTCTCGATGCGTCATGCTTATTGGGGTGTCCATAATGCCAACATTACTTGAAACCACCAAGTTAAAATCTTTATCAGCCCAAGAAAAAGTGCTCCAAGAAACAAGTTCATTTACTGAATTTCTGTAACCAATCAGCAAGCTATTAACAAAATTATAATCGAGAGATTTTTGACCAGTATGCTTAACCAAGATCTGTCTAGAAATACTTTCGGCAATGTATTTTGTGTGAACAAATAGTTCTAAAAACCCATTTTTGGCACGCATATTTTGTTCCTTAAGGGTCAATTCAACACCACTTCTGAAATTATAATAATCTGCCACAACAAGAGAAGCAGAACAAATAAAAACCATCAGCGTCACCAAAAGACTCAATGTATAAAAAAGCCTTATGGAGTTCAATCTTCTAAAGAAATAATTAATCATCTTGTTTGCTGTTAAATATTAAGGCGCCGTGGTATTTTTTGTAGTTACAGCTCTTTTAAAGGTAAGTTTTACCAGACGTGTTCAGCAAACCAAAGAAAATAATAGACAGAAGCACTAGAGAGAACGACCTACTGGTCTTATCGCACTCCCAAGATCGTCTTTTGAATCCGGAAATGTTTCTCTATTATCTCTAGAAACATTGCCACATTCCGATGGAGAAGGAACAACATTTGCAATAGCCTTTTCGGCAGCTTCTTTTGCTTGAGACTCACGCCTTTGGTAATTTTCCGCCACCTTAAGACAAAATTCAATATCTTCCAACGTTGGATCTGTAACCAACTCTTTATGCTTCTTACCTTTAGTAAAAGAACTTCTCATTTTGCCAAATTCCTCTATGGTCATTTTTGGATCAAGAAATAATAAAAAATCTTTTAATGCCTCGCTGGTAAATTTATTGCCTTTGATGGCCTCAGTATGCTCAGTAAGATTGTGACCTAAAGGATTGGCATAAAATTTACCATTTCTCACGCTGCCACAGGCAACAAATCCATCAGGCAAAATAACTAGAGATTCTCTGGAGTCGCCGCCAGAAGCATGCCTTTTAATCAGAGAAACATTCGATGTATCAAGCGCCTTATTTAAATAAAAATCTCGCATAAATTGCATAGGCTTTTTGCTTCCAAAATCACTTTGCGAAATAAAGCTCAAAGTATGCGGCTGTTCAACATTATAGCTCCAATCTCTAGGACTCGCTACATTAACTCTGGCCAGCCTATCTGTATATTTTTTACAATCCTCATCCGATACCCCTAGACACTCCAGCTGTTTCTCAAAATATCTTAAATGAGATTCCGCCTCTCTACATCCAATGCTAAAACTTGCCATGATCAGTTTGGGAAAATGTTCTGGCGGCACAATTTTACCATTATCAATCAATCTTGGCTCAAGAACTTGTTTATAAAAATTAGCAGATTCTACCTCATTTATTGAATGCTGATTAGCATAATACAGCATTCCTCTAGCATATCTAACATCTCTTCTCCCCTCCCTTTCGCCAATCGGAGAGTAGAAGGCGCACTTTTGATCAGGAAATAGATTTGTTACAAAATCTTGATAAGTTGAAAGGCCTCTTTTTTGATTAGCTGCACCACCCAAACCAGGAATAGTAATAATATCAAAATCTTTCTCCTCCTTTGGAACTAAAGACTTACTGTGATGACCAAATTTTAGAACCAGCCCATAAAAATTACTTTCTTTGGGATCATATTCTATATCTTCTGTAACGCATAATCTTTCATTTTTTGCAAAAATATTCGAGGATTGTGGCAAGACATTATCGCAGACAAGCCTGATGATCTCTTTGTCAAATCTCAGGCTATCACAAGCTTTCTCAATTAATGAAACTAGGGCGCGACTATTTGGTACTTGTCTCATTGTTAAAATGGGTTATTAAAAATTCTTCCAACGCCAACATATCTTGCCAAGCGATCTTCTTTTTCGCTGGTTGGCGCATTAAGTATGAAGGATGAAAAATGGTGAATGTTTTTATCTTTCTTGGTAAAAAACTCGGTGAAAAATCCATAAATTTTCCTCGAATTTGAGTTACCGGATCTTTAATTCCAAGTACGGCAGTCATTGAAGTTGAGCCAACCAAAACCAAAACTTCCGGATTAACCAACTCAATGTGACGCTCAACAAATGGTCTGCAAATTGCCAATTCTTCTTCTGTCGGGCGACGATTTCCGGGTGGGCGCCAAAATATTACGTTACTGATATAAAAGCTTTCTGCGCGAGTCATGTTGATTGCGCGAAACATGTCATCCAAAACTTTACCAGAATCTCCACAAAAAGGAATTCCCTGCAAATCCTCATGATTTCCAGGAGCCTCACCAATCACCATAACTTTTGAATTTGGATTTCCATCGCAAAAAACTGTATTGGTTGCCATTTTTCTAAGGTTACATCCTTCAAAATTTTCCACTGCGGCGCGCAGCTCTTTTAAAGTTTTAGCCGCCTTTGCCGATTTGCACGCAAGTTCAACAATTTCATTTAAAGATTTAAATTTTTTATCACATGCCTCTTCAGGTGCAGGCAATGGTTGTGATTTTTTTGCCAATGTTGAAAGTGCTTCGTTGATTGAAAAGTGAGGTTTAATAAAATTATTAGCTAATGTTGGTTTAGCTGAATTAGTATCAACTTTCTTTTGATAAGAATCTTTCTCTAAAAAATGATTTTGAGATTTTTCTAAAATCACTTCACAAAGATCGCTTTCAAAATAGAACTGAAGAGCTTCTACAATATTTGAGCTTAATTTTAGTTTCTGCACTTGTTAATTTAATGGGTTGCGAAACCACCAGAACTTCAATGGTTATAAAAATCTTACAAAATGGAAAAATTTGAATTTGAAATTTGCGAAGGCGAAGAAGGAATGCGTCTTGATAAATTTCTTACAATGAAATTTACAGCTATAAAGCCAGAAATAAACCGCACAAAAATTCAAAAACTCATTGAAGAAAATCTGGTGCTTAACGAGAAAAATCAAGCCTACAACTCGCCCTCTCAAAAAACTATTTTAGGTCAGAAATTCTTTGTTTCAACACAAAATCCTAGATCATTGTATTTACAAGCAAAAGAAATTGATTTTGAAATTATTTTTGAAGATGACGACTTGCTGGTAATCAACAAGCCAGCAGGACTTACCGTTCATCCGGGAGCTGGAAATCAAGATAACACTTTGGTTAATGGATTGCTTTTTAAATATCAAAAACATCTTTCTTCAATCGGCGGAGAGTTTCGTCCAGGCATTGTTCATCGCTTAGACAAAGACACATCTGGCTTAATGTTGGTAGCAAAAAATGATTTTACTCACCAAATTCTCGGGCAAAAATTACGCGATCGCGACATTAAGAGAACTTACATTGCCTTTATTTACGGCTGCATAAATCCGCCACGCGGAAACATAAATAAAAACATTGTCCGCTCGAGAGCAAACCGTTTGAAAATGACTATTTCGCGAACATTAGGGCGTGAAGCAATCACCAATTACGAAACGAAAGAATTTTATTCAGATAATTTTGCCAGCCTTTTGGAGTGCAAATTGCAAACTGGCAGAACACATCAAATTCGCCTTCATCTTGAATCAGAAAAACACTCTTTAATTGGTGATCAACTCTACAATTCTTGCAAAAAAATGCTGCCAAAAAACTTTTCTACCGAGGCGGCAAACTTCGTTAAAAACTTTCCAAGACAAGCGCTTCATTCTTACAAAATAAGCTTTGTGCATCCGCGCAGTAACGAAGAAATGTCATTTGAAATTGACCTTCCTGATGATCTAAAAAAACTCAAAAATTACTTAATTAATGGTTAATTCAATTGTCATAATTTCGGGGCCAACCGCTTCTGGAAAAACAGATTTAGCCTTAAAAATAGCCGCCGAAAAAGACATTGCGATTATTAACGCCGATTCGTTGCAAATTTATGAAGGCTTGCCAATTCTTTCTTCGCAACCCTCTCAAAAAGAAAGAAATCAGGTTAAGCATTTTTTATATTCATATCTTAAGCCCGATAAAACCTCTTCAGTTGCAATTTGGCTAAAGCTTGTAAAGCCAATCATAGAAAAGCTTTGGAGTGAAAATAAAATTCCCGCAATTGTCGGCGGCAGCGGAATGTATATTTCAAAATTAGTTGATGGAATTTCTGAAATTCCCGAAATCAGCGAAGAAATCAGAGCCTCTTCGCGCCAACTTTTCGATGAAATCGGACAAGAAGCTTTTAAACAAAAACTGCTCGATTTGGGAGAAGATGAAATCATCGACAAACAGAGAATGATAAGGGCTTACGAAGTTTTGCAACAAACTGGAAAATCTATTTTTTGGTGGCAACAAAATCCTGCAATAAAACTTTTTCCTGAGGCGAAATTTATTCACGCCAATTTAAATCCTGACCGAGAAATTCTTTACAGAAATTGTAATTTACGTTTTTTTGAAATGTTAAAAAACGGCGCACTTGAAGAGGTGGAAAGCCTTGTAAAACAAGGAGTTGAAGATGATTGGCAAATTACCAAAACTTTAGGATTTCTTGAGATTCGCGACTTTCTCGAACAAAAAATTCCCCGAGTAAAAATGGTTGAAATCGCCACCCAAAAAACCAGAAATTACGCCAAAAGACAATTAACTTGGTTTCGCCACCAATTGCCCGAGAAGCAGATATTTAACTCTTCTGATTCAGCTCTAAATTTTCTTAAAAATGAAATTTAGCGATCAAGGAATTATCATAAGTCAAAAAAAATACGGTGAAAATTCTCTGATTGTAAAAGTTTTTTCACGCGATCACGGCATTTATCGCGGCTTTGTAAACTCAATAAAATCAAGCAAAAGCAGATCAATTTTTCAGATTGGAAATTTAATTTCTTTTGAATTTCGTGCGCGCAACGAAGAAAATCTTGGACAATTTGTGGCGGTTGATTTGATAAAATCTTACTGCTCCAACATCATGTTTGATGCGCTCAAAATAAATTGCGCCAATTCAATATTTTCAATAGTTGATCACTGTTTTCTTGAGCGCGAAAATCACGAAAAACTTTTTGAAAAATTACAAAACTTTTTGCAAAAACTCATCGACGAAGATCAGTCGAAAATATTTCTTCCCGATTATATAAAGCTCGAATTAAAAATTTTAAAAACTTTGGGATATGAAATTGATCTAACATCTTGCGCCGCCACAAACTCCACCAAAAACCTTACCTACGTTTCTCCAAAATCCGCTAGAGCGGTAAGCTTCGACGCCGGAAAACCATATCAAAATAAATTGTTAAAATTGCCCGAATTTTTAATTGGCAATCAAATCGAAATCGCAACAAATGATCTATGCGATGGCTTGCGCCTCAGTGGATTTTTTTTAGAAAAATTTGTTTTCGAAGATAAAAAAGAAAAACTGAATGCACGTAATCGCTTAGAAAAATCTTTGATAAAATAAGGGCTCGATATTTTTTCTAGTTAGAAAATCAATTTTCCCATCAAAATTACCGGATCAATTTTTGACCCAAATAAAAGACAGACAAAGCTTGACATACATATTGCTGGAGCAAAAGGAAACGTGTCATCTTTCATTATTTTTTGCCACAATGAGCCAAAAATAATTCCGATAAAGCCACTAAGCATCATGAAGGCCAAAAAGTTTCCTATTCCAAGCAACAATCCGACAACAAAAAAGAACTTTAAGTCGTCAACACCAATAGCTTCTAAAGTGGTTGTGACATAGAAAAATAGCCACAACGCCAATCCAAATCCCAAATAAATAAAAGCTGATTTAAGGTTAGTAAAAACAGCAGAATTTCCGCCATGAGAAATCAATAAAATTACCGCCAAAATTGTTAGTAAATATTGTAAGAAATTAGGAATAAAATAGCGCTCAAGATCAATTATGCACATGAGAATCAATATGCTGACAATCAAAAAATATAAAACCATTTTGATGTCAATTTTTTGATCTAAAACAAAGTAAATCGTTAAAAAACTTAGCAAAAAACTCAGCTCAATAAGTGGATAACGCCACGAAATTTTTGCCTTGCAATTGCTGCATTTTCCTTTTTGAAATAACCATGAAAAAATTGGCACAAGATTACGAGGAGTAAGAACGGTTTGACATCCAAGGCATTTTGAGCGCGTAAATACAATTGGCTCTCCGTCAATAATGCGATGACTTACCAAGGTAACAAAACTACCAAAAATTAATGAGAAAATTGCCACCAGAACTAGTTGAATTTGCGGATCAATCAGTGAAAAAATTTGCATGAATTGGTTGTTAATTTGCTAATTTGAAATCTGCTAAATAGATTATATTTTACATGCGAAATCAATAATTTCCTCAATTTAAAATGATATTTCTTTCAAGATATTCCTTGGCGCTTTTCTTGTTTTTTGTGGCAAATTCTTGCAGTCAAAAACCAGCACAAATCAGCGATCATAGTCGTAACTTTTATAACAAAAATACCAGATCAACCCCTCACAAATATTCCTCCAATTTCTCCGCAACAAACCCTTCTGTAAAAAAACCCACCCTTCAAAATAATCAAATTGAAGTAGTTGCTGGCGACACAATATTCGGCATTTCGCGAAAATTACAAATTCCACTTCGCGATTTGATAACGCAAAATAACCTTACTCCGCCTTACAACCTTAATGTTGGAGACAGGCTTTCGATTCCCATGAGTAAATATCACGAGATAAAAGCTGGAGAAACTCTTTATGGAATTTCTCGTACATACAATATGCAAATCAGCAAACTGGTTGAGTTAAATAATTTGCAAGAGCCTTACTCCGTAAAGATTGGCGATAAAATTAAAATTTCTTCTGCAAACAGCAAATCCGAATCTTCCAGTAATTATTCGCTAAAATCCCAAGCAAAATCTTCAGAAAAAGATTCTCCGCCAAGCCTTGTTAATAAAGCTATGGATAAGTTTAACCACTTTTCTTGGCCAGTGCGTGGAGCAATTATTTCTGGTTTTGGTCCAAAAAGCGGCGGTCTTTATAATGATGGAATCAACATTAAAGCCAAAGAAGGAACCGAGGTTAAAGCTTCTGAAGATGGTTCTGTAGCCTACGTTGGCAATGAATTAAAAGGTTATGGCAATTTAGTAATTGTTAAACACTCTGGTGGCTGGATTACAGCTTACGCCCATTTGGCAAAAACTAACGTTACGCGTGGAGCAAAGGTTAAAAAAGGTCAAAAAATTGGTCTAGTTGGCTCAACTGGAAACGTCACATCTCCACAACTTTATTTTGGTTTGCGCAAAGGCAGAGACGCCGTTAACCCTAAGAATTACCTAAAATAAATGTCGTTTTTCAAAATATTTTCTAGATCAAATTTAACCGATCAGCTCAAAAGCAGCTCAAGCAAAATATCGTCTGCAATTTCCCAAGTTTTTACTCACAAAAAACTAGATGAAACCACTATCGAAGAGCTTGAAGAAATTTTGATCGCAAGTGATATGGGTGCCGAAGTTGCAATAAAAATTTCCACTTCTTTGCGCGAGAAAAAATTCGAAAAAAACATCAGCGAAATCGAGATCAAAAATTTTCTAATTCAAGAAATATCCGCAATTCTAAAGCCTTGTCAAAAAACTTTAGAACTAAGCGATAGTTCAAAACCTCAAGTTTTTATTTTTAATGGCGTAAATGGCGCGGGCAAAACAACAACAATTGCCAAAATAGCTCAAAGTCTAAAAAACCAGAATAAAAAAGTTTTAATAGCAGCTTGCGATACTTTCAGAGCAGCCGCATCACAGCAATTAGAAGTTTGGGCAAAAAGAGCTGGTTGCGAAATTATTTTACCTCAAAAAGAAGGGGAGGATCCGGCTGCAATCGCTTATCGCTCTCTTGATTTTGCTCACAAAAACAACTTTGACGCGCTATTAATCGACACCGCTGGAAGGCTGCAAAACAAGCAAAACCTTATGGAAGAGTTGAAAAAAATTAATACTGTTTTGAAAAAAATTGATCCAAGCACTCCCCATGAAAACATCTTAATTCTTGATGCAACAACTGGTCAAAATGCCAGATCTCAATTGGAAATTTTTAATCAAATTGTTGGCATTAGCGGCATCATTATCACGAAATTAGACGGCTCGGCAAAAGGCGGGATCGTTGTTTCTTTAGCGCAAAATTTTAATAAACCAATTTACGCAATTGGCGTTGGTGAAAAAATAGAAGATCTTCAAGAGTTTGATGCTGAAACTTTCGCAAGAAATCTGTTCTAGGCTAAGTTCGAAAGGGTGCCATGTTAAAAAAGTTGACTTCATTTGCTTGCCCCTCTAGAAAGCGGCGCTCTTTTCTTCAAGAAAATAGTTGTTAAACCTGTTCATAAAATGCTGGGGCGTAGCCAAGCGGTAAGGCAGCGGTTTTTGATACCGCCACCCGTAGGTTCGAATCCTGCCGCCCCAACCACCTCTTGTAAATCCATCTCAATACTACCTGTCTCCGCTGCCGCCTTTTTTGATACTGGAAGTGAAGTTCAATTTCTTACCACCAGAATTTGCCACTGAATTTAAATTGCCTTTTTTACCACCTTTGCCACCCCTTGTATTAAAGGGATCGGAGACAAATGGTGACTGTTTTTTTACTGGCTTAAATTCTTTTGTATCATCCGTTTTTACTAAATTTTCAGTCATTTTTATCTCATTAAAATTATTAATTATCATTAATGCTATAGCATCGCGATGATATTTTTAAACACAATCTCCAGCCGCTTTTCCGCTAGCCCAGGCCCATTGAAAATTAAAACCTCCGAGCCAACCAGTAACATCCAAAACCTCGCCAATAAAAAATAAATTTGGCACAGATTTTGCTTCAAAGCTTTTTGAAGAAATTTGATCACAATTTACTCCGCCCAAAGTTACTTCAGCCTTAGCAAATCCCTCAGTTCCGCTTGGCACAAGCTCCCAAGCATTTATTGAATTTGAGATTTTTTTTATTTTTTGATTAGAAAGATCGGCTAAATTTCCAACAAAACCACTTTTTTGAACCAAATAAATTGCCAAACTTTTTGGCAGAAATTGATTTAAAAAACTTTGCAATTCTTGCTTGGGTTTTAATTTTTTTTCTTCGCAAAGTCGCAAAAAAATATCAATTTCTGGAGCAAGATTAATCACAATTTTTTCGCCTTTTTTCCAATAAGACGAGATCTGTAAAATCGCCGGACCACTAAGTCCGCGATGAGTAAAAAGAATTGCTTCGCGAAATTTAATTTTTCCACAAGAAACAATTGCATTCAGCGCAACACCAGAAAGATTTTTAGTTTCTGACAAAATATTTTCATCCAAAGTAAGGGGAACCAAAGCTGGAGTTGGTTGCAAAACCTTCAAGCCAAACTGTCTTGCCACATCATAACCAAAACTACTCGCACCCATTTTTGGAATTGATTGCCCTCCAGTGGCAATTACCAATGATTCACAAAATATTAAAAAGTTGCCTTCAAGTTTAAGTTGAAAGTTTTGCGAATCTTGTGCCGCTGTATTTTTCTCAATTTCTAGAACTTTGCTTTCTAATAAAATTTCCACTCCGCCAGCATCGCACTCCGCAACCAACATTTCGATGATTTTCTTTGAAGAGATATCGCAAAAAAGCTGCCCTAAAGTTTTTTCGTGAAAAGCAATTTGGTGTTTTTCAACCAACTTTATAAAATCTTGTTGGGTAAAGCGCTGCAAAGCTGAAACGCAGAAATGAGGATTGGAAGAAATGAAATTTTTTGGCGAAGTATGCAGGTTGGTAAAATTGCATCTACCGCCACCAGAAATGCGTATTTTTTCACCAACTGCTTTAGCATGATCAATAAGCAAAACTCTGCGACCCCTCTGACCTGCCGTTGCGGCACACATCAAACCCGCTGCACCAGCGCCAATTATCACAACGTCAAAATATTTATGAGGCAAGTTTAGCTCTTAAAAACTTGCTTAAAAATGTGATCGATATTTTTAGTGTGATACGAAATATCGAACAGACTTTCCAATTTTTTAATACCCAATTTATCAACCACTTGAGAATCTTGCTTCAGCAATTCTAGAAAGCTGTTTGATTCTCCGGCCCAAATTTTCATGGCGTTAGTTTGCACGATTTTGTAAGCGTCTTCGCGACTAATTCCCGCTTCATCAATTAAGGTTAGAAGCACACGCTGTGAAAAAACCAGACCGCCTAATTTGTCTAAATTTTTCTGCATGTTTTTTTCATAAACAGTCAAATTTTCAACCAAGCCAACTAAGCGATTTAAAGCGAAATCAAGCGTGATTGTTGCGTCTGGCGCAATCATTCTTTCAACTGAAGAGTGCGAAATATCGCGCTCGTGCCAACTAGCAACATTTTCTAGAGCAGGCACAACAGCACTTCTGACAATGCGCGCCAAGCCAGTTAGGTTTTCGCTTAGAACCGGATTTCTTTTATGCGGCATTGCTGAAGAGCCTTTTTGACCTTTTGAAAAAAACTCTTCCGCTTCTAAAACTTCTGTTCTTTGTAAATGTCTGATTTCAATCGCCAGATTTTCAATTGACGAAGCAATAACGCCCAAAACCGCAAAGAACGCGGCGTGGCGATCCCTTGGAATAATTTGAGTTGAAACCAATTCCTCTTCAAGGCCAAGTTTTTCAGCGACATATTTTTGCACAAAAGGATCCACGTTGGCAAAAGTTCCAACCGCTCCAGAAATTGCACAAACTGCAATTTCTTTTTTGGCGTTTTTTAAGCGCGCTAAATTTCTTTCAAACTCTGCGTAAAAGCGCGCCATTTTTAATCCAAAAGTTATTGGTTCGGCGTGAATTCCGTGAGAGCGACCAACACAAACTGTGTTTTTATGTTCAAAAGCGCGCTTTTTTATTGCCGCTAAAAGTCTTTCTAAATCATCAATTAAGATGTCTGAGGCTTGAGCAAGTTGCGCAGAAAGACAGGTATCTAAAACATCTGAGCTAGTCATTCCGTAATGAATGAAGCGTGAATTTTCACCAACTAATTCTGCAAGATGCGTTAGAAAAGCAATTACGTCATGCTTGGTAACAGACTCAATTTCATCAACACGCGCCGCATCAAATTTGCCACCAGATTTTTCAAAGTTTTCACGGATACGTTTTGAAGATCCAGATTCGGCAACACCAAGTTGCTCAAGCGCTTCAAGAGCATAAATTTCAATATCAAACCAAATATTATATTTATTTTCTTGCGACCAAATTTTGACCATTTCTGACCTAGAGTAGCGAGGAACCATATTTTTTTTCCGTTAAAATTAGAGAGCTTAGATGCCTTTAGCTAATTATTTATGATCCATAAAGCGCTCAAAATAGCGAATCTGAATTAAAAAAATACTTAACTAACAGCCGTCTATAAAATGAATTTAGAAAGATCAGTTTTGCCTGAGGTTAGATCGCCCAAATGACTGGTGACATATTTTTTATCTATTGTCACAGCTTTGCCATTTTTCATTTCGGTTGCTTCAAAACTGACTTCTTCAAGAATTTTTTCTAACAAAGTGTGAAGCCTTCTTGCACCAATATTTTCAACCTCGCTATTAACACGAGTTGCAACTTGTGCAATTTCATTAATGCCATCTTTGGTAAAATTTAAGTCAATATTTTCAACAGCTATCAAGGCCATATATTGCTTAATTAAACTAGCTTCTGGCTCGGATAAAATGCGCACCAAGTCTTCTTGGGTTAAGGGTTGCAACTGCACACGAATTGGAAAACGTCCCTGCAATTCTGGCAATAAATCTGCAGGTTTTGCTGCATGAAAAGCTCCAGAGGCAATGAACAAAATATGGTCGGTTTTTATAACCCCATATTTTGTAGCCACCGCCGTTCCTTCAACTAGTGGCAACAAATCACGCTGAACGCCTTCACGAGAAACGTCAGAACCAGAAGCTTTGGCACCGTTCCTGGCACATACTTTGTCAATTTCGTCAATGAAAACTATGCCATCATTTTCAACAGATTTTACCGCTATTTTTATTATTTTATCTTCATCAATCATCTTATCACTCTCTTCTTCAACCAACGATTTCATGGCATCTTCAACTGTTAAAGTCGCTTTCTTGGTTTTTTCGCCACCCATCGCACGCCCTAGAATCTCGGTGATATTAATCATGCCAACTTGACCACCCGGAACATCAAAACTAGTACCAATTGAAGATGGCGCATCAATTAACTCAACCTCAACTTCACTATCATTAATTTTGCCACTATCAATCATTTTAGAAAATTTTTCTCTGGTAATTTTTTCAGCAGCATCTCCAACCAAAGCATCAATTACTTTTTCTTTGGCGCGACTTCTCGCCTTTTCTTCAACTTCTTTTTTAAAATCATTTCGCACCATTTTTACAGCAACATCCATTAAATCGCGAATAATCGAATCAACATCGCGCCCAACATATCCAACTTCGGTAAATTTTGTAGCTTCAACTTTTAAGAAAGGCGCATTAGCTAATTTTGCCAAACGACGCGCCACCTCGGTTTTTCCAACGCCAGTTGGTCCAATCATTAAAATATTTTTTGGAACTATTTCTTCACGCAAAGGAGATTCTACAAATTTTCTGCGGTAACGATTTCGCAAAGCAACAGCAACTGCTTTTTTAGCATCTTTTTGACCAATGATGAAGCGATTTAATTCTTCGACAATTTCCTTTGGAGTAAAACCTAAGTTACGATTTTTTATTACAGATTGCTTAACCTGAGAATCTTGCGGTTTTTTAGAGTTTTTTGTCATTTGTATTTACTTGTTTTGAAGAGAAATTTTTGGTAGTGCCGTTATATGTAGCGGCGTTTAACAAAAACATTATCAATAAAATTGCAGCACTGGTTAAGAAAATTATCAGAAATATTTTCATCACAAATGTTGCAAAACTTCAACTATTGAATCTTGAATTTCATTAATTCCGTAACCTTTAGAGCTACTAGTTAGAATAATTTTTGGATGCGCTGCGGGCCATTTTGGAATTTCATTAAGAATTTTCTGCTCTGCTTTTGCCGTTTCTGCGGTATTCATTTTATCAACTTTTGTAAGAATAATTTGAAAAGAAACCGCAACTGCGTTCAAAATATTTATCATGTCTCGATCAGCTTCTTTCAAGCCTTTAATCGGATCAATCAACAAGAAAAGTCGATGCAAATTCTGGCGCTTCATTAAATATTCTAGAGCAGTTTTTTGCCAATGTTCTGAATGCTTTAAACTTGCCTTAGCAAAACCATATCCCGGCATATCAACTAACACAAAACCCTGTGAAAAGCTTTGTGTAAAGCCATCGGCAATTTTGAAAAAATTTAACTGCCTTGTTCTACCAGGAGTTGAAGAAACAATCGCCAGCTTTTTTCCAGTAACTGCGTTTATTAGGCTTGATTTGCCAACGTTTGATGCGCCAATAAAAGCAACTTCTGGCTGGGAACTTTGGGGAATTTGCGAATAATTATGCGCTCCAAAAAGAAATTCGCACTCGCCATTAAAAATTTTTTTCGGATCAAGTTTTTTCATTAAATGTTAACTTTTTTATTTTCTAAAAACTCGATCATCTGCGCCGCTATGTCAATTCCGGTTGCCCCCTCAATTCCCTCAAGCCCTGGGGAAGAGTTTATTTCAAGAATTTTTGGGCCAGAATTAGATCTAACCATATCAACACCAGCAACCTCTAGACCAACAATTCTTGTCGCTTTAATTGCTAATTCACACTCTTCTGCAGTTGCTTCAACTGCTCTGGCGGTTGCCCCCAAATGGATGTTGGCGCGAAACTCTCCTTCTTGAGCAACGCGCTCAATTGAAGCTACAACCTTATCACCAATCACAAAACAACGAATGTCCTGACCTTTTGATTCTTTGATGTAATGCTGCACTAAAATGTCAGCTTTTAAGCTGCGAAAGGCATTAATAACACTTTCGGCTGCCTTGTTAGTTTCTGACAAAACCACCCCAACGCCCTTTGTTCCTTCAAGCAATTTAATCACCAATGGCGCACTTCCCACCAATTGAATTAAATCTTTTGTATCGTAGGAAGAGTTAGCAAAGCTGGTAATTGGAGCATTTAAGCCATGCTGAGCAAGAATTTGCAGAGAATGTAATTTGTCGCGCGATTTTGTAATTGCTTCTGAAGCGTTAAAACATGACACGCCCATAACCTCAAACTGGCGAGTAATTGCCGCGCCATAAAAAGTCATTGATGGTTTTAAACGCGGAATTACGTGATCAATATTTTCAAGTTTTTTTCCTTCGTCATAAAAAACCTCACAAGAATTTGGGGCAACTTTTATGTAACAATCTCCAACATTTACAAATTGAATTTCGTGACCGCGTTTTTGCGCCGCTTCCATAATTCGCTTATTGGAATAAAGATTTGGATTGGATGCCAAAAGTACAATTTTCATAATTTTCTTAGATCTAAACAAGGTTTAGTTGTGCGGTAAAGTTTGAGAATTTCATTTCTTTTCAGCTTACCTTGCAAAAAAGATTTCGATGTATCTACAAGCATTTTTGCCTGCTTGATTGCTTCACGACCAAGCAACATACGAAATGCCATGGTATCGCGATTAGCAAGGGTTAATTCGATTCTTATTTTACTATCTCCAATGCGTAAATCGGATTTTATAACAAATCTTTTTTCTTTTTTCCCGCCAGAATCAGAAACCATTCTTTGATCAATAACGCGCGCCACACAAGTGCGCGCTAGGCTTTTATTTTTCTGCAAAGGGTGAATTTCAAATTTCACATATTCAACATCTTCAATGTAAAAACTTTCGATGTTAAAGGCGTGTAAGGATGAGGTTTTTGCACCAGTATCAATTTTACCCTTAATCGCCGGAAGGCTAATGCTATCAAGACCAAACCACTCTTTCCAGCCAATAATTTTCTGAGGATTTTTCATTTAGTCGCGATCAACTTTGTGATAATTTCAAGGTCTTCTTTGGTATCAACTGACAGCGGATGAGCATCAACAATTTTAACAAAAATATTCATGTCGTTTTCTAAAGCGCGAAGCTGCTCAAGACTTTCTCGATTTTCTAATGTTGAAGGCTTGAGATTCACAAATTTTTCTAAAGCGTTTTTTTTGTAAGCATAAATTCCAATGTGATGATAAAAATCAGCATCACTTGTTTTGGAATAGGGAATAGCACAACGCGAGAAATAAAGCGCCTTTCCAAGATTTTTTTCTTTGAAGGAAATGGCAATTTTCACAACATTTGGATTAGAAATTTCCGACTCATTTTTAATTTTTGAGGCAACTGTTGCAATGTCGCAATCATAGCTAAATGCGGCTTTAGCGGCAGATTTAATAACTTCTGGATCAATATTTGGCAAATCTCCCTGAAGATTTACAATTATATCAAAATCTTTTCCTAAGCTTTTATAAGCAGCGTAAATTCTGTCAGTTCCAGAAGGTAAATTTGGATCGGTAACAATAAAATTTGCACCAATTTTTCTAGCTTCTGCAGCTATTTCTTCGCCGTCACAAGCAATTAAAACTTCTCCAAGATTTGCTTTTAGAGCTTGCTCATAAACCCTGCAAATCATACTCTTGCCACAAATATCAGCTAAAGGCTTATTAGGTAATCTGGTCGAAGCCAAACGAACAGGGATTATGGTTAGAATTTTACTTGTCATTATTGATGGCAGCGCCGCTATAGTTTTTAATAGATGAGATTGATCCAGCTAGATAAGGTGTGCTTCGAAAGATTTCTACAAATTTGTTGCTTTTTTAAGATAAGCACTTTTAATGCGCCCCCTCCTTAGAAAAATCATTGCTTGATTCATTCAACAATGAGCACGTAGCTCAGTCGGTAGAGCACCTCACTTTTAATGAGGTTGTCGTTGGTTCGATTCCAACCGTGCTCACCAAATCTCCTCGCTCACAAATCATCTCAAATCCAATCGCAACTCGATATTCAAACTAAATATTCAAACTAAAATGGATTGCCGAGTTTTGCGTCGACAATCCATTTGAAGCTTTTAACCCAGATCCGTAATTAGAATCACATCATTATCTCTACTATAGCATACTAAACTATTTTTTCTCTTTCGCTCTAGTAACCAAAGATCTTTTGCCACCAGATTGTTTTTGGAAATTCTGCAAAACTTTTTCAGCATCGCCAAATGGCACAGCGAAGAATGAAAAATCATCGAACATTTTTACATCGTCAATGTGACGCTGATCAACGCCGCTTTGTTTTTGAATAAATTCAACCAAGCCTCTTGGATCAAGATTATCTTTGCGACCTTTAGCAATGAACAAGCGCGCAGTTCCTTTGCGATCAACATAACCACGACGTTGGTCGCCAATTGGTCTGTGTCCGCTCATGCCGCGATCGTCAGAATAGTAGTCTTTGTTTTTGCTGTATTCGTTGATTTCATTGTAACTACTTTCGTTTAACTCGTCTTTAAAAGCCAGTTTCAACAAAGCTGAAATCGCTGTTTTTGCATCTACACTTTCAGCCAAAATTTCTTCAGCAATTGGCTCAAGATCAGAAAATTTCTGCTCAGCAATAATTTCAAGAATAGAGCTTTTGATACGCTGTTTTTTGCTTTCAATCACTTCAGAAACATTCGGCACTTTTTGTTTAGTGATCGTCATGTTTGACATTCTTTGAATCGAAACCAATTTACGATATTCTGAAGGCGTAATCAAAGTGATCGCAATTCCAGTTTTTCCGGCTCTTCCGGTACGTCCAATTCTATGCACGTAGCTTTCCGGATCTTGAGGCAAAGAGTAATTGATAACGTGAGTAAGGTTATCAATGTCAATTCCGCGCGCTGCAACGTCGGTTGCAACCAAAACCGTTAACTTTTTTGAACGAAATTTTTGCAAAACTTTTTCACGCTGACCTTGAGATAAATCGCCATGAATTGCTTCAGCTCTGCAGCCGCGATTTGAAAGTTTGTGAGAAATTTCATCGGCATCAATTTTGGTACGACAAAACACAAGACCGTAAAAACTTTCTTCAACATCAATGATTCTAAATAGCGCTTCAAATTTATCTGATTGAGGAACCTCAAAATAAATTTGCTGAATATTAGCCTTGCTTAAATTGTCTTTAGCTGCCGCGATTACCTCATAATCATTCATGTAGTTTTTTGCTAAACGCTCAATGTGCGGAGGCATTGTTGCGGAAAACAAAACTGTGCGACGATTTTTTGGAGAAGATTTTAAAATGGTTTCAATATCTTCAACGAAACCCATGTTCAGCATTTCATCGGCTTCATCAAGCACAACATATTTCACTTGAGAAATGTCTAGAGTGCGACGCTCCATGTGATCCATAATTCTTCCTGGAGTTCCAACCACAATATCAACTCCACGTTGTAGGCGAGAAATTTGACGTTCAATTGGCTGACCGCCATAAACCGCAACAATTCTGGTTTTTTGCTCTTCAGCAAAAGTGCTCAACTCTTCAGCAACCTGAATTGCCAATTCTCTTGTTGGCGCTAAAATAAGTGCCTGAACTTTTTTTGAATCTGGAACAATATTTTCAATAATTGGAATGCCAAAAGCTGCGGTTTTTCCGGTTCCGGTTTGAGCTTTTCCGATAAGATCTTTTTTATTAGCGAGTAGAAATGGGATTGTTTGCGCTTGAATTGGAGTCGGTTCTTCAAAACCTTTTTTACGTAGAGAGTTAAGCATCATCTCGGATAAACCGAGATCTCTGAATTTTGCTAGATTAGTCATTTTTGTTATTTTGTAAGTTTTTTAAGTTATTGATCTCGTAGATTGATCTTTCACTTAAAAAACAAGCAAAACATCCGCCTAAACCAGAATCGACGGGCACTGTAAGCGCCTTCTTTTCAATGTCAAATTTCTATTTCTGCGAAAGACGATTCTCTGACTATTTGCACGAATTTCCCACTGCTTGTGAAATGTTTTTAAATCCGTCGCTGGCAACTTTTTTGCTCAATTCTTTTTTTATCTTCTCGACCAGGCCAAAACCTTCATAAATAAATGCGGAGTAGATTTGCACCAAACTCGCGCCACATTTGATTTTCTCATAAGCATCTTCTGCCGAGGAAATTCCACCAACGCCAATTAAAGGAATTTTTCCCGCAGTAAATCTGTAGAAATTTTTCAACACTTCGTTTGATTTGTTAAAAAGGGGCGCGCCGCTTAGTCCGCCGACCTCAGAGCTGAATTTACTTTTTAAATTTAGCTCGCGATCAATTGTAGTGTTGTTGATAATTAATCCGTCAATTTTGTTTTTAAGAACAATTTCGGCGATTTTTTCTTGCTCTTTTTCAGTTAAATCCGGTGCAACTTTTAACAAAACTGGGATGTTTTTTTGGTACAAATTTTGCAACTCATTTTTCTTTTTTGTGATTTCTTGCAAAAATAAATCGAGTTGATTTTCGCTTTGTAAATCACGCAGATTTTTTGTATTTGGAGAAGAAATATTAACAGTAATATAAGATGCTTTTGGATAAAACTTCTCTAGCAGCGGAATGTAGTCCAGAAGCGCGTCTTCAGTGTCTTTATTCTTGCCAATATTAATGCCTAGTGGAATAGAAACTTTCGGCAAATTACGTTCAAAAACATCTGCACCTAAATTATTAAAACCAAGACGATTTATAATTGCCCGATCTTCTTCCAAGCGGAAAATTCTTGGTAACTCATTTCCAATTTGTGCTTTTGGGGTAACGGTTCCGCATTCGATAAATCCGAAGCCAAATTTTTCGAGAGTCGCCGCGACTTCAGCATTCTTATCAAAGCCCGCCGCCATGCCAATTGGACTTCTGAAATCAATGTTTAAAACATTTTGCGAGAGGTTTTCATATTCGCGATTTAGAGAAAAAAGCGTCGCTGTTTTTGGACAAAATTTCAAAAAATTTATTGCCAAATTATGGGCTTTTTCAGGGTCCATTTTAAAAACCAACGGTCTCACAATTTTATATAAACTCATGCCTAATCTTTATTTTTTAGGTTTAAATTTGCGCCGCCACTTCCAAGAAGAAGTAAGCTGGTGCTGATTGCAACAATAATCAAAATTACATCAGACGAACGCTTAAGCAAAAAATTGTCTGATAATCTATCTTTGAGTCGCGCCCTTTTTCTATCGTTCATTTCAAGCTCAACATAAGTTTTATCTGACCAACTATCTTCAAACTTTTTTCCTAAATAAAATTTCTTTACCGCGATGTGAACCGGATGCGAAGGTAAAATCATCGGGTTTTGCAAAACCTCTTCCTGCTTTTCAACTTGGCGATCAACTATGATTTTTGAAATTTCTGGTAAGTTTTTAGTGATTGAAAAGATCGCCAAAAAAACAGCCACAACAAAAATTGCAACGAACGGAGCAATAAAAAACCGCAATAAATGAAGCTTAAACTTTGGCACTTCGGCATTTGCCAGATAGATTGGATTATAATTTGAAACCAGGAACAAAATGACCATGGAAAAAATTATCAACGCGAGAACTATTTCTTTGAAAGAGTTGTAGCTGGAAATCGAAATGCTAAAAAAAAGCACTGCCATCAAATGCGAAATTATTAGGCTAGTAACAATAGTGGTGCGGGTTTTAATTCGAAACAAAATCAAAAAGTTAATCGCAATAAAAACCAAAAGAGTAAGAAATTTTGCGTCGATTAGCATTTAAAATTAATCTCTTAACAATTCATTTGCTGAGGTTTTTGACCTAGTTTTTTCATCAACTTTTTTTACAATTATCGCCGCGTAAAGCGAAGTATTGTTTTTTGAAGGAATATTGCCAGGAACAACAACTGAGTAAGCCGGAACGCGACCGTAAAAAATTTCTCCAGTTTCGCGATCAATAATTTTTGTTGAAGCGCCAATATATACACCCATCGAAATTACCGAACCTTTTTCAACAATAACACCTTCGGCAATTTCAGAGCGCGCACCAATAAAACAATCATCTTCTATGATTACCGGATTGGACTGCAATGGCTCAAGAACTCCGCCAATTCCAGCGCCGCCAGAAATGTGACAATTTTTACCAATTTGTGCGCAAGAACCAACCGTTGCCCAAGTGTCAACCATCGTTCCTTCATCAACATAAGCTCCAAGATTTACAAATGACGGAAGCAAAACTACATTTTTAGCGATAAAGGCTGAGTGGCGCACAACGGCTCCGGGAACCGCGCGAAAGCCAGCTTTTCTAAAATCTTCATCTTTCCAATTGGCAAATTTTAAAGGAACTTTATCAAAATAAGTTGAGGCATCTCCACTTACATTTTGAGACTTGCTTAAAAAATTATCATTTAAGCGAAAAGAAAGCAGAATGGCTTTTTTAATCCATTGGTTTACCTGCCAAATACCATTTTGTTTTTCACAAATTCTGATTTTTCCGGCATCAAGATCAGCTAGCGTTTTATTAACTGCGTCACGCACCTCGCCTTGAGTTGCTAAATTAATTTCCGCTCTTTTTTCAAAAGCATTTTCGATAATTAAAGAAAGATTATTTGTCATTTTTATTTTATGTTAAAAGTTCCATTCCAGCGAATCATAAGAATCGCAAGACATGCATTTAGCGCTCCATTTTGAACTTAAATGGAAGCATGAATTACAAAGGTAGTGATCGTCTTTGCTAAGCATTTCTGATTTAACCAGATTTTTCTTACACTCGAGATCGTTGCCCAAAGCTTTTTCAGCAAAAGCTATAAGCTTGTAAGCGCGATAAGTTTTTTCCTGAAGCAATGAAAGATTTAAATAATCTTTAGCCTCCTGAAATGAGCCAGCGCGAAATGCCACAATGCCCACAGCAAGCTTTCCAAGAGCCGATTCACTATTTAAAGCCGCGAGTTTTTTCATCGCTTTTATGCGAGATTTGGCAGAAGCTTTGCGATTAATTAAATCAAAAATTTCAGCAAAAATTAAGTGCGGATTTGTGCGCCACAAACTTTTAATTTTCCAACTTGTTTTGAAAGTGAATCCCAGTTTCAACCAAGATTTCAACTGAATTTCTTGTGCTGGAAGAAAGTTATTTTCCGCTTTTAAAGCGATGTTGGCATGCTTAATGGCTAACAAAAATTTCTTTTGTTGATATGCCTCAAAAGCCAGAGCAGAGTTGATTGTGGCAATATCTCTTTTTTGCAATTCATCTTTAAAAACTTCCGACCCATATTCAGAAATTAAAGCCTTGGCATCTTGCCATAATCCACGTTTTTTATATAAAGAAAATAATGCTATTGCCGTTTCAAAACTATCGCGCTTCAGCGAAAGAATTTGTTTGGCATAAGCAATTGCAGAAACCTCATCAACTTCTTCTAAAGCCAATTTGAATTTTGATTTTAGAACCAAGATTCTTGCATATTTATTATCGCCAAATTTCTCAAAAAACTCCGCAGCTTTAGAAAAATCGCGATCTTGAAAAGATATTTTTCCTAAGAAAAAATTATTCAGAGATGGATTTTTGATCAATTTGTTAAATTGTTTTTGTGCATCAGTTGCAAATTTTTTATCACCAACCTCTAGTGCCAGTAAAGCCTGGGTCATTAAATCGAAAGCTTTGTGATGTCTAAAAATTATCTTCTCCAAACTTTTCGAATAAGTTCTGCCAAAAACTATTTTTAAGAGATTGGGAAATTTCAGAGCCAAAATTCTCGCCAATAAATAGGAAAAAGCAAAAATCATCAAAGCGCAAAACACCGAGAGCAAAATTGCCGTTAGCACATCAGTGGCAACTTCATATCCTAGCCAAGTTATTACAACTGATCCATTATTCTCCAAAACCCAAGCCATTGGGAGAGTAAGCAAAACGGCAATAAACAAAAACCATAAAATGGCAAACATATTTAGTTTAAGCTTTTTAAGTGATTAAGAATTTCTTGATCGATTTTTTGCACCTCAATTGTTCCGCTCAGGCTATTCAAAAAATCCGCGATAATTTCGTGATAATTTTGGTTTAGCGCCAACAAAGAATTCATGGCTTCTTGGTAATTTTCTTTTCTTAAAAGCCTTTCAGTTTTGACAATTGTAGAATCAATGTCAGAGCCCTTGCCATCAACTCTTCTTATGGTGATCATTTTGGCGATATTGCGACGAATTTTTGCAGACAAGCCCGCGTCAGCATTATTGGTTTTTGCAAAAATCAAATCCGGAATCAATTTAGAAAAAGCATCTGATAATTCTTTTTGCGTAGAAAAATTTGGCAAAGCCTGTTTGAGCATTTCCGACTTTTCGCTCAAAACCTCATCCGAACTTGTCAGAATTTCAAAATTTTTAAGAGAATTTTCATAAGAATTTTTAACAAAAATCTGCTGCCTTAACTCAACATAAGAAAGGATAATTTTAACAATTTTTTCCTGATTTTTATATTTAATCAACTCACCCTGAATTACCTGAATTTGAGAGCTCAGATCAGCAATTTGCGTTTGATTTTTTATCAATAATTGATATATGAATTCCGCACCTTTTTCTTTCAAATCGTCAATGCTTGCAGCGTGCAGGCTATCGTCTTTTACTGCCGCATGCTCTCCCGACAAATCAAAAATTTCGCTTTCGATATTATCAAACTTTTCTACATCTTGCTGGGCACGAACTTTTTTAGCGAATTCAGTTTTCCAGTAGCTAAAACCAAGATATGAGAAGAAAATTATCGCCAAAAGAATTGTGATTTTTGTTAATGTTTTTTGCTTCTTTTTTTGCTCTGGTTTTTTCTCTTCAGTCATAAAATTTTGCTAAAATTGGAAGGTCGCTAAAAGTTGCACATTTTTTAAATCCAAGCCTTTTTGCTTCATCTAGAATTTTCTCGCTCAAGCACAATATTTGCGAATCGGAAAAATATTCAAGCATATTATTTTGGGCGACCAATTTAAAAAAAATCTTAGCTGAATTTTTAGAAAAAATCAGAACTTTATCAAATTTCTGATTAGAGCATTTTTCTAAAAACTCCGAGGAAAAATCAGCAATCTCTTCTGTTTTGTAAGCTAAAATTTTTTGCACTTTAAAACCATTTTTTTGCAACTCTTTTGCAAAGTCCAAAGTAACGACCGATCCATGAAAATAGGCTATCTCCGAAGTTCTTTTGCCTTTTTCAATAATTAAATTCTTAAGCGATTCTGCTGAATTTTCTAAAGAAACACTAATGTTACAAAAGCCGGCAAGAGCTAATTTTTCTGCTGTTTTTTTTCCTACGGAAAAAATTTTTATATCTCGCGCCAACTCAGAATTTATCAACGATTTGCAGGCGTTTGCACTACTAATAATTACTGCCGGAATATTTTTATTAATTTTCGTATCGCAAAGTTCTTCAATTTCAAATAGCGGCTCAAAAGATATTTGAAAGCCCGCATCTTCAAGTATCTTGGCGAGTTCACGCGAATTTTTATGTGATCTGGTTAGAAGAACATTACTCATTTATAGGATTTAAATTATTGCCAAGTTAAAAACTGAATCTAATTTCACACCCACCTCATGCAGGTTTGCAACACCAGAATTTCAATTTCAAATCAAACTTACAAATGAATATCCATGAATATCAGGCAAAAAGCCTGCTTAAAAAATTTGGCGTTGCCGTTCCTGAAGGACACGTAGCATTTTCAATTCCTGAAGCCGTTGAAGCGGCTAAGTCTCTTGAAGCCGCCGGTCACAAAGTTTTTGTTGTTAAAGCGCAAATTCATGCTGGCGGTCGCGGTAAAGCTGGTGGCGTAAAAGTTGTTAAATCAATAGAAGACGTTAAAGATAAAGCCTCTCAAATTCTTGGAATGACTCTTATCACTCCACAAACTGGCCCTGAAGGAAAGGTTGTTAAAAGACTTTACATTGAAGCCGGCTCAAACATCAAAAAAGAATATTACCTTTCAGCAGTTGTTGATCGCCAAACTAAATCTGTAGTTTTCATGGCATCAACTGAAGGCGGCATGGAAATTGAAGAAGTTGCAGAACATAGCCCAGAAAAAATCATTAGCGTAAAAGTTGACGTTGCTTGCGGCATTCAAGGATGTCACGCCCGCAAACTTGGTTTTGCCCTTGGTTTTAAAGGCGACACTCTAAAAAAATTCTCAAAAGTGGTTTTTGCTCTTTATAAAGCATTTAACGAAACCGACGCTTCTCAAGTTGAAATCAATCCTTTGGTTGAAACCGCAGAAGGTGAAATTGTTGTTCTTGACGCAAAAATCAATTTTGACGACAACGCCTTGCACCGTCACGACGACATCAAAGAATTGCGCGATTTAGACGAAGAAGAGCCTCTAGAAATTGAAGCTTCTAAATACGACCTAAACTACATCAAAATGGATGGTAAAATCGGCTGCATGGTTAACGGCGCCGGTCTTGCAATGGCAACAATGGACATCATCCAACTTTACGGATCGTCTCCTGCAAACTTCCTTGATGTTGGCGGCGGCGCAACTCGTGAAAAAGTAACTGCGGCGTTTAAAATTATTCTTTCCGATCCAAACGTAAAAGGAATCTTGGTTAATATTTTCGGCGGAATTATGCGTTGCGACATCATCGCTAACGGAATTCTAGAAGCTGCAAAAGAAGTTAGCCTAAGCGTGCCTTTGGTTGTTCGTCTTGAAGGAACCAACGTGGAACTTGGTAAAGAACTTATCGCCAAATCTGGTCTTGCCGTAATCTCAGCTGACGATCTTTCGGATGCTGCTGAAAAAATTGTTAAAGCAGTAAATGCTGCAGAAATGTCAAATTAATTTTAAATTCAAATGTCAGTTTTAATTAACAGAAATACCAAAGTAATTTGCCAAGGATTTACCGGCGCGCAAGGCACTTTCCACTCAGAACAAGCAGCAGCTTACGGAACAAAAATGGTTGGCGGTGTCACTCCAGGAAAAGGCGGAACCACTCACTTAAACTTACCAGTTTTTGACACTGTTTTTGATGCACGTAAAAAAACTGACGCCAATGCTTCAGTAATTTACGTTCCACCTCCATTCGCTGCTGACGCCATTTTAGAAGCAATTGATGCAGAAATTGAGTTAATCATTTGCATCACTGAAGGCATTCCTGTTTTGGACATGGTTAAAGTTAAAAAAGCTTTATGTGGCTCAAAATCTCGCCTAATTGGACCAAACTGCCCAGGTGTTATTACCCCTGAAGAATGTAAAATCGGTATCATGCCTGGACACATTCACAAAAAAGGTTCAATCGGTATTGTTTCAAGATCTGGAACATTAACTTATGAAGCCGTTCACCAAACCACTAAAGCTGGTCTTGGACAAAGCACCTGCATCGGCATTGGTGGCGATCCAGTTAACGGAACTAACTTTATCGATTGCTTAGACATGTTCTTGTCTGACCCTGAAACTCAAGCCATGATTATGATTGGCGAAATCGGCGGAACTGACGAAGAAGAAGCTGCAGAATTCTTAAGACTTGAAGCTAAAAAAGGTCGTAAAAAACCTACAGTTGGCTTTATCGCTGGACGCACCGCCCCTCCAGGACGACGCATGGGTCATGCCGGCGCAATTATTTCTGGCGGAAAAGGTGGAGCTGAAAACAAAATCGAAGCCATGAAATCAGCAGATGTTTCTGTTGCTGATAGCCCCGCTTCTCTTGGAAAAACCATGTTAGAATTACTAAAAAAATAACCCTAAATTAACCCACAAAAATAAAACTTATGAGCGACCGTAAAAAAGCATTAGATGCAGCATTAGCACAAATCGACAAAGAGTTTGGAAAAGGCTCGGCAATGAAATTTGGTTCACGACCAATAACTGATATTGAAGTTATTCCGAGCGGCTCTTTGGCACTTGACATTGCTCTTGGTGTTGGCGGGTATCCACGCGGCAGAGTTATTGAGA
>JACCDN010447060.1_pt1 | contig 34561 bp, 32 predicted proteins | sample 7441691 | NCBI WGS metagenome assembly JACCDN01 (sample SAMN15323439, study PRJNA562643) | freshwater metagenome | isolation source: river surface water | place: USA:Blue River Watershed | collected 2017-08-16
CAAATTGGTGCGTCGTTTAGAAGCAGAAAGCAGCGCTCAGTTGGCGCAAGCTAGCCAAAGTTTGGGTGCCAGTTCTGACGCCGCCATTTCACAAGCGCGCATTTTGGCCGCGCAGCAAGCGCAACGCCAAGCGCTAGAGCGCATTCGCAGCTTGAAGCCCGAAGGGCGCATCGCGCTGGGTCTCGAGCCTCAGTTGTATAACTACATCGACAAACTGCCAGACATCCGCTTGCAAAACGGCGACCGCTTCATCATTCCCACTCGCCCGGACTTTGTGTATGTGTATGGCGCGGTCAACACTGAATCAGCTCTCATCTACAAAGCCGACCAAACCGTGAAAGACTACCTCAACGCCGCAGGCGTTGGCTCTGGTGCTGATCGCGATTCAGTTATTCTCATTCGCGCCGACGGTTCAGCGCTGACCAGAAACAGCGGCTGGTTTGGTTCCATCAACAGTGCCAAAGTTATGCCGGGCGACTCCATCGTCATGCCCGACAAGCTAGACCGCGAAGCCACCTGGAGTGCTGTCGTTCGCAATGCCAAAGACATCACGCAAATCTTCTACCAACTGGGCTTGGGCGCAGCTGGCTTAAAGGCATTGGGTTATTAATCATGAATGATCAAACCACAGCCCCAACAACATCAGATTTAAATGAAGACGAAATCAGCCTGCTCGATTTAGCCATTGCGCTTGGCGAAGAAAAGAAAACCCTTTTTGGCATACCCGCCATCACCACCACACTGGCCATCGTGGTGAGCTTGCTGATGACGCCCATCTTCACTGCTAAAACCGTCATGATGCCGCCTCAGCAGCAGCAAAGTGGTGCGGCTTCGGCGTTGGCAAGTTTGGGTGCGTTGGCAGGTCTGGCAGGTGCAGCGGCAGGGGTGAAAAGCCCAGACGAGATGTACATCGCTTTCATGCAGAGCGAGAGCTTGCAGCGCGCCGTCATTGAAAAGCTAGCTTTACAAGAGCACTATAAAACTAAAACAATTTTCGAAACACGTGAAGCCATGAAGCGTGTCGTCAAAATTACTGCTGACAAAAAATCTGGCCTCATCACCATCGAAGCTGATGACAAAGACCCCGAGTTTGCCGCCAAACTGGCTAACACCCATGTTGAAGAGTTGCGTAACCTCATGGGCAAATTGGCAGTGACCGATGCCCAGCAACGTCGCGTGTTCTTTAAGCAACAAATTGCCAAAACGCAAGAAGAGTTAGCGCAGGCAGAAGCCAACTTCAGAGCTGCCAAAGAAAAGTCAGGCATGCAAGTCACTGCTGTCATCGCCGAGGGCAGCGTGCGTGCCAGCGCTGAAATGCGCGGTCAAATCGCTGCCAAAGAGGTGCAGCTATCAGCTATCAGTAACTTTGCCACCCCGCAAAACCCAGATGTGCAGCGCTTAGCGGGTGAGTTGAGCGCATTGCGATCACAATTGAAGAAGCTCGAGCAGGGCAGTGGCGATGACGAAAAATCCTCGCCCTTGCAGCAACTGGCCGTGAAGTCCTATCGAGACATCAAAGCCCGCGAGGCCATGATGGGCGTGTTGATTGCCCAGTACGAGTCAGCTCGTGTGGATGAGTCCAAAGAAGGTCCGCTGATCCAAGTGGTGGACGCTGCCCAAGCGCCTGAGGTTAAATCCAAGCCTAAGCGCGCCATCATTATGTTGGTGTCTGCTTTTGCGGGGTTGCTCTTAGGCGTGTTGATAGCGTTTGTGCGTTTGGCAATTCGGAAGGCCAAAGAGAATCCTAATAGTTTAGGTCAATTCCAAAAGCTTAGAGAGGCTTGGTCCATCAAGAGTGCTTCGTAAGCCTAGATGCAACGTTAAAGCATGCGGCTATGCTAAGGCGCTCGGCACTCGAAGTCAGCATGGCGTCATGCATACAAGTATTTTTGATAAAAAACCTCTGTTTTTTCCAAAATTAGTAGCGACTGCACTAAAATAGTTCGAATTCGAACAATCGAACTCGTATGACTATGGCGTACCTCACTTCAAATGACGTGGTATTGCGGTAGCGTGCTTTAGCCCAACTCTGTATGACTAGCCGAAGAGCCCAACTGCAAGAAGACACCAATTTTAGGGTCTTGAGAATGTTGCAAGACAACCCTGATCTCACTCAAAGAGAAATAGCTCAGAGCTTGGGCGTCAGCACAAGTGGGTTGAACTACTGCCTTAAGGCTTTGATTGACAAGGGTTTGGTAAAGGTTCAAAACTTCAACCAATCAAAAAACAAGTTTGGTTACGTTTACTTGCTGACGCCTCAAGGGGTGGCAGAGAAGGCGGCTCTTACGGGACGATTCTTGAAGCGCAAGAAGGCTGAGTACGAGGCGCTCAGAGATGAAATTGAGGCTTTGCGAGATGAGGTTTCTGAAGCTTTGTCTGAACTGCCAAGTCGGCGTTTGGAAAATTCTGATATTGTGATTTAGCTTGCTCCAAAAATAAAAAACAAGAACTTATGAAGATAGCAATAGCGGGTACGGGTTACGTTGGACTGTCAAACGGCATCTTGCTTGCGCAGCACAACGAGGTTGTTTGCTTGGACATCGTTCCAGCAAAGGTGGAAATGCTCAATCGTAAAGAGTCCCCTATAGAAGATCCGGAAATAGAACATTTCTTAAAGCATAGGGTGTTAAATTTCCGTGGGACGCTCAATAACCAAGAAGCCTACGAGGGCGCAGACTACGTCATCATTGCCACCCCCACCGATTACGACCCCAGCACCAACCACTTCAACACAAAAAGCATTGAGGCGGTTGTTCGGGATGTGATGGCCATCAATCCGCAGGCGGTGATGGTGATTAAAAGCACCGTGCCAGTGGGTTTCACCGCCAAAATCGCACATACTCTAGGTGTGCCCAACCTGATATTTAGTCCAGAATTTTTGCGCGAAGGCAAAGCGCTGCATGACAACCTGTACCCCAGCCGCATTGTGGTGGGGGAGCTGAGCAGCCGCGCCGAAGTCTTTGCCGACCTGCTCAAACAGGGGGCCATCAAACAAGATGTGCCCGTGCTGTTTACTCACAGCACCGAGGCTGAGGCCATCAAACTCTTTGCAAACACCTACTTGGCTATGCGCGTTGCCTACTTCAACGAGTTAGACACCTATGCCGCCACTCATGGGTTAGACGCTCGACAAATGATTGAAGGTGTATGCCTCGACCCCCGCATTGGCAGTCACTACAATAACCCTAGCTTTGGTTATGGCGGCTACTGCTTGCCCAAAGATACCAAACAGCTCTTGGCTAACTACCAAGATGTGCCTCAAACCCTCATTAGCTCAATAGTTAGCGCCAACAGTACCCGCAAAGACTTTATTGCCCAAGAGGTAGTGCAACTTGCCGAGGCCCAAGCCCAGAAAACAGGGCAAGCAGGTTCCAAGCCCGTGGTGGGCATTTACCGACTCATTATGAAAGCCGGTAGCGACAACTTCCGCGCCAGCGCCATACAGGGCGTTATGAAGCGCATCAAGGCTAAAGGTATTGATGTGATTGTTTACGAACCGGTTCTTAAGCAGGATGAGTTTTACCACTCTAAGGTGGTCAACGACCTTTTTGCGTTTAAAAAGCAGGCCAGCGTTATCATTGCCAACCGCCAGACCGATGCGTTATCTGATGTGTTAGATAGGGTATACAGCCGAGACTTGTTTGGCAGCGACTAAGCCAAGAAAAAATGAAAATCCTCGTCACAGGTGGTGCGGGCTTTATAGGTTTTCACCTGGTTAATGCTCTGCTTGACAGAGGTGACCAGGTGGTAAATATCGACAACCTTAACTCCTACTACACCCCTAAGCTCAAGCACAACAGGTTGGCCGAAATAGCCAAACACCCTAAAGCCGCACAGCACCATTTCATTGAAATGGATATAGCCGACAGACCAGCCGTGGACAGTCTCTTTGCTAAGCACCAGTTTGATGTTGTGGTCAACCTAGCCGCTCAAGCTGGTGTGCGCTACTCCATAGACAACCCGCAGGTGTATGTTGACAGCAACTTGGTAGGCTTTGTGAACATACTTGAAGGGTGCCGCCACAGCCAAGTCAAGCACTTGGTGTATGCCAGCTCAAGTTCAGTTTACGGCATGAACAGCAAACAGCCCTTCAGCACCAAGGACCGAGTAGACCATCCCATCAGTCTATATGCAGCAACCAAAAAGGCCAACGAGCTGATGGCCCACGCCTACAGCCACCTCTATGGCCTGCCCACCACTGGGCTAAGGTTTTTTACTGTTTATGGCCCATGGGGCCGACCTGACATGGCCTACTACAGCTTCACCCAAAAAATTCTGGCTGGTCAGCCTATTGACGTGTTTAACAACGGCGACTTGCAGCGCGACTTTACCTTTATAGACGACATAGTCACTGGACTGCTGCGCGTAATGAGCCGCACACCTCCGCCTCAACTTAGCAGCACCACCAGAGCTCAAGCTCCATACAAGATCTACAACATAGGGAACAATCAACCTATTACCCTGCGCCGATTTATAAGCGCCATAGAAGATGCAATTGGTCACAAAGCCCTAGAAAACCCACTTCCCATGCAGGCGGGCGATGTGCCCAGTACCTTTTCCGATGTTGATGACCTGATGGAAGACACAGGGTTCAAGCCAGCGACTCAGATTGAAGATGGCATTAACCGATTTGTGGCTTGGTATTCAAAATATCAACATATTTAATATTAAATAATAATTAAATGAAGTAAGCTGGCGCAGTGACTTGTTGAATAAAAGCGAACATTGTGAATATGTACTTAATCTAATTTGAGCAAACAGTTGAATACTAAAAATCACAATGTTATGGGCGATGAGCGGGGGAAACTCGTAGCCATCGAATCTGGAATTCATATTCCTTTTGAAATCAAACGGGTTTTCTATATCTATGGTACCCAACCTAATGTTCCGCGAGGTCAGCATTCCCACTACAAAACCAAGCAATATTTGATCGCAGTAAATGGTTCATGTAAAGTCACGCTAGATAATGGGCAAAGCAAAGAAACTTATAAACTCAACCAGCCGTACATCGGATTATTTCAAGACGCGATGGTTTGGGGCACAATGTATGATTTCAGCGCTGATTGTGTATTGATGGTATTGGCCGATCTGTGCTACAACGAGGCTGATTACATTCGCAATTATGAGGATTTCATACGAATAAAATGCAATGAATAAGTGCATTCGAATATTCCCTTATTCCGCCGTGAGGCAAATTTGAATCTGACTCTACGAGGTGTGAAACACCTCCGTAAGCGTTTTTCTGCAAAGCTATCTCAATAAACCAAAATGATGTCAAAAATACTGATTGCAGGCGCAGGTGGCGCTCCATCTGAAGGGGTAATCAACTCTCTTCTTCGTGCCAAAAAATCTGAAATAGTTTTAGGTATGGGATCTGAGCCGACAGATTTGGTCTTGTCACAGGCTAGCAAGAAAATATACGTGCCCTATGCAAATTCGCCAGAGTATAAAGATCGCTTGATACGTATTCTGAATGCAGAAAAGCCAGATCTAGTACATTTTCAAAATGATTTGGAAATCTACCACGCATCTTTATTGCGTAAGGAGATATTGGCAACAGGTGCAAAGCTCTTTATGCCGCCGCATGATGTAATAGATACATGCGTACACAAGTACAAGACATATTTGGCTTTTATGAATGCGGGAATAACCGTGCCACGAAACATCATGATCAACAATGAGGCGGACTTGCGTGAGGCGTTCTCAACCCTTTGCGACCAATCGGGTAGGGTATGGTTGCGCGCTTCATCTATAGGCGGTGGAGGCAAGGGTGCAATACCAACTAACAATTATGAATTGGCTAAAGGTTGGATTGAACATTACAGCGGTTGGGGTGATTTTGTTGCGGCAGAAATGCTTACGGCTGCTACTGTAACTTGGTTATCAATATGGCACGAGGGGGAGTTAGTGGTGGCACAGGCAAGAGAGCGACGTGGATGGACGCATGGAAATCGAAGTATTTCCGGGGTTACTGGCGTGACTAAAGTCGGAGTTACGTGCGATGATGATCTAGTGACAAAGGTAGCACTCGACAGTATTAAAGCCGTTACAGATAGGCCGCACGGCATCTTTGGTGTTGACATGGCTTATGATAAAAATGGAGTACCAAATCCAACCGAGATTAATATTTCACGCTTCTTTACAACCATTTTGTTTTTTACTGAAGCTGGCTTAAATATGCCAGAAATATTTAAAGATATAGCTCTGTACGGAGAGTTTCCAAAATTAGAAAAGAAAATCAATCCATTAGTAAATGGACAGCATTGGTTGCGCGGCATGGATACAATACCACGATTAATGTCTACCGATGATATTAATCGTGAGATAGATTTTCTATGAAAATACTCATCACCGGAGCTTCAGGATTTATTGGATCCGTTTTGTTAAAAGAAGCAAGTCGTGTCTATGGGCCTGAAAATACTATCGCATTCAGCTCTCGCTCTAGCATTGGATGCGAGACAATTCTCTACGAAGATGGGAATTTAAGCTTAAGTGCAAATGACAGAGCTCGACTTGAAAGTGTCGATGTTTTGATCCATTTGGGGGCATTTATTCCTAAAAATCAGAATCAATTTAATCTAATTAATGAGTGCAACTCCAATATATTCTTTACTGAAAAATTGCTAGCATTCCCTTATAGGGACTTAAAAAAAATTATTTACATAAGCACAACAGATGTTTATGAGCCTAGTGAATTAATAACTGAAACTACGAAGACTATTCCGATTAGTTTATATGGGTGGTCAAAGCTTTATTGTGAGTCTATGACGACTACCTTTGCTGTATCAAGAAATATAGACTGTCAAATTTTGAGGGTTGGGCATGTTTATGGACCGGGGGAGGGGAACTATACCAAATTTATCCCTAGAGCCATTAATAACATTTTAAAGGGTGATGCTGTTGAGTTGTGGGGGAATGGCACGGAAATACGAAGCTTTATTTATATAGACGATGTTGTGGCTGCAATCTTGGAAGCGGTTAACCTCGATCGGCATGTGGGCACAATTAATGTTGTGGGAGGGGTGCCCGTAAGCATGCGCGATGTGCTAAATACGCTGATCAAAATTAGTGGCAAGATAGTTAATGTTATTGAGAAAGATCACGTTGGATTCAAAAGAAATTATGCATACGATAACGCTAAATTTAGGAAGTATTTGCTTAGCAGGGAGATGGATTTATACGTAGGCCTTGCAAATGAATATGCTTCAATGGAAAAATCTTTATGAATATAATATTTGACCTTGATGGTACTCTGATAGATTCAAAACTTCGCCTATATCGTTTGTTCCAAGACTTGGTGCCTTACTCAACGTTGACATTTGAACAGTACTGGTCATTCAAATATGAGAAAATAACAAATGAAATAATTTTACAAAAGAATTTTAGATTTACAAATACTGCAATTGACGACTTTAAGATAAAGTGGATGAGTTTGATTGAATCAGATCAATACTTGGTATTAGATAAGTGCTTTGAAGGAGTGCATGCAACTCTGGAAAGACTTAATGACTTAGCTGATTTATATGTATGCACAGCACGCCAGTATAGGGATTGTGCAATAGGCCAACTAGTAAATTTAAATTTATTTCCATTTTTTAAAAATGTATTGATCACTGAACAAAAATGCAGTAAGGAATCTTTGATAGCATCCAGTGTCTATGGGTTAAGCTCGCATGATTGGATCATTGGCGATACTGGGAAAGATATACAAACTGGCAAGTTTTTAAACATGAATACTTGTGCTGTTCTTAGTGGGTTCTTAAATGCCGAATCATTAGAAAAATACCACCCAGATTTGATTATAGATAACGTAGTTAACTTCGATCTATTTTTAAAAAATGAAATATTTTGATGAGGTGAATATGAATGAAATCCTTAGGGTGGGGTCACTTTCAGATTGGTACTTAAAAGAACAACTTGATTTTGATAAGCGTTTAATACGATTCCGATACCAAACACTGATTCCATATTTCAAGGGGCCTGTAGGTTTGGAGTTGGGTTCGGCTGAAGGAGAAATGACTCAATTTCTGATAAATCATTTTGAAAAATTAACTGTGGTAGAGGGTTCTGGTGAGTTAATTAAACAAATTCCGGATCATGATAACTTGACAAAAATACATTCTTTATTCGAAGAATATCAACCGGACCAGCATTTTGATACCGTTGTTATGGAGCACATTTTGGAGCATGTTGACCATCCGGTCGAATTATTGCTAAAAGTAAGAGATTGGCTAATGCCGGGTGGAAAAGTATTAATTGGCGTTCCAAATGGTAACTCTATACATCGACTAGTTGCAGTAAAAATGGGGTTATTAAACCACTCTTGCGATCTCAATGAACGGGATCATGCGTTGGGTCATAGGAGGGTTTATACTATGAGCACATTGGCGGATGATATAATAAAGGCAGGTTTCAAAATCGATCATATTGGAGGAGTATTTTATAAGCCTTTATCAAATAAGCAAATTCAAGAGCATTGGACGGAAGAAATGATTAATGGATTTTATGAGTTGGGTCGGGAATTCCCTGAAAATGCAGCAGAAATTTATGCAGTATGCTCATATGAAAAACCACTTTTAGTGAGTTGATAAAGCGTTCATCCTGAAATCAGTAGAAAAAATTTTAATAAAATGATTCCTTTCCTTGACTTAAAAGATATTAACTTGCAACATAGGCAATCCTTAATCGCGGCTGTAACTCGTGTTATTGACTCTGGTTGGTATGTTTTGGGCAATGAAGTCCAAGCTTTTGAGAAAGAATTTGCTGCGTATTGCGGGTCTATGCATTGTGTAGGTGTAGCCAACGGGCTAGATGCACTAATGTTGACACTGCGCGCTTGGAGAGAGCTCGGTAAATTAAACGTCGGCGATGAGGTCATAGTTCCGGCTAATACTTATATTGCGAGTGTTTTGGCAATTACAGAAAACCGACTTAAACCCGTGTTAGTGGAGCCTGATGAGCAGAGCTACAACCTTGATCCTCATATTGTAAGTCAGGCGATCACGCGAAAGACCAAAGTTATCCTGGCCGTGCACCTGTATGGGCAGTTGGCCCCTATGAAGGCCCTGATGGACTTGGCCTACGATCACCAGCTTTTGGTATTAGAAGATTCAGCTCAAGCTCATGGCGCCATGGAAGATGGAAAACGCGCGGGCAATTGGGGGCACGCCTCAGGCTTCAGTTTTTACCCCGGTAAGAACTTAGGCGCACTTGGCGATGCAGGTGCCATGACCACCAATGACGAAGAACTTGCCCATACAGTTCGCGCTCTGGGCAACTACGGCAGCCACAAAAAATATGAAAACATCTACCAAGGAATTAACAGCCGTTTAGACGAAATACAAGCCGCTCTACTAAGAGTAAAACTTAAGCAACTCGATGCTGAAACGCACCGAAGAAGGGAAATCGCAGATAAATATGTTAACGGTATAAAAAATAAAGCGATAAATTTACCCTTCAAAGCCAATACATCTATAGTTGACCGTAAGGATCATGTCTGGCATTTGTTTGTTGTGCGCACAAATAATCGTAAAAAATTACAATCATATCTATCTGAACAAGGTATCCAAACCTTGATTCATTATCCAATCCCCCCACATCAGCAAATTGCCTATAAAGAGTGGTCAAAGCAAAAATACCCTATTACTGAATCGATACATAATGAAATATTGAGCCTTCCAATAAGCCCCATCATGAAAGATGAGCAAATAAATAAGATTATTTTGGCGCTGAATAGTTATAATGACGCTGGTTAAAACAGGCTTACTAACCTTTGTTGTCACCGCTATTAGGATAATGGTTGGTTTAGTTATTAATAAAGCCATTGCTATTTATATCGGGCCATCGGGCTTGGCCTTTGTTGGGCAGTTTCAAAGCTTTAGTCAACTGGTTATGGCGGCAGCTCAGGGCGGAATTAGCAGCGGGGTTACTAAATATGTTGCAGAGTATGGAAGAGACGATGAGCGATTGCCTATTCTATTTAGCACGGCTGCAAAAATTAGCATATATTCTTCAATTTTTGTTGGATCATTTGTTTCAATCTATTCTAATTTTGCTTCGCTACATTTTTTCAAAAGTAATGAATATGGCTATATAATATTAATATTTGGCATTACAATTATATTTTCTGTCATAAATAATCTATTGCTTTCAATCCTGAATGGGTTAAAAGAAATAAAAACATGGGTAATGATCAATATTATTCAAAGCTTGTACAGTTTAATGTTTACCACTTTGTTAATTTCAGTGCTTGGATTGTCGGGTGCTTTAATCGCGATGGTGACTAACCAAGCGGCAATTTTTATTGTTGTTTTGTGGATGCTGAGAAATCATCAAATAATAAAAACTTCAAATTTCAAAAACAATTTAAATAAATTCGAAGCGAAAAAACTTGCCGGCTTCGCAATGATGGGCATTACAAGTGGAGTGGCTGTTCCAGTTTCACATCTAATTATACGCGACTATATTGGCGTTAACTTAAGCTGGGAAGAGGCGGGTTACTGGCAAGCGATTTGGTACATATCGTCAACTTATTTAATGGTGATAACTACTTCATTAAGTATTTATTACCTACCCAAATTATCAGAAATAACTGAGAAGGCTTTACTCAGAAAAGAGCTTTTAAATGGATATAAAATAATCATTCCGGTTGTAATTGTCATGTCGGCATTTATATTTTTAATTAAAGATTTCATAATCCAATTGCTATTTTCTGAAGATTTCATCCCTATGCGTCAACTCTTTTTTTGGCAACTTGTGGGTGATGTAATTAAAATTTCATCTTGGCTTATTGCCTACCTAATGCTTGCAAAAGCAATGACGAAAACTTTTATAGTTACAGAGATATTATTTAATCTAAGCTTTGTTCTGTTAGCAATTCTGCTGTTGGATAAATTTGGATTGGTTGGGATAAGTTATGCTTTTGCATTTAACTACTCTCTATACTTGGTTGTAATTTGCTATTTAACGAAAAACTTATGGATGGAAAATTAGTGGTAATTATTCTTATGATGCTGCATGAATGAAAAAAATCTATACTTTTTTAATTTTCATAACAAGCTTGCAAAACTATCAATAATATGTCGCAGTACTGTTGCAACCGATACATCGCATTATTATCCTAATATAAATATTTAGTTTTCAGCAGTACATTCATGAAAATATTATTACTAGGTGAGTTAAGCGCATTGCATAAAAATTTGAAAGAAGGCTTGCTTGAATTGGGTCATGAAGCAATTGTTGCCGCAATGGGTGATGGATTTAAGAAAGTACCGGTTGATATTTCATTTGACTCAGATATGCAAGGTGTTCTAGGAAAAGTTATACGAAGAATTAAACCATTACTCTACATGCAATCAATGAGGGAATTTGATGTTGTTCAACTTATCAATCCCTTTGTTTTTGACATGCAATATTTTCCAAGAGATTATTTTCTTGACAGTTTAATTAAAAATAACAAAAAATTTTTTCTACTCGGGGCAGGGGATGATGCTTACTTCTGGCGTGATGGTAGAAAACTTTTGAAATATGGACCATTTGATGATTTCTTAAAGTTTGATTCAATGAGTGACAAATATTACTTAGAGACTGACAAAGCATTTTCATATAACAAAAAGATACTAAATTCATCAAATGGAATAATACCCATAGCATATGAATATGAGATTTGTTATCAATCGGAATTAAAAAAACGTTTAAATACAATACCAATACCAATAAATACTAAAAAGATTTTATATAAAGATAATATCATTGTCAATAAATTAGTGGTTTTTCATGGTCTTAACAGGTATGGATTTAAAGGTACGCGCCATGTTGAAGAGGCATTCGTTTATTTATCAAAAAAATACCCCAATGATCTTGAATTAATAATAGATGGCAAGATGCCGTTGAGTAAATATTTAGAACTATTGAGTCGAACCAACGTAATAATTGATCAAATGTATTCCCATTCGGTCGGTGTCAATGGTGTTTATGCTTTGGCGATGGGGAAAATAGTCATGGGGGGGGCAGAGCCGGAATCCTTAAAGTCTTTGGGAGTGGAAAGTTCACCGGTCATAAATTTAGAGCCTAATTCGCAGTCCATCATTGATGAAATAGAAAAACTCCTTGAAAAGAGAAGTCAAGTTCAAGAGTTAGGGTTTGCGTCAAGAAAATTTGTAGAGCTAGTACATGGACATATAAAAGTTGCCCAGCAGTATATCGATACATGGAGTAAACATTAAACGGTTGAGATTGCGCGGCGCAGTAGATTTTGTAGGAGTATCAAATTTAGAAACGCTCAAGAAAAGTTAATACGTATCTCTTTGTCTTGCGCCGGATAAGGCTATATCTCGGGAGGCGTGAATTATAACAAAGGGGAATGAAAGATAGTTGTTTATTAATTTTTAATTTGTACGTTAACTGATTTAAAAACATAACTTGTCGGTTAGCAATTCCTTAGAACGATGATTGGTAAATATTTAATGATCTTTGCATGCGCTTCTGCATAATCTGATTTATTTTATTAATGAATGATTTGATAAATTGATGGTTCCAAGTAAGCAAGTACATTCTGATCTAAATTTGTAAAACAAATGAAAAAAACTAAAAAAACAATAGCAGTCATTGGCCTCGGGTACGTAGGACTACCGCTTGCCGTGGAATTCGGCAGGCATCATTCCGTTGTGGGCTTCGACATTAACCCCAATCGAATTTCGGAACTACAAGCAGGACAAGACCATACGCTGGAGTGTTCGCCCGAGCAGCTTAAGGCCGCCAGTTACCTGATTTACAGCAATCACATTGAGAGAATAGCTGGATGCCAAGTGTTTATAGTTACCGTGCCCACGCCGGTAGACTTGGCCAACCGACCCAATATGACTCCCCTTGTCAAAGCTAGCCAAACCGTAGGTCAGGTTCTCAAAAAAGGTGACATCGTTATTTATGAATCCACTGTGTACCCCGGTGCCACCGAAGAAGTGTGCGTTCCCGTTCTCGAAAAGTCCAGTGGTCTCAAGTTCAATGTGGATTTCTTCTGCGGCTACAGCCCTGAGCGCATAAATCCTGGAGACAAGGTCAATACCCTTACCACCATTCGCAAAATCACCAGCGGCAGTACTCCTGAAGTGGCGGAAGAGGTCGACGACCTCTACAACAGCATCATAAATGTTGGAACTTGGAAGGCTAGCAGCATCAAAGTAGCTGAAGCTGCCAAGGTCATAGAAAACAGCCAGCGCGACTTAAACATTGCGTTTGTTAACGAGTTGTCTGTCATCTTCGAGCGCATTGGCATCGACACGCTGGAGGTGCTGGAGGCCGCAGGAAGCAAATGGAACTTTTTACCCTTTCGCCCCGGCATGGTTGGAGGCCACTGCATTGGTGTGGATCCTTATTATCTCACCCACAAAGCAGAAGAGCTGGGCTATCACCCCCAGGTTATCTTGGCTGGGCGCCGTATCAACGACAACATGGCCCGCTATGCTGCACGCGCTGTCATCAAGCGAATGTTGCAAAACGGCATAGACGTGGCCCGCAGCAAAGTTGGCGTCTTGGGCATCACCTTCAAGGAAAACTGCCCGGACATACGTAACAGCAAAATTGCAGATCTTGTTAAAGAGCTACAAGGCTGGGGCGTCACAGTTGTCGTATCCGACCCCTGGGCTGACGCAATCGAGGTGCAACTCGAATACGGCATTCAGTTGGGTGATGTCGGGCCTCAAAACCCGGTGGACAGTCTAGTCATCGCTGTGGGGCACGAAGAGTTTCGGTCTTTGTCAGCTCATACGCTTAAAAGCTATTGCACAACAAAACACCAGCCCGTAGCGGCAGACCTAAAGAGCTTGTATGACCGGCATGCTATGGTTGCTGCCGGCTTTACCGTATTCCGACTCTGAAAAAACCTATATGAAAAATTTTGCACTCATCGGTGCTGCCGGCTACATTGCACCGCGTCATATGCGGGCTATCAAAGACTTAGGTCATAACCTGACTGTGGCCTATGACATCAATGACTCGGTTGGCATCATCGACAGCATTTCACCGCAAAGCGAATTCTTCACTGAATTCGAAAGATTCCAGGAATTTGCTTTCCAACTTCAACGCAATTCAGACACTCGTTTGGACTATGTAGCCATCTGCTCGCCGAACTACCTGCACCATTCGCATATTGCTGCAGGCCTTCGTCTTGGCTGTGACGTCATTTGTGAAAAACCTCTTGTTCCTACTCCCGAGTTGATAGATGAACTCGGCTTGATAGAACAAGAAACCGGTAAGCGTGTCTACAACATTCTGCAACTTCGTCACCACGAAGCCATTCTCAAGTTGCGCGATAAAGTGGCTGCAGCGCCTGTTAATAACAAGTTTGATGTGGAACTCACGTATATCACCAGCCGAGGCAAGTGGTACAAGGAGAGTTGGAAAGGCGACAACCGCAAATCATTCGGTGTTGCAACAAATATCGGTGTGCATTTCTATGACATGCTGCACTTCATCTTTGGTAAGTTGCAACGCAATGTTGTCCATTACAGCGGCTCACAAAAAGCTGCAGGCTATCTGGAATACGAGCGTGCTCGAGTACGATGGTTCTTGTCAATTGATGCCAACGACCTGCCTGCCGAAGTACAGTGCAAAAAGACTACTTACCGCAACATCGATATCAGTGGGGAGCAGCTCGAATTCAGCGAAGGCTTCACAGACTTACACACAACCAGCTATAGCGAAATTTTGGCTGGTCGGGGATACGGTCTGAGCGACGCCCGCCACTGCATTGAAACCGTCAACGTTATCCGGACGGCCCAAGTTGTCAAATTCGATACTAGTCAAGTTCACCCATTCGTGAGCCGCTTGTTATGAGTTACACACTACATCCATCTGCCATTGTGGATGAAGGGGCGCAGATTGGTGAAGGCTCTCGGGTATGGCACTTTGTGCATGTGTGCAGCGGCGCCAAAATCGGTAAGGGCGTTTCATTGGGTCAAAATGTGTTTGTGGGTAACAAAGTTAACATTGGTGACAAGTGCAAGATTCAAAACAACGTCTCGGTTTATGACAACGTTACTTTGGAAGAAGGCGTTTTCTGCGGTCCTAGCATGGTGTTTACCAACGTCTACAACCCCCGCTCTTTGATTGAGCGGAAAAATGAATACCGCAACACTCTCATCAAAAAAGGCGCTACGCTTGGTGCCAACTGCACCATCGTTTGTGGTTGCACAGTTGGAGAATATGCATTTGTAGGCGCCGGTGCTGTCATCAACAAAGACGTCAAGCCGTATGCACTCATGGTGGGCGTGCCCGCCAAACAGGTTGGCTGGATGAGCGAATTCGGCGAGCAAATACCCCTACCCATTAGAGGCGAGGGACGTTACACCTGCACGCACACAGGGCAGGTGTACATCCTTAGCCAAGAACAATTAAAGCGCCAGTGACCATGCCTATACCATTCATTGACCTCAAAACCCAATACAAAGCGATTAAGCCGCAAATACAAGCCCGCATAGACGCAGTGTTGGAGCATGGCCAGTACATTATGGGACCGGAGGTTAAGGAGTTGGAAGACAAGCTCGCGGCCTTTACGGGTGCCAAGCACTGTATCACCTGCGCTAGTGGCACCGAGGCTTTACTTATGAGCCTCATGGCGCTGGGAATTGGTCCTGGCGATGAAGTAGTCACGACGCCATTCACATTTGTGGCTACAGCTGAGGTGATCGTACTCTTGGGTGCCAAACCCGTTTTCGTGGATGTGGAGTCCGACACAGGCAATATCAATGCCGACTTGCTTGAAGCAGCCATTACCCCTCGAACTAAAGCTATCATGCCCGTGAGTTTATACGGTCAAACTGCCGATATGGACGCCATCAACGCCATCGCGGCAAAGTACGGCAATCTACCTGTGATTGAAGATGCGGCCCAAAGCTTTGGAGCCACCTACAAAGGCCGCCATAGCTGCAACCTCAGCACAATCGGTTGCACCAGCTTCTTTCCCAGCAAGCCGCTGGGCTGCTACGGAGATGGCGGTGCAATTTTCACAAACAATGACGCCTTGGCCCAAGCCATTCGTGAAATTCGCGTTCATGGTCAAAGCCAACGCTACGTTCACACCCGCGTGGGTGTGGGGGGGCGTATGGACACCCTGCAATGCGCTATTGTTCTTACGAAGCTGGAGCGCTTCAAATGGGAGGTGCAGCAGCGCATTGAAATTGGCCAACGTTACAACCAATTGCTAGACCAAGCTGACATTGCCCGAGTACAACTACGCCCAGAGCGCACCAGCGTCTACGCCCAATACACCGTCATGGTGTCCGAACGCCAAGGGCTTCAAAAGCGTTTGGCCGAAGTGGGCATTCCCACCGCGGTGCACTATCCTGTGCCGATCAACGAGCAGCCCGCCTACAAACACCTGTGCTGTACTGATTGCACGCCGGTGGCGCAGGAGCTGGCCAAGCGGGTGATGAGTTTGCCTATGAGTGCAGAACTTAATGAAGTAACACAAAACCAGATTCTTGAATCACTAAAAGCTAATTTGATGAATTTGATATGAGTTTGATCTCGACCTTGTCGTGTTGATATATATAAAAGGTATGTTCAATGGCCCTGCGACAAAAAATTCCGATTCGATTGAACAAGATCGATAGTTACGGCATGGGCATTTAAAAGGATAGTATGTGCGGATTTACTGGTTTTTATTCTTTATCAGGCTTTAACTTCCAAGAAGCAAATGCTACTTTGGTAGGTATGCGTGATCATCTAAAGCACCGCGGACCAGATGACTCAGGCTGTTGGCTAGATTCCAATGTTGGCATCGCACTCGGTCAACGGCGCCTATCTATTTTGGATCTCTCCCCGGCTGGACATCAACCGATGATCTCTGGATCGGGGAGATATGTCCTGGCCTTTAACGGTGAGATCTATAATCATCACGAAATTAGAAATAAGCTGGATGCGGCAAGTCAAGTCGTGTGGCGCGGTCACTCCGATACGGAGTCGCTTCTCGCAGCTATTGACTCTTGGGGGCTAGAGCGTGCACTTAAAGCCACTGTCGGAATGTTTGCTTTTGCTCTTTGGGATAGGCAAGAACGAATATTGTCGCTGGCCCGTGATCGCATGGGTGAGAAGCCGCTATATTATGGTTGGCAGAGTGGAGTGTTGCTGTTTGGCTCAGAACTGAAGGCACTTAGATCCCACCCAGCATTTGAAGCTGAAATTGATAGGGAAGTGATTCCCCTATATCTTCGACATGGGTACATCCCCGCACCTTGGAGTATTTGGAAAGATATTCGCAAGCTAGAACCTGGAACATGGGTCTCCTTTAAGGCGAAAGATCGCAATCAACACCCTGAACCAACTCCCTATTGGTCGTTAACAGACGAAGCCATTAAAGCTCAGTCAGCGACCTATTTGGGATCAAATAATGACGCTATAAATGAATTAGAGCGATTACTCAAACAGTCAATTTCCGGTCAGTCAATTGCTGATGTACCACTTGGGGCTTTTTTGTCCGGCGGAATTGATTCCAGTTTAGTAGTTGCATTGATGCAAGCACAGTCCACAAGACCAGTAAAGACATTTACTATTGGCTTTGAAGATTCAGGTTATAACGAGGCGGAGCACGCAAAAGCTGTTGCTAAGCATCTTGGAACAGACCATACAGAACTGTATGTGACTCATGTGGATGCACAGCAGGTCATCCCGCTGTTACCAGAAATCTATGACGAGCCATTTGCAGATTATTCTAACATACCTACCTTTCTCGTGTCACGGCTTGCAAGAGAGCATGTCACAGTATCGCTAAGTGGAGACGGGGGAGATGAGTTATTTGGCGGTTATACCCATTACACACTTTTTAATAGCTGGCATAAAAGAGCCTCTAAGATTCCTAATTATGCACGTCAAAAACTAGGTGCCATAATTAAACTATTACCTGTGTCTGAACATAATCGCTATAAAAGACGAATTGAGCTAATGGCAGATCTTCTGAAAGCAGATAGCCCTACAGCTTTCTATAATGCAATAAATCAAGGCTGGATATCAGCTGACCAGATTCTCCGCTCATCGTCAGAAAGGCCTTATTGGAATACTTGCGGCGCATTAAATTCTAAATTTAATACGCCGTTAGATCATGTTTTAATAACAGATATGATGACCTATCTTCCGGATGATATATTGGTGAAAGTGGATCGAGCTGCAATGGCAAATTCATTGGAGACACGTGTACCTTTACTTGATCATAGAATTGTTGAATATTCGTTGTCACTGCCGCATAAATTAAAAACAGGATCTGGCCATGAAAAATGGGTGTTACGACAACTTTTATACAAATATGTTCCCCAGAAACTTGTAGATAGACCGAAGAAGGGATTCAGTATGCCGTTAGGTCAATGGCTTAAAGGGCCGCTAAGAGGTTGGGCCGAAGATTTGCTTAACCCAGAAAAAATTATGGAAGATGGGATTTTAAATTCTGTACCAATCAATAGAAAGTGGAAAGAACATGTTGATGGAGTGACAAAATGGGATGCACAATTGTGGAGTGTTTTGACGTTTCAGGCTTGGATTAGAGAATTCAAAGCGCAGCATTAATTTCAAAAATTTTTAATGTGGCGAAAAAATTTTGCGAAAATCGTCAATGAAAATATTAACCTTAACCACAAGTTATCCTTATTCATTGGAGTCATACAATGGGATATTCATCGAAAAAACAGTTCAGGCTTTAAGAGATAGAGGGCATGATGTTTCTGTAATTAGGCCATTGTCATTGAGTCGTATTCTAGCTAATTGGATAATATCAAGGGCAGTTCAACGAATCCATACTGATGATTCTTCAGTGGCGCTGCCTATTTACCCTGGTTTGCCATTAAGAGTCACGGGGCTTCGCTCCTGGGCCGTTCGGTGGAATGAAGGCAAGCAGTTATCAGCAATTAAACGCGCTGCATTAGGTTCTGGTAAAGTGCAGAATAATACTTTAATCTATGCGCATTTTTATTCTAGTATTCGTATTGCATTGAAAGCATATCCAGGAATCCCAGTGGTTGGTGTTTTGGGTGAATCCGATCCATGGGATTACGAAAAAATTTACGGCTCATCTTGGACTCAAATTTTACTTTCATGCGCAGCTGTGGTTGCGGTATCTAGGGCTGGCTACGACTACTATTTAGATCGTTGTCCGGAATTGCGAGATCGACTGTACTGTGTACCCAATGGGGTTGACTTGAATAAATTCAAGCCTCAGGATAAGTCAAGTTGCCGAACACAACTGGGTATCAATAATGAAAAAAAACTTGCTGTTTTTGTTGGGAGTTTTGAAGAGCGCAAAGGCCCAATGAGAGTATTAGATGCTGCGCGCAAGGCTGGGTTTTGTGTCGCATTTTTAGGTAAAGGACCCCAAATACCTCAAGGCCCAGAGGTAGTCGCAGCCAAATCTGTTGAACAAGATGAACTATTACTCTGGCTTGGCGCAGCAGATTGCTTCGTGCTTCCATCTTTGTCTGAAGGACGAAGCAATGCAATTTTGGAAGCATTGTCTAGCGGTGTGCCCGTTGTTATTTCGGACTTGCCGTTTAATACTGAATTTGTTACCCCCGGATGTGGTGCGTTAGTGAATGGTACGAGCTCGGAGTCGATTGCAAATGGACTCACAAAAGTATGTGACGAAAAAAATGTGCGGTCTATGCGCCAGGAAGCACGAAGGGTTGCGGAAGGACTGTCCTATGAGGATAGGGTACTTCGTTTAGAGGCGATTTTTCAGAAAGCTGCTAATGGTCTGGTGCAAAACACTCTAAGGTTCAAATAAAAGTATGTGTGGAATTGCCGGAGGTTGGTGGAGAAATGAAGCTACTGCTTTGCGGAGTTTAACGCTCGCTCTACAGGCAATGCATAACCGTGGACCTGATGACAAAGGTCTGGATCTATTTTCCTTTGGAGAGATAACGCTTGGACTGGTGCAAACGCGCTTATCAATCATTGATCTAAGCAGTGCAGGGCATCAACCCATGCATTCAAAAGACGGTCGTTGGGTCATTGTCTTCAATGGTGAAATTTATAACTATAGGGAACTGCGCGATCAACTCAGGCGACTTGGCCACAGTTTCTCTTCCGATTCTGATACCGAGGTTTTATTGTCGGCCTGGGCGCAATGGGGAGAAGATTGCCTGTCTCAATTGGTAGGAATGTTTGCCTTTGCAGTTCTTGATAAGCAGGAAAACACTTTGACTTGCGTGCGCGATGCTTTTGGTATAAAACCATTTTTTTATTCAAATGATACTGAGGGCTTCAGGTTTGCATCTGAGATACCAGCGCTATTGGCTATGCTGCCTGGTAATCCACCACTTAATATGCAGCGCGTTTATGATTATCTAGTGCACGGGGACTACGATAGCACTCCCAATACCTTTTATCAAGGTATAAACCATCTTCCGCCCGCGCATTGGTTCAGCGTAAATCTAATAACAGGTAATGCAGGCGAGCCCAAGCAATGGTGGGCTCCTTCGGTCATAGAGCGACCAGGGTGGCGTTTTGAAGATGCTGTTGAGCAGGTGCGTGAGCAGTTTCTCTCAAATATCCGTTTACACCTTCGTAGTGATGTTCAGGTTGGGGCGGCCTTGTCGGGCGGCATCGACTCCTCAGCTGTGGTTTGTGCCATGCGGCATTTAGAGTCACAAATGCCAATACACACATTCAGTTACATAGCAGAAGGTAGCGACGTGAATGAGGAGTATTGGGTCGACCGAGTCAATGCACATGTGGGCGCTATTTCACATAAGGTTTCAGTCACAGCTGCAGACTTAGCTCGTGATTTGGACGACATGGTTCGAACACAAGGAGAACCCTTTGGGAGTACCAGCATCTATGCTCAATACCGCGTGTATCAACTTGCAAAGGAAGCTGGGGTTACAGTCACGCTGGATGGCCAAGGCGCTGACGAAATGTTGGCGGGCTATAACGGTTACCCAGGACAACGTTTACGTAGTCTCTTAGAAACAGGCCAATTCCGTGCTGCATGGAAATTTTGGAATAACTGGAGTAAGTGGCCAGGCCGCAACCGGACATTAGCAGCAAAATATCTAGTATCGGAGCTAACAGATGGCTCGGTTTACCGTTTCTTACGTAAGTTAGATGGCAAAACTAATGTGCCAGATTGGATCACTATCTTGCCACTCTTGGAGTGGGGCGTCGTCCTGGAAAAGCCAAGAATTAGGCCGGAAATTGGTCATAAAGGCCGTCGTGTCGTAGATGAATTGGCACTTTCACTTACTCGAAGGGGGATTCCAACTCTGCTAAGGCACGGAGATCGTAACTCTATGCGGTTTTCTGTTGAAAGCAGAGTGCCATTTCTTACTTTGGATATGGTCAATCTTCTTTTATCTATGCCAGAAGAATATTTGATCTCGAAAAGTGGTGAAACTAAAAGTGTATTTCGTGCAGCAATGCGTGGCATTGTGCCTGACGATATATTGGACAGAAAAGATAAAATTGGGTTCGCTACGCCTGAAATGAATGTAATGCGTAGTGTTTTGAAGAGATTGGAAGTTGACGCCCAACATTCCAATACGCTTGGATTTGATTTCCTGAAGAAGGATGAAATATTTAAAGCCCTCGAAAAACCCTCAAAGAGTGAAGGTTCTAGCTGGATCAAATGGCGTTTGATCAATTTAATTGGGTGGAGTCATTTGAGTTGATTAATAATTAAAATAAATTAAATCTATTTATTTTGCTTGAGAAAATAACAAAAGATAATTCTTGATAAAGTATTTAGTGTTGATTTGGAAATCAATGACAGAGTATAGTAAAATATTCGTATAATTGGGTTTTAAAAGAACATGACTATGTGGTGGGTCGTTGGTGCTTGGGGTGTTATTTTGCTCCTATTTAATTCAGCGCTGACAAAAAATTTTCGAAGCAGTTATTTTGCATGGCTGATAAGTTATTTGACGTTGTTAATGCAATCACTCTTCTTGGCGCTAAGGGGGGATATGGGAGTTGATTGGATAGATTACAAGGAAATGTATAGTTTAATGCCCACATCCACAAAGTTGCTTTCAGAAGGTGATTGGCTTCCATTTAACATTGAGCCAGGCTATCAGATTTATATGAGTATTTTGAAATTGCTGAACTTGCATCCCAATGCGCTGCCTTCTGTTCTTTTCATAATATCTAATTTAATGGTGATGCACGGTTGTAAAAAATGGGTTGTTCCGCCATTATCTATGACCGCTATGATGACAATGCTCATTTATCCTCACTATTTTGGACAAATAAGAATGGCCTTCGTATACAGTTTGGGCGTGCTGGTTGGACTTGCTATTTTAAATAAAAATCGTAAATATTTATTTGCTTCTTCGCTGCTAGCAGCTTCGGTGCAATACATAGGCATAGCTTATTTTTTGGGACTGTTCATTCGTTCATCATCGCATTATTGCGAACAGTTTGGGTATCAAAGACGAATATTTTTTGCTTCTGCCTTCCTGTTTTTCTTGACACTATCCTTTTTCTTTTCAGGGGCGATCCTTAGTGCGCTGATCCAGTTATTTGCTCTAGTCGATACCCCGGTATCAGAGAAGCTAGTTAGTTATTATTTTAGAGCTGAGGAAGATAATAAAAGTTTTCTGGGCGCATTTGTGTTGATAGTATTCGCCCTTTCCTTGCTTTTCTTTTGCAATCGAGAGTCTTCGGAAAATAGAAGAATTGTATTTCTTTCAAGTGCAAGCCTGTTCGTGGCGGTAATTATTTTATTCATTACGGCCGATTTCTCTGTGCTTTCTCACCGACTTATTTCTATGGTTTCCTTGCCTACTTTTGCAATACTTATGGCATCTGTTTCGCTTAGATCGAAAGGGCTTTACTTTTTATATTTTGTCGTAATTATATATTGCGCATATTTATATAATAATAACATTCGGGCAATTGGCCCTTATTCACTTAATTAGGTTGTTAAATTAAAGAATGCTGACGTGAGTCATGCTGTAAATAAAGATGGTAATCAATTGCTAGTTCTATGTTGTTGCGAGGGGTTGTGTTACGGGAGCTAAATCAATTGGGCGCCAACAAATTGGCGTCCATTCAGATCATGTATAATAGGTCAAATAAACAATTCGTCTCATCTCCCTGTCTATTTGATATAGAGACTAATTTCTGCCTGTGGGCAGTCGCTAACAGTATGGGTTCATGTTCTCCAACTGGCAAGTAGTTGAACCTTGTAATGTATGGTTGTGGGGATAGACTCATGAAACATTTGTTAATAATTCAAAACATATGCTGAAATTTGCAATTGTTGGCTGTGGCCGAATAGCTAAACGACACTCAGAATTACTGGGTCTTGGTCAAATCCAAGGAGCACGACTTGTTGCGGCTTGTGACTTTATTGAGGAAAAAGCTAAAAAAATCGGCGAACAGTTTTCTGTGCCATTTTTTACTGACATGCATCAGATGATGAGCAGTGAGAAGATTGATGTTGTCGTGGTGTTAACAGAAAGTGGAAATCATGCAAAAAACGTGGTCGATCTAGCGCAATACGGAAAACACATTGTTGTGGAAAAGCCAATGGCCTTAACGCTCGACGATGCGGATGCGATGATAAATTCCTGCGACAAAAATGGCGCGAAGTTGTTTGTAGTCAAGCAAAATCGATTCAATGTTCCGGTTGTTAAATTGCGAGAGGCGCTCGAACAGGGGCGATTTGGAAAGTTGGTATTGGGTACAGTTCGTGTGCGCTGGTGTCGCCCCCAAGACTACTACGACCAAGCTTCATGGCGTGGAACATGGGCCATGGATGGCGGTGTCTTGACCAATCAAGCAAGTCACCACGTAGATATGCTGGAGTGGATGATGGGGGATGTCGAAAGTGTGTTTGCGCGAAGCACCACTGCCCTGGCAAAAATTGAAACTGAAGACACTGCCGTAGTTACACTTAAATTCAAAAATGGAGCGCTAGGGGTAATTGAAGCTACTACTGCCACACGCCCTAAGGATTTGGAGGGATCGATTTCAGTTCTTGGCGAAGGTGGCACGGTGGAAATCGCAGGCTTTGCAGTCAATAAGATGAAAACATGGAATTTTGTCGAGGCAATGCATGGAGACGAAGACGTGATGGACAATTATTCTGTCAACCCGCCAAATGTATATGGCTTCGGACATCAGGCCTACTATGAGTATGTTGTTAACTGCATCAGCAACAATGGTCCGCATCTTGTTGATGGACTTGTAGGAAGAAAAAGCCTTGAACTCATTAACGCCATATACGAATCCATTGAAACGGGTAAAGAAGTTTTCTTAAGGTTTCGACCGAAGTATTGCAAACTTGGAGGAACATTTTGAGTCAACCCAAGAGTAAGGAAGTCGGTATTGTAAGTGTTGTTTTCGGCGATAACGTAACGATTGTCACGCCGGTTAACCTTTATGGTTGTGTGATTGGTCGTGATGTTTTTATCGGCCCTTTTGTTGAGATACAAAAAGATGTAAATATTGGTGATCGCACAAAAGTTCAATCCCATTCATTTATTTGTGAGTTGGTTAACATAGGAAAAGACTGCTTCGTTGGTCATGGTGTGATGTTCATCAATGACCCTTTCGCTAATGGTGGCCCAGCAAGAGGCGATAAGTCACTCTGGAAAAAAACCAGTATTGGTGATAACGTGTCAATCGGAAGTAATGCTACCATCCTTCCTGTTGCGGTATGCAGTAACGTTGTTATCGGCGCAGGTTCAGTCGTGACTAAAGATATAAAAAAGCCTGGAGTATATGCCGGCAATCCAGCCAGACTTATTAAGACCCTAGAAATTTGAAAATAGAACGCCATGAACACTCAAGTCCCTTTTGTCGATCTCTACGTTCAATATCAGACAATCAAAGACGAAATAGATTTTGTTATAGGCGATGTCATTCAAAAGTCGTCGTTCGTCCGTGGTCCCTATGTGGAAAAATTCGAGCAGATGTTTGCAGACATGATGGAGCGTAAACACTGTGTCTCCTGTGCCAATGGAACTGATTCTCTCTATATCGCGATGGTTGCGCTAGGTATCGAGCAGGGAGATGAAGTCCTCGCACCAGCTCATTCCTGGATATCCACAACGGAAACTATTACCCAAGCGGGAGGGAAAGTGGTTTTCTGCGATACAGATGAGAACACGTTCACGATTGATCCTAAAAGTATTGAGGCCAAGATAACCTCGAAAACAGTAGGAATTATTCCGGTCCATCTCTACGGTCAATCCGCCGATATGGATTCAATCATGGCCATAGCTAGGAAACATAATCTCTGGGTATTAGAGGATTGCGCCCAGGCCCATCTGGCGCGTTACAAAGGCCAATTAGTGGGCACTTTTGGCGATGCTGCCTCATTCTCCTTCTATCCTGGGAAAAACTTAGGTGCCATGGGGGATGCGGGTGCTGTTGTTACAAATGACAGTGATCTCGCAAATAAAATGGCGATGTTTGCGCGGCATGGTGGTCTTAAAAAAGGGGATCACGCTATCGAGGGTATTAATAGTCGACTTGATGGTTTGCAAGCAGCAGTATTGTCTGTAAAGCTGAAACACCTTTTGACTTGGACGCGTCTGCGCCAAAATCATGCTCAGTACTATAGCCAACAGTTGGGTGCAAACAACAGCGTGACAATTCCTTTTGTATCGACTGAGCGAGAGCATGTTTGGCACCTTTATGTTATCAAGCACGAGCAACGTGACGCATTAGCAAATCATCTTCATAGTGGCGGGGTGCAAACTGTCATCAATTATCCAATTGCACTACCTTTTCTTCCTGCATACAAGCGGTTTGGCCATGTGCCCGAAGAATTCCCTATGGCATTCCGCAATCAATCTAAGATTTTATCTCTTCCAATTTATCCAGAGATAACCGCTGAGCAAATAAATCGTGTCGCAGATTTAATTGATTCATTTGAAATTTAGCACTGGATATTTAATGACAACCTCAAGATTGCTCTGATATGCGTATATACAGGTAATCGTAAAGTCATAAAGCCGCATTATCGGCTTTGGGTATGTTGGCCTACCTTTTGTGGTGGATTTTGGCAAGGGTTCAGCCGGGATTAGTTTTCTTCTTGGTAGCATCCCAATCCGGTAGAAATGACCCTAGTCAACCGCCTTGCTTGACGGGGGGCTAAATTTGAACCAGCAAGCAAATTAATAAGAAGTTAAAAAGATATGGTGGTTATTGTTAATTATGGTGTTGGCAACCTATCCTCAGTACAGAATATGTTACTTAGGGCGGGAGCTAAGTCCTTGATCTCCAGTGACCCCAAAGAAATCTTAACGGCCGATAAACTGTTGCTGCCAGGGGTCGGCCATTTTGATTATGGCATGAAAATGTTGAATAAGTCTGGGCTGCGAGATGCGCTCGATCGCTTTGCGTTGGAGTTGCGCCGGCCGGTGTTGGGCATCTGTCTTGGTGCACAAATTCTCGGTCTTAGTAGCGAGGAGGGGGACACATCCGGCTTGGGTTGGCTCAATATGCGCTGTCGTCGGCTCCCGTCATCCACTGGGCTGCGTGTGCCGCACATGGGCTGGAACAGGGTAAAGCTGAAGCGCCCCTCTCCATTGTTTGCCAATGCCGATATCGCCGCTCGTTACTACTTTGTCCATTCTTATTTCATGGAATGTGCCGAGGTCTCTGATGTTGTCGGAACTAGCCAACACGGCTTCGAGTTTACCTGTGCTGTACAGCGTGACAATATCTATGGCACTCAATTTCATCCTGAAAAGTCATTACGACACGGACTAGCGCTTATGCGCACTTTCGCGGAAATGAGACCTTAATGAACAAGACTCGCGTAATTCCGGCATTGCTGCTGCGTGGTCAAGGTTTAGTGAAGACCATCAAGTTCAAGGACCATAAGTATGTCGGCGATCCGATCAATGCGGTGCGCATCTTTAACGAGAAGGAAGTCGACGAACTGGTGTTCCTTGATATTTCAGCCACACCTGAAGGACGTGGTCCCGATTTTGAGTTGCTCTCGGATATTGCTAGTGAAGCTTTCATGCCGATGGCCTATGGAGGCGGTGTTTCGACGTTGGAGCAGGTGCAGCGCATCTTCGAGCTTGGATTTGAGAAGGTGATTTTTTGTAGCGCAGCCTACAAGAATCCAGAGCTGATCTCGGAAGCCGCAGCCATTTTTGGTTCGCAAAGCATCGTAGGCTGTGTTGATGTGCGTAAATCTTTACTCGGCCGCTATGAGTTGTGTTCGGAGTCTGCTCGTGTCAAGCAAAAAGTCAGCCTGCCAGACCATCTGGTCGCGTTGATAGAAAGAGGCGTAGGCGAAATTCTGGTCAACGCAGTTGACCGTGACGGGACCATGCAGGGGTACGATCTCAAACTGTTGCGCGAAGTTAGTGAGGCTGTCACCGTACCCGTGATTGCCTTCGGTGGAGCGGGGACTGTAGACCACTTGGTCCAAGCTGTGAGTCATGGTCATGCCTCTGCTGTGGCTGCTGGAAGTTTGTTCGTATTCATGGGACCGCACCGGGCAGTACTAATCAATTATCCCGATCGTAAAGTGTTTTTCGATCGTTTGCCATGAACGTCCATCTCTACCCCTCGGTGCTTAAAAACGAGACGCGTATTCTAAAAATTGTCCGAACTTTGCGTACCCATGATGTATTCGAGGATATTGCTGTAGTCGGGCGCGATGCCCCTGACCTACCGGCACATGAAGATCTTGGCAACGGTATCAACTTGTACCGGTTGGCCCCAGCGTTTGGCGGTCAGTTTGACGGTGCTCTGGGCAAAGTTGTACGCACATTCGGCTGGTATCTTGCGGTCCTGTGGTGGGTGCGCGCACGCCAGGTTGAGTGTCTGAACTGCCACAGCCTGCCCGTCCTACCACTGTCGGTCCTGATCAAGACGTTGAAGCAATGCTTGTTGGTATACGATACACACGAACTGGAAACGGAAACCCACGTTACTCACGGCCTTCGTAAGTGTTTAGCGAAGTTGGTCGAGAGGGTCTTTATCAGCCGAGCAGATGCGGTGTGCGTGGTTAATCGCAGCATTGCCGCTTGGTATGAAAAGGCTTATGGTTTAGCGCGCGCTTGGGTCGTGCACAACCTACCGCGGCGCATGACCGCTGCTCCGGAACGCACTGGCTTGTTACGGGGCGCGATTGGCCTCGAGCCACCTGAAGCTACACTCTTCATCTATCAGGGCATGCTCTCCCCTGGGCGAGGGATTGAGATGCTGATCGAGACCTTTTCTGGCATTGGCGAGGAGCGGCACTTGGTCTTCATGGGGTATGGTCCATTGGAGGATTGGGTGCGTAAGGCCTGCCGACTGCACTCAAACATCCATTTCATGCCTGCGGTAGCTCCAGATTTGGTGGGGGACTATACCGTAGATGCTGATGTCGGCTTGTCACTGATAGAGAATACGTGCCTGAGTTACTACCTTTGCGCGCCTAACAAACTTTACGAGTACGCTGCTTGCGGCGTGGCCACTGTCGTGAGCGATTTTCCCGAGATGAGTCGTTTCGTAGAGAGTCACGACTGCGGTTGGAAGACCAAGCCGAATGTGGAGGCACTGCGTCGCTTGATCGAGTCTATCGATGCAGAATCGTTAAAAGCCAAACGCGTTAATGCGGCACTCGCTGGAATGCAGTGCTGCTGGGAAAATGAGGTGCCCGAATTGCTGAGCATGTATGAAGCGATGGGGTTGCACCGTGCTGAGCGTGCAACTTCTTTGCGCAATGGATGTCTATGACTGAAAACAGAAAACTTATCACACGACCTTACCAAGCTTGCAATCGTTGCATTATGGATACCGTGGCCGACAGAAACATCATATTCGATGACAGAGGTATCTGCCATCATTGCCGGCGTTACGATGCAATGTTCGCCACACGTGTTATCCGCGGGGAGGATGGTAAGGCGGTTCTTGATGGCCTTGTTAAGAAAATGAAAGAGGCGGGGGGGCGCGATTACGATTGCATAATCGGCGTTTCCGGTGGGGTTGATAGCACTTATGTTGCCTGGCTGGTCAGACAACTTGGTTTGCGGCCTCTGGCAGTGCATTTAGACAATGGTTGGAATTCAGAGCTTGCGGTTAAAAACATCGAGCGCGTACTAAGTAAACTAGGCATTGATCTCTACACCTATGTCATCGACTGGGAAGAATTCCGAGACTTGCAGATTTCCTTCCTCAAGGCATCAACCCCTGACGGGGAGATACCTTCTGACCATGCGATTTTCGCGCTACTCTGGCGTGAGGCAGTTAAGCGAGGCATCAAATACATCGTATCGGGTATGAACTTTACTACCGAATCGATATACGTACCTGGATGGGCCTATGGCCATTCTGATTGGCGTTATGTAAAGGATGTGCATCGCCGTTTTGGAAAAGTACGACTGCGAACCTATCCGCATTTCTCGCTACCTTACCTTTTGTACGCGAATCTGATTCGGCGAGTGCATACGGTATCAATTTTGAATTACATCGATTACGACAAAAATGAAGCGATGCACTTGCTCACTGAGGAGTTAGGTTGGCAGTACTACGGAGGTAAGCATCACGAATCCGTATACACACGTTTCTACCAGGGCTATGTGCTCCCAAAGAAGTTCGGGATCGATAAGCGTTATGGGCATTTGTCTGATTTGATCAACGCTGGGCAGATCACCCGAGAGCAAGCGTTGGAGGAAATAAAGCAGCCGCCCTATCCGGAGGTGCAGCAACAAGAAGACTTGATTTATGTCAGCAAGAAACTTGGCCTGCGCGGTAAAGCTTTCGATGAGGTCATGGCATTGCCGGTAAAGAGCTTCCGTGATTTCCGCAACTCGTTTGCCGTGGTTAATTTTCTTAAATCAATTGCAAACAATCTTCGAAGTCGTGGCCTTTATCCACGGTAATAAGCAAGGCCGAGGAATCATTTGAAAATCGTCTACCTTCATCAGTACTTCAATACTCCCGCGATGGCAGGAGGCACCCGCTCATTCGAAATGGCTCGCCGTCTTGTAGCAGCTGGACACGAGGTCAACTTGGTCACTTCGCGCCGTGAGATCGACGCCATGGCCATTGACTGGGAAGAGAGCGAAGAGACTGGTATTAAGGTGCACTGGTACCCCGTTCCGTATTCGAACCACATGAGCTTCGTCGAGCGCGTTGCTGCCTTTCTTCGCTTTGCATATGCCGCCGGCCGCAAAGCTGCTTCTTTCGATGCCGATGTGGTGTTTGCCACTAGCACCCCGCTCACAATTGTCTTGCCTGGTCTGTTTGCCGCTTGGCGCCGGCGCGTGCCCCTGGTTTTTGAGGTGCGGGATATGTGGCCTGCGGTCCCTATCGCCATGGGTTACCTTAACAACCCTGTTTTGCGTCTGCTGGCCAAAGGGCTGGAAAGTATTGCCTACCGCAGATCTGACCACATTGTGGCTCTGGCCCCGGGCATGAGACATGACATTATTGCCAACGGCATTGCACCAGAGAAGGTCACAGTAATACCTAATGGTTGTGACAACGATATTTTCGGGGTGGATTTGTCGGTTGAGGCTGCTTCTGTTCGCGCCGCAAATATCTGGCTGCAAAAGCGCAAGTTGGTGCTGTTCGCCGGAACACTTGGCCGAGCCAACGGCGTGGGTTTCTTGGTACATGTGGCGGCTGAGATGCGCGCTATAGATTCCGAGGTGCGCTTCGTGGTCATCGGCGACGGTGCAGAGCGAAATGAGCTTGCTGATATGGCGCGCAAGACGGGTGTGCTCGATACATCATTTTTCATGTTGGGGGCAATGCCAAAAACGAAGCTGGCTGCCTGGATCGCCACATGCGATTTTACCGTCGGGCTTTTCTCGGGGCCGCGAGCGCTTTGGAAGGATGCGGTACAAAATAAGTTTTTTGATTCGCTTGCCGCAGGTAAGCCGGTAGCCTGCAACTTCGCAGGATTTCAGTCCCAACTTGCGGTCGAGCGCGGTGTCGGGCTAATCTTGCCGCCTGATAGTCCGCAGGCGGCCGCCCGACAGTTGTACGAAAAGCTTAACGACGCCGTTTGGAACGCCGCTGCCAGTAACAGTGCACGTTTATTGGCCCAGGATGACTTCAGTCGCGACCGATTGGCCAAAGAGCTAGAAAATGTGCTGCTCGCCAACACAGGCCCCCGAACTTGAAAAGCGGGTGTGGATGAGTTTCATCAAACGTTGTTTAGATTTGCTTTTTACCTTGGTAGCACTTTTGCTGCTTGCCTTGCCCGTGCTGGTACTGGTATGTCTTGTTCGCCGCAAACTTGGCAGCCCCGTCTTCTTCTGCCAAGTGCGTCCTGGCCTACACGGCGAGCCGTTTCAAATGGTGAAGTTCCGCACCATGACTCTAGAATGCGGCCCCGATGGCCGGTTGCTGCCCGACGCCGAGCGCCTGACGCCATTCGGCCAATTTCTGCGCGCAACTAGCATTGACGAACTGCCCGAGCTGTGGAATGTACTGAAGGGCGATATGAGCCTTGTGGGTCCGCGTCCGCTACTAATGGAATACATACCGCTTTACACTCCCGAGCAAGCCCGCCGCCACGAGGTACGCCCTGGTATTACCGGCTGGGCGCAGGTGAATGGCCGTAACGCTATCAGTTGGGAAGATAAGTTTAGGCTGGACGTGTGGTACGTAAATAACTGCAGCTTGTGGCTGGATATCAAAATTCTCGGGCTTACTGTGAAAAAAGTGCTAGCACGTGATGGCATCAGCGCTGAAGGCGAGGTCACCATGCCTCGGTTCACCGGCAGCAAAACTCTGGAACAGCAACCATGAAACAGATCGCAATTTTCGGTGCTAGCGGCTTTGGTCGCGAAGTGATGCCCCTGGCTCGGCTTCAATGGGCCGCCAGTGGCGAGCCGCACCAGCTTGTGTTTGTAGATGACCACTCACCCGCTGCCGAATGCAATGGCCACCTGGTTTTCACCTATAACGAATGGCTGACCAAGCCCGCCAGCAGCCGCTACATCAACATAGCCATTGCCAACAGCGCCGTGCGCCAGCAGCTCGTAGAGCGATGCATGGCCGACGGGGTGCAGTTTGTTGAAGTGCGCGCCGCCAATGTGGTGCAATTGGACGATGTGAAACTGGGAGAAGGCGCAATCCTCAACTCGTTTGTTCACCTCACCAGCAATATCCGCATAGGGCAACACTTCCATGCCAACATTTATAGTTATGTGGCACACGACTGTGTGATTGGCGACTACGTGACCTTCGCTCCTGGGGTAATGTGCAACGGCAATGTCGTGGTGGAAGACCATGCCTATATTGGCACCGGCGCAGTAATTAAACAGGGCCAACCCGGCCAGCCCCTGGTCATTGGTCGTGGGGCTGTGGTGGGCATGGGTGCCGTGGTCACCAAAAGCGTGCCGCCGGGTGTAACGGTGGTTGGCAACCCGGCAAAGCCGCTAGTTAAGAACTAAGAATTTTTATGCTGAATACTGCTTTCTCTCCATGGCCCAGCTTTACCGCCGAAGAGGCTGACGCAGTGCAGCGGGTGTTGCTGTCCAACAAGGTGAACTATTGGACGGGTACAGAATGCCGAGAGTTCGAAAACGAATTTGCTGCGTGGGCTGGTACCCGATATGCAGTAGCGTTGTCCAATGGCACTCTGGCGCTAGATGTCGCTTTGAAGGCGTTAAACATTGGACCTGGTGACGAGGTAGTAGTGACACCACGTACATTTATTGCTAGTGTGTCGTGTGTCGTGAATGCCGGTGCGACGCCCGTATTTGCCGATGTAGATTCTCAGAGTGGCAACATTACCGCACAATCCATTTCCGCAGTACTGACGCCTCGCACAAAAGTAGTGATCTGTGTGCATCTGGCTGGTTGGCCATGCGACATGGATCCGATCATGTCCCTGGCAGCCCAGAATGGCCTTAAGGTGATTGAAGACTGCGCCCAGGCCCACGGCACCCGCTACAAGGGCCGCAGCGTTGGCAGCATTGGCCACGTGGGAGCCTGGAGCTTTTGCCAGGACAAGATTATGACCACAGGCGGTGAGGGCGGTATGGTGACTACCAACGACGAAGCCTTGTGGCGCATGATGTGGAGCTTTAAGGACCACGGCAAGAGTTATGAGGCTGTGTACGAGCGCCATCACCCGCCGGGTTTTCGCTGGGTGCACGAAAGCTTTGGAACCAACTGGCGCATGCTTGAAATGCAAGCCGCCATTGGCCGTATCCAGTTGCGCCGAATGGCCAAATGGACTGCACGACGCCAGCTAAACGCGGTGTCGTTGGCAGTGGCCCTACAACCTTTTGCGGGGGTGGGTGGCCCGGTGAGATTGCCGCAGTTGGGTTGCAGTACAACGGCTAATGTCGGAGGAGACTATGGTTGCACCACTGGTTGTGGACCTGGCGGTACCCAACCGTGCGCCATGGGGTGTGCGCACGGCCAGTACAAGTTCTACGCCTATGTGCGTCCGTATAACCTTGCACCAGGCTGGTCCCGCGACCACATCATCGAAGCCATCAGCGCTGAAGGTGTGCCCTGCTACCAGGGGAGCTGCAGCGAGGTGTACCTAGAGAAAACCTTTGATGGTACTGGCTGGCGCCCCACTCAGCGTTTGCCCGTGGCTCGCGAACTTGGCGATACATCGTTGATGTTCCTTGTTCACCCCACTCTGACAGATGCGGAAATATCAAAGACATGTGGGGTCATACAGAAAGTGATGAGTCAAGCATCAATGAGTTCGCCCCCTGAAACCTAGCCCCATCGGTAATCCTTAAGCTAACAACTAGGAATATGACTATGGATATGACCATGTCTTCTCTTCAGCAAGACCCGATCGGGCTGAGGTGGTCACCAGCGTTCAGCGACGCAGACGCTGGACGCCAGAGCAAAAACTGGCAATCGTCAAACAAACCAATGAACCAGGCAGTTCTGTCTCACTGGTCGCTAGAGAACACGGTTTGACGGCTGCCCAACTGTTTCAATGGAGTAAGGCCTACTTTGAAGGCTCTTTGGTGACTTTTTGCGCCAACGAAACCGTGGTACCGGCTTTGAACTGCAAGAAGCCATGAAACGCATCAAACCACTCGAAGGCGCCTTGGGCTGTAAGACTTTGTAGAACGAGATTCGCAAGGAGGCTGTGGACTTTGCCAAAGCAAAAAAGTGGATTGCGCGCTCGCCAGTATTGCCAGGGGAAGAGCCGTGAGGGCTGTTTACTGTGCACTTGGCATATCGCACAGCAATGTGTTGGCAAAGAAACACCGGTCATCTGATTGGGCGGACCTCAGACGATCCCCTCCTGGATCGGATGACGAATAGGTCAAACAAGTGATTCCTGATGTGGTGCACAAACGAGCTACCTACGGCTACCGAAGGGTATGGGCGAGGCTCAAGCTAGATGGGTATGTAGGCATCAACTGACCTTCCCCCGTTAGCCATACCATTCAAAAGTAGCAAGTCCTGTTCAAGGTTAATCGATTTTGATGGTTGATGAAACAGCGTCACTGCTTGCTGCCAAACGGTGCTGCTGTGCGAATTGAGCCGGAGGTATCCGACTGAGTTAGCCCCCTGAAACCCAGTCCCATCGGTATTCCTTAAACTAACAACTAGGAATACGACTATGGATATGACTATGTCTTCAGCAAGACCCGATCGGGTTGAGGTGCTCACCAGTGTTCAGCGG
>JACCDN010755196.1_pt1 | contig 34510 bp, 28 predicted proteins | sample 7441691 | NCBI WGS metagenome assembly JACCDN01 (sample SAMN15323439, study PRJNA562643) | freshwater metagenome | isolation source: river surface water | place: USA:Blue River Watershed | collected 2017-08-16
TCGTAGCTAATAAAGTAGCAAGTGATGCTAAAGCTTTTGCAGGAGGAAATCCTGAAAAAGAATTAAAATATTTAGATTCTATTGGTAAAGAGAAAGTCTTTAACCTTGGTTTTTCTGATTTTACTTTCAACGAAGTAAAGGACAAACAAATCAATAAAGGTCTTGACTTAGAAGGAGGAATCAACGTAATTCTTCAAGTTTCTGTAAAAGATATCTTGAAAGGATTATCTAACAACTCTAAAAATCCAGTTTTTAATAAATCATTAGCTGATGCTACTGCCAATCAGAAAGGGAATCAAACCTATATTGATGCTTTCTTTGAAGCTTTTGAGGCAAATTCTAAAGGAACTGTAAAATTAGCTTCTCCAGATATTTTTGCCAACAGAAGTTTACAAGGTGAAGGTGGTGTAGATTTTCAAATGACCGATGCGCAAGTTCAAAAAGTCATCAAAAGAAAAGTAAATGAATCAGTTGAAAGTGCTTTTGGAGTATTAAGAAAACGTATTGATAAATTTGGTGTAACACAACCTAATATCCAAAAATTAGGAGAATCAGGACGAATTCTGGTAGAACTTCCTGGTGCTAAAGATGTTGATAGAATTAAAAAATTATTACAAAGTACCGCTCAGTTAGAGTTTTGGGAAACTTATAAAATTGAAGAAATTGGTAATTTCTTAATGGCTGCCAATGAGTCATTAAAGAAAACAGAAATCAAAACTGTAGCACCTAAAAAAGTTGTTAAAGATTCTATAAGTGCTTTATTAGCTGATACTAAAGATACTGCAGCTGCTAAAAAAGGAAATAACCCATTATTGGATAAAATTATTGCTCAAGGTGGCGGACCAGTTTTAGGTTTGTTTGCTCCTAAAGATACTGCTGTTGTAGGTGAGTATTTGAGAAGAGCTGATATCCGTGTTTTATTACCAGGAGATCAACGTTATGCAAAATTTGTTTGGGGTAAACCAACTAAAATCAAAGACGCAAAATCAAAAGAAATTGATGCAGTTGAACTGTATGCTTTAAAAGGTAACAGAGACAATGTAGCTGCGATGAGTGGTGGTGTTGTAACTGATGCAAGTGATACATTTGATCAATTAGGAAAACCAGCCGTTTCTATGCAAATGAATGGTAAAGGTGCTAAAGCTTGGGAAGAATTAACAGGTAAAGCTTATACTCAAAAAAGCAATATCGCTATTGTTTTGGATAATGTAGTGTATTCTGCTCCAGGAGTTTCTAGCGGACCAATTGCAGGAGGTAGATCAGAGATCTCTGGTGACTTTGATGTGACTGAAACTAAAGATTTAGCTAACGTATTAAAAGCAGGTAAATTACCAGCTTCAGCCGATATTATTCAATCAGAAGTAGTTGGACCGTCATTAGGTCAAGCCGCAATTGATGCAGGTACGATTTCATCTGTTGTAGGATTCTTGTTAGTTTGTTTATGGATGGTATTCTATTATGGTAAAGCGGGTTGGTATGCTAACCTAGCCTTATTATTGAACTTATTGTTCTTATTCGGAATTATGGCAAGTTTTGGTTTTGTATTGACATTGCCAGGTATTGCCGGTATCGTATTAACATTAGGTACTGCGGTAGATGCGAACATCATTATCTATGAAAGAGCAAAAGAAGAATTACGTGATGGTAAATCTTTATCAGATACCGTAATCGCTTCGTATGGTTGGAAAGGTGCGATGCGTTCAATTATTGATGCTAACGTTACGCATATTTTAACAGGAGCTATCTTGTTTACTTTTGGAACTGGATTGATTAAAGGTTTTGCTTTAACTTTATTAATTGGTATCGTAACTTCATTGTTTACATCAATTTTTATTGCAAGAATATTTATCGATAAAGATATTGCTAACAATAGTAATTTAACGTTCTCTACTTCAATTACTAAAAATTGGTTTACCAATTTCCATTTTGATTTTATTAAGATTAAAACAATTACTTACATCTTTTCTTCAATAGTTGTAGTGGTAAGTTTGATCTCTATCTTCTTTGTGAATGGTTTAGACCAAGGTGTTGATTTTGTTGGAGGAAGAACGTTCCAAGTGAAATTTGAAAAAGCAATTGATGCTTCTGTAGTTTCAGAAGAATTGTCTAAAGAGTTTGGTACTCCAGTTGAAGCAAAAGTATTTGGTTCTGACAATCAATTGAAAATTACTACTAAGTATAAAATTACCGAAGAAGGTCTTGATATTGATAAAGAAGTTAACGAGAAATTATTTAACGCATTAAAAAAATATTATTCAGCTACAACTTACGATCAATTCATCAATTCATATGATGGTAAAAAAGTAGGAGTTTTACAAGCGTCTAAAGTAGGTGCCTCTATCTCTGAAGATATTAAAACTAACTCTTACTGGGCTGTGTTAGGAGCTATGGCAGTAATCTTCTTATACTTAATGATATCTTTCCGTAAATGGCAGTATTCATTAGGAGCGATTGCAGCGGTAGCGCATGACGTAATTTTTGTGTTAGGAATTTATTCATTATGTTATAAATTCATGCCTTTCCACATGGAAATGGACCAACACTTTATTGCAGCAATCTTAACGGTTATTGGATACTCAATGAACGATACAGTAATTGTATTTGATAGAATTAGAGAGTTCATAATGGGTAAACGTAAAGGTACTTTTGAAGAAATTGTAAATGCATCTATTAATACAACATTGTCTAGAACATTGAATACGTCTTTGATGATGATCTTAGTATTGTTAACAATGTTTATTTTCGGTGGTGAATCAATTAGAGGATTTATCTTTGCAATGTTAGTAGGTATCGTTGTTGGTACGTATTCATCATTGTTCATTGCAACTCCAGTATTGGTAGATACAATCTCAAGATCAGATAAAAATCAAATTGAAAAAGAGCACAAAGAGGCTTAATTTTCACAAGATTATATTTTTAAAAGGATTCAGCGAAAGTTGAATCCTTTTTTTATTCGATGTGTTTGATTACTTAAATTGTTTATTTTTGATAAAAATAATTTTAAAACAATGAAAAAAGTAATCCTATCTATGTTGGTATCTTCCACAATTTTATCCGTGAGTCACGCTCAGATTAAATACCCGCAAACTAAGAAAATAGATAAAGTTGATTCCTATTTTGAAACTAAAATTTCGGATCCTTACCGATGGCTAGAAGACGATAGGTCAACTGAAACAGCTGATTGGGTAAAAGCTCAAAACCAAGTAACATTTGATTATTTGTCTGCCATTCCATTTCGAAATGCGATCAAAGAGCGCATGGAAAAATTATGGAATTACGAGAAGGTATCTGCCCCATTCAAAGAAGGAAAATATACCTATTACTATAAAAATAATGGATTGCAAAATCAATCGGTTTTATATCGAAAAGATGCTACTGGAAAAGAAGAGTTGTTTTTGGATCCCAATACCTTTTCAAAAGACGCCACGACTTCTTTAGATGCAGTTAGTTTTTCTAAAGATGGGTCTTTGTGTGCGTATTCTATTTCCGAAGCGGGAAGCGATTGGAGAAAAGTTATTTTCATCAATGCCGAAACTAAGCAGAGTATTGGAGATAAATTGATTGATGTGAAGTTCAGTGGGTTGTCATGGAAAGCCAATGAAGGCGTTTATTATTCTAGTTATGACAAACCAAAAGGAAGTGAATTATCGGCAAAAACTGACCAGCACAAATTGTATTTTCATAAATTGGGTACCAATCAATCGGAAGATACATTGGTTTTTGGTGATAAAGAAAAACGACGTTATGTAGGAGGAAGTGTTTCGGATGATAATCATTATTTGTTTATTTCCGCAGCAAATTCAACTTCAGGAAATGAATTGTATTTCCAAGACTTAACCAAACCCAATGCTCCAATCCAACTAATTCATGCTGGTTTTGAATACGATGTGGATGTTTTGGACAACCAAGGTACCAAGTTGTTTATTGTGACGAATTATAAAGCTCCTAATAAGCGAATAGTTACTGTTGAGGTATCGAATCCAACTGCTGAAAATTGGAAAGACTGTATCGCCGAAACGGATCAGGTGTTGTCACCTTCAACAGGTGCAGGATTTATTTTTGCCAATTATATGAAAGATGCCGTTTCATTAGTAAAACAGTTTGATTACAATGGTCAATTAGTACGCGAAATTGAATTGCCGGGCTTGGGTACTGCTGCAGGTTTTGGTGGAAAAAATGAAGACAAAATAGTGTATTTTTCATTTACCAATTATGTAACACCAAGCACGACTTATCAATTTGCTCCTGCAGATGGTACGTCTTCAATTTATGTGCAACCCAAAGTAGATTTTGTAAGTGCTAATTATATTTCTAAACAAGCCTTTTATACTTCTAAAGATGGGACCAAGGTGCCAATGATTATTACCTATAAAAAAGGTACTCCTTTAAATGGAAAAAATCCAACTATTTTATATGGCTATGGCGGATTCAATGTTAGCCTAACACCTTCCTTCAGTATTGCCAATGCGGTTTGGTTAGAAATGGGCGGAATCTATGCTGTTGCCAATCTAAGAGGTGGTGGTGAGTACGGAAAAAAATGGCATGATGCGGGTACCAAAATGCAAAAACAAAATGTTTTTGATGATTTTATTGCGGCAGCTGAATACCTAATCGCACAAAAATATACTTCATCTGATTTCTTGGCCATAAAAGGAGGTTCTAATGGCGGGTTATTGGTTGGAGCAACAATGAACCAAAGACCAGATTTAATGAAAGTAGCATTGCCAGCAGTGGGTGTTATGGATATGTTGCGTTACCATACTTTTACTGCGGGTGCAGGTTGGGCTTACGATTATGGTACGGCCGAAGATTCTAAAGCGATGTTCGATTATATTAAAGCCTATTCTCCAGTGCATAATGTTAAAGCAGGGGTGAAATATCCAGCTACATTAGTAACTACCGGAGATCATGATGATAGAGTAGTGCCAGCGCATAGTTTTAAGTTTGCAGCTGAGTTGCAAGCCAAACAAACCGGAACTAATCCAGTTTTAATTCGTATTGAAACTAATGCTGGTCATGGTGCAGGGAAACCTGTTTCAAAAACCATTGAAGAAGCAGCTGACTTGCAATCCTTCACTTTATATAACATGGGTGTTCAATCGTTATCAATCAAATAATTATAATCCAATAATAAAAAAAGGCTGTCCAGTTATTGGTCAGTCTTTTTTTATAGGTTAAAATTTATTGAAATTATTCTTTGATCTGTTTTGCTGTGTAAACGAAATAAAAACCCGTCAAAATAAATGGAATACTCAACCATTGTCCAGTAGATAATAATCCTAAAGCACTCTCAAATCCGCCTTGGCTTTCTTTTACTGATTCTACTACAATTCGAACAGAGAATAATAATATTAAGAACAATCCGAATAGGTAACCTGATTTTTTACGCGCTTCCGTTTTCCAATACAAGAAAAACAATATCGCAAAAACAAAAATATAACAGAAAGCTTCGTACAATTGCGTTGGATGTTTGGCAGGAACTTGTTCTAAAATGGTCGTAAATTTTGGGTCGGTTGCAATCGCGGCATAGGCTTCTTTTGGATCAGCAATCTGAGTAGCATTAACTACATCTCTTGGGCTAAAATAATCTCTTATGAATTGAATCCCAAAAGTAGAAGTGGTTTCTTTTCCTATGATCTCCGAATTGAAAAAGTTACCAATTCGAACAAATATAGCACCACTAGCCGAAGGAATTACGATACGATCTAAAATCCATAACTGCGGTTTATGCAAAATATTTTTACTGTAAAAATACATCGCTACTATGATTGAAATTGTAGCACCATGACTTGCTAAACCTGTAAATCCAGTGAAATGGAAGCTAGGTTCAAATCGAACTGGCAAAAAGATTTCCAATAGATTGTTTCTAAAATACTCCCAATCGTAAAAGAAAACATGTCCCAAACGAGCTCCAGCCAAAGTGGCCACCACCATCCAAATAAACAACGAATCTAGTTTCTCAATTGTTTCGCCTTCGCGAACGAAAATATGCTTCATGATATACCAACCCAATCCAAAGGCAATTACAAACATTAAACTATAATAGCGAATCATGAAAAAACCTAAATCAATTCCTTCTGAAGGATTCCAAACGATAGATAAAGTTGGTGTCATTTTGTTTATTTATTTAGTGTAAAAATTAAGTTTTAATTGAATTTATTGTTGGTGTTGGCATTTTTTGGGAGGAACCGGATCGTAGCCACTTTTTCCCCAAGGATGGCAACTTAAAATCCGTTTTGTACCTAAAAATAAGCCGTAAACCAAGCCATGTGTTTTCAAGGCTTCGAGCATGTAGGAACTACAGCTAGGTTCAAAACGACATGCAGCAGGAGTAAATGGAGATACAGCTACTTGGTAAAAGCGAACCAACATCAAAAAAGGAAAAATGAGAATCTTAGATACCATAGTTGTGTTTTTTGGATGAGTCGCAATACTTAGAATTCTATTACAAACTAAAAGTTGTTCCTTCTTTGCCGTCTTTCAATTGAATGCCTAAAGCCAATAATTGATCTCTAATTTGGTCAGACAAAGCAAAGTTTTTATCCTCTCTAGCTTGTTTACGCATTGCGATAAGTAAGTTCACAGTACCTTCCAATTTATCATTGTTTCCGTCGCTTGTTTTTTCATCTTCCAAACCTAAAACGTCAAATACAAACGCATTCATTGCATTGCTAAATAATTTTGCGTCTTCGGCAGTTAAGGTTTCTTTGCCTTCTTTTAGTACATTCACAAAGCGAACGCCTTCGAACAACTGCGCAATTAAAATTGGCGTATTGAAATCATCGTTCATGGCGTCATAGCAAAGTTGTTTCCATTCAGCAATGTTTAACGTACTTTGAGCACCAGCTGGAATTGATTCCAAACTATTCATCGCTTCCATCAAACGTTTGTACCCTTTTTCGGCAGCCACAATAGCATCATCTGAAAAATCCAAGATACTTCTATAATGTGCTTGTAACATAAAGAAACGAGTTACCGAAGCGGAAAACGCTTTACTTAAAATAGTATTTTCGCCAGTCAAAATCTCTCTAGGTAAAATATTATTACCTGTTGATTTTGCCATTTTTTTGCCATTCAACGTAAGCATATTGGCGTGAAGCCAATAATTCACAGGAGTTTGACCTGTGCAAGCTTCATTTTGTGCAATTTCACATTCGTGATGAGGGAATTTCAAATCCATTCCGCCACCGTGAATATCAAAATGATTACCCAAATACTTAGTACTCATGGCTGTACATTCCAAGTGCCAACCCGGAAAACCATCGCTCCAAGGCGAAGGCCAACGCATAATGTGTTGCGGTTCGGCTTTTTTCCACAAAGCAAAATCTTGCGGATTTCTTTTATCAGATTGACCGTCTAAATCACGAGTATTGGCAAGCATATCTTCAATATTTCTGCCGCTCAATCGCCCGTAATGATTCGTTTCGTTAAATTTTACTACATCAAAATACACCGATCCATTGGCTTCGTATCCAATTCCGGTTTCAATTATTTTCTTGATGATTTCAATTTGTTCAATAATATGTCCCGTAGCTGTGGGTTCAATACTTGGAGGTAAAAAATTAAATGCTCCCAAGATTTCATGGAAATCGACCGTGTAGCGTTGTACTACTTCCATCGGTTCGAGTTGTTCTAAACGCGCTTTTTTAGCAATTTTGTCTTCGCCTTCATCCACATCGTCTACAATATGCCCTACATCGGTAATGTTACGTACATAACGCACTTTGTAATTCAAATGTTGGAAATACCTAAAAATCACATCAAACGACATAAAGGTTCTCAAGTTCCCTAAATGCACATTGCTATATACCGTTGGTCCGCAAACATACATCCCAACATTCCCTTCATGAATAGGTGCAAAGACTTCTTTTTCTCCCGAAAGAGAATTGTATATTTTTAGTTGTTGACTTTTATATAATGGCATTGTTCTTTATTTTAGGAGCTTATTCCTGCTGTTTGCTCTATCTTTCATGCCAAAAACTGGCAGTAAAGGATGCCGCTTCCATCAGGGCTAGGGTTTTAGAATTTCGTTTCTAATTTAATATAATCCAAAAATTCTCTTCGTGTTTGGGCTTCTTTAAATTTCCCTCCAAATTCCGAAGTTACGGTGCTACTTTCAATATCACCAATTCCTCTTGAATTCACACACAAATGTTTGGCATCAATCACGCAAGCTACATCATCAGTTCCTAAAGCGATTTGTAATTCTTGCACAATTTGCATCGTTAAACGCTCTTGAACCTGAGGTCTTTTAGCATAATATTCTACAATACGATTCATTTTAGAAAGTCCAATCACAGTACCATTGGAAATGTACGCTACGTGCGCTCTTCCAATAATAGGTAATAAGTGGTGTTCGCAAGTAGAATACACGGTAATGTTTTTTTCCACTAGCATTTCGCCGTATTTGTAGTTATTATCAAAGGTAGATGCCTTTGGTTTTCTGGCAGGATTCAATCCGCCAAAAATCTCTTTTACAAACATTTTAGCAACTCGGTTAGGAGTACCTTTTAAGCTATCATCGGTTAAATCCATTCCCAAAGTGGTTAGGATATTTTCGACATCTTTTTTAATTCGTTCAATTTTTTCGTCGTCAGCAATAGCAAATGCATCATCCCTAAGCGGATTTTTCGCGTTGGTACTAATATGATTGTTTCCTATTTCGTCTTGAAATTCTTCGTTGTTGATCATCTATGCTATTGTTATAATGGGTATGTCAATTCAAGCGGTAAAGATAATTAATAAAATGCAAAAAAAGGAAGCCCTTTTTGGATTTAATCAAGGTTTGTATAAAATGCAAAAAGCAATACTTTTTGAGTATTGCTTTAGTATATATTTAAACTTGAAGTTAGTTTGTTTAATTCGTCTTTCTACTTGCATTATATACTGGAATCGCTGCTTTTAGAACTGCTACAGCGCGAACCAAATCTTCTTTTTTCAAAACATAAGCAATTCGCACTTGGTTCAATCCCATTCCTGGAGTGGAGTAAAATCCTCCAGCTGGAGCTACCATCACGGTTTCGCCATTCAAATCGTAACTTTCTAAAAGCCATTGAGCAAAATCATCGGTATTGTCAACAGGCAATTCAGCAATGCAATAAAAAGCGGCTTTAGGGGTTGTTACTTTTACCCCTTCAATTTTTTGAAGTTCTGAAATTAAAGTGTCTCTTCTTCCTCGGTATTCTGAGATCACTTCGTCAAAATAACTTTGAGGCGTATCAATTGCAGCTTCACATGCAATTTGTGCAATGGTTGGAGGGCAAAGTCGTGCTTGCGCAAACTTCATTGCTGCGGCAATTACATCTTTATTTTTGGTTACCATACAACCAATTCGGGCGCCACACATACTGTAACGTTTCGAAACCGAATCAATCATAATGACATTTTGCTCTACTTCTTTTAAATTCATAACCGAATAGTGAATGTCGTCGCCGTAAATAAACTCACGGTAGACTTCATCGGCAATTAAGAACAAATCGTATTTTTTTGCTAATTCGCCTAATTGAAGAATTTCAGATTCAGAATACAAATAACCTGTTGGATTGTTTGGATTGCAAATCAAAATTGCTTTTGATTTTTGGGTGATTAGTTTTTCAAAATCAGCAATGGAAGGCAATTCAAATCCGGTATCAAACCCCGAATTAACCGGAACTACTTTAGCAGCAGATTCGGCAGCAAAAGCACTATAATTAGCATAAAAAGGTTCAGGAATAATCAACTCATCTTCAGGGTCCATAATACTCCCCAAAGCAAATAATAAAGCCTCTGAACCACCTGTAGTGATTAAAATATCTTCGGGATTTACGTTTACGTTTTGCTTCGTATAGAATTGGGCTAATTTTTTTCGATAACTTTCGTAACCTGCTGAAGGGCCATATTCTATAATGTCTAGCTGTATGTTTTTAATTGCATTAATGGCAATTTCGGGACTTTTAATATCGGGTTGACCAATGTTTAAATGGTACACTTTATGACCTTTTTCTTTTGCTAAATCAGCAAAAGGAGCCAATTTTCTAATTGGCGATTCAGGCATGGAGTTTCCTCGTGTAGATAATTTAGGCATGTGTTTACTCTTGAATTGCAAATTTGCACTTTTTTTTTCTAAGTTTCGGGAATTATTCGCAGTAATTGCTCATAAAAACACCCTAAAATGTTATATTTTTAAGATATAAAATGCTTAAAATGGATACTAAAAAACGCCTTTTGATTTCAAAAGGCGTTTTCTAAATTGTTGATAAAGAATACTTTATTCTAGCACTTCTCCTTTTATTTTTAGAGCAATTCTTCCGCCTTCATAATTGGCGGCGTTAGATTCAACTGTAATTGTTTTACGAATAGGGCCTGTAGCCATATTGTATTTTACTTCAATTTTTCCTTTTTTACCAGGTAAAATTGGTGCTTGAGGTTTGGTTGGAACTGTACAACCACAAGTAGAAAGTACATTGGTAATAATTAAAGGTGCGTTTCCAGTATTAGTAAATTCAAAAACACGAATCCCAGAATCCGATCCTTTTGTTACTCTTCCGTAATCGATAGTGTTTTCTTTGGCAGAAAATTCAATTTTGGCAGCTTGAGAAAAGCTGATGTTGCTAAACAATGTAAATACGATGAGGGCGATTATTTTTTGCATTTTGAAAAATGATTTAAATGTCAAGTAAAGTTAGTTTCTTTTATTTACCCTACAAATTTTTATTTCGCTTTTTATAGTGTACTTAATTATTTACTTTTGTTGCTTATTTGGCTTGCAATATGGAAGCTGAATTGCAATGCACGAGTTCTAAAATTGACATTTATATTTTCAATTTGGGAATCAACGCTACTAAACGATTAAACGAATTTACTATACAATGACAATTCCTGCACAATTCGACGCTAAAACGATAGAACAAAAATGGTACGACTACTGGATGAAAAACAACTATTTTCATTCGGAGCCTGACCACAGAACACCCTATACGATCGTAATTCCACCGCCCAATGTGACAGGAGTGTTGCACATGGGGCACATGTTGAACAATACTATTCAAGATGTTTTAATTCGTAGAGCACGTTTGAAAGGATTGAATGCATGCTGGGTACCTGGAACAGATCATGCTTCTATTGCAACCGAAGCTAAAGTAGTGGCTAAATTGAAAGCCGAAGGAATCAATAAAAATGATTTGACTCGTGAAGAATTTTTAGCACATGCTTGGGAATGGACCGACAAATATGGCGGGGTTATTTTGGACCAATTGAAAAAATTAGGTGCTTCTTGTGATTGGGAGCGTACGAAATTTACCATGGATCCTGACATGTCGGCTTCTGTAATTCGTTCCTTTGTTGATTTGTACAACAAAGGGTTGATTTACCGAGGGTACCGAATGGTGAACTGGGATCCTGAAGCGAAAACTACCTTGTCTGACGAGGAAGTGATTTATGAAGAACAACAGGGAAAATTGTATTTCCTGAACTATAAAATTGAAGGCAGTACCGATTGCTTAACCGTAGCTACGACACGTCCTGAAACTATTTTTGGAGATACCGCAATTTGTATTAACCCGAATGACGAGCGTTTTGCACATTTGAAAGGTAAAAAAGCCATAGTGCCTATTTGCGGTAGAGTGATTCCAATTATTGAAGATGAGTACGTAGATGTAGAATTTGGTACGGGTTGTTTGAAAGTGACACCTGCTCACGATATGAACGATAAGACTTTAGGCGAAAAGCATCAATTAGAAATAATTGATATTTTCAATGAAGATGCGACTTTAAATAGCTTTGGTTTGCATTACCAAGGACAAGATCGATTTGTTGTTCGTGAGGCGATTGCTAAAGAATTGGAAACTATTGGTGCCTTGGCTAAAACGGAAACTCACTTGAATAAAGTGGGAACTTCAGAACGCACTAAAGCCGTAATTGAACCTCGTTTGTCAGACCAATGGTTCTTGAAAATGGAAGATTTGGTAAAACCAGCCATCAAAGCCGTTTTAGAAGAGGGCGAAATTAAATTGCATCCAAAACGTTTTGACAATACCTATGCGCATTGGTTAAACAACATCCGCGATTGGAATATATCCCGTCAATTATGGTGGGGACAACAGATTCCGGCCTATTATTATGGCGATGGAAAAGAAGATTTTGTAGTAGCTGAAACCATTGAAGACGCTTTGGTTCTAGCAAAACAAAGAACCAATAACCCACAACTTACAAATGATAATCTAACGCAAGATGTCGATGCCTTAGATACATGGTTTTCTTCTTGGCTATGGCCAATGGCAGTTTTTGGAGGAATAATGGATCCCAAAAACGAAGATTTCAATTACTATTATCCAACCAATGATTTGGTTACCGGACCGGATATTTTGTTTTTCTGGGTAGCACGTATGATTATAGCAGGTTACGAATACACTGGAAAAAAACCATTTACGAATGTGTATTTAACAGGTTTGGTGCGTGACAAACAACGACGTAAAATGTCTAAATCATTAGGTAATTCTCCTGATCCTTTAGATTTGATAGATAAATTTGGTGCCGATGGTGTTCGTGTAGGTTTGTTGTTGAGCGCTTCGGCAGGAAATGACATTATGTTTGACGAAGAATTGTGCAACCAAGGAAAAGCGTTTACCAATAAAATCTGGAATGCCTTTAAATTGATTAAAGGTTGGGAAGTATCCGATGCTATTCCGCAACCAGAATCCTCTAAGGTTGCGATTGAATGGTACGAAGCGAAGTTGCAACAAACACTGGTAGACATTGAAGATAATTTTGAAAAATATAGAATTTCAGATGCGTTAATGGGTATTTACAAATTGGTTTGGGATGATTTCTGTTCATGGTTTTTAGAAATGATCAAACCAGGATACCAACAGCCAATTGATAGTCTGACTTTGGCGAAAGCCATCGAAATGTTGGAGAATAATTTGAAATTATTGCATCCTTTCATGCCATTCTTAACCGAAGAAATTTGGCAGTTATTGGCCGAAAGATCTAAAGAAGAAGCGTTAATTGTTTCGACTTGGCCAAGGATGAAACCTTTTAATGCGAGTTTGATTGCTGATTTTGATACTACTATCGAAGTGATTTCGGGTATTAGAACCATTCGTAAAGACAAGAATATACCGTTCAAAGATTCAATTGAATTGAAAGTGGTGAATAATGACAAAGCTTCGACTTATTTTGATTCGGTAGTAAGTAAATTAGGTAACATCACTACATTGGATTATGTATCTGATAAAGTTGAGGGTGCGTTGTCTTTCCGAGTAAAATCGAATGAATATTTTATTCCAATTACTGGAAATATCAATGTAGAAGAAGAAATCGCTAAGTTGACTGAAGAGTTGAATTATACCAAAGGTTTCTTGAAATCTGTACAAGGGAAGTTGTCGAATGAAAAATTTGTGGCAGGTGCGCCAGAAAAAGTAATCGAAATGGAGCGCAAGAAAGAAGCCGATGCTTTAGCAAAAATTGCAACGATTGAGCAAAGTTTAGCAGGTTTGAAATAATGCTTGACTTTATATAAAAAAATCCCGTTCTAAATTTAGAACGGGATTTTTTTTGAATTAAATATAAACTAACCCAATAAAAATAAGAATAACAAAGGGAAAATAATTCCAGCTACGGCTAGTTTCCAGCCGCGTTGTTTCCAGCTGAATTTACCCGCTTTAATCATAATAGTTCCGGTTAATGCAATGATAATCAAGCTTAGGGCAAATATATCTGAATAATAAATCCAAAAATTGGAAGTATTCTTGTGTAACTTCATGGCTTGACTAATGATTGGTGTTTTCAAAAATGTAATAATTTCACCTTTCCCGGTTTTTATATCAATTTCTACATCTTGGTTTTCAAAAGACATTCTGAATTCTCCTTTTTTAACCATTTGGCGTTTTAATTTACCTTCAATACCTAATTGTTTGGCCAAATTCTCAGCATATTTTTCATTGATATCGCTTTCAGCAGGTAATTGTATTTCAATGGCTTTTATTTCAGTAGTATATTTTTCAGGATGCCATACATCACGGTGATTCATTAGTAATCCAGAAAAAGCAAAAGATACAATTAATCCGATGTAGAAGTAGCCTAAGTCTCGGTGTAAGTTTCTCCAATTGATTTTTTTCATAATATTATTTTTTTGGTTGCAGTGTAGACTAAGCTATTTAATAAAGGTTTAATTACAATTTGTATTTTAAACTAGTCATAATTTGGCGCGGAGCAATCGGATTGATACTATAATTCTCATGAACAGTATAATTCAATTCGTTGGTGATATTAGAAAGTTTACATAAAATGCTCCATTTTTTATGCGAATAACCCGCTGAAACATCTACAGTTGTATATCCTTGAATCGGAAAATCTCTATCATTAATGGTAATTGCACCACTGGTATTTACTACATATTGATCGTTCCATCCTCCAAAACGCTCTCCAATATAGTTTCCTATTGCTCCTATAGAAAACCCTTTTAGTTTTCCTGATGGGATGTTGTAAAAGAAACTTAAATTAGCAGTGTTAGCTGGAGTTCTAACCAATCTATCACCTTCAATGAGACCTCCGTTAACTTTGTTGGTTTTAGTATATCGGCTGTCGTTATAACTGTATCCAGCGGCAATATTTAATCCTTCTATTGGTTTTGCGTTAATGTCAATTTCGATTCCTTTACTTTTAGTTTCGCCATTCAATACTTTGATAGTGGTATCAGTATTTAGAGTAACGCCATCGGCTTTGAACTCGGCGGTTTGTGCCAAATTGCTATTGGTAATTTGGTACACTGTAACATTAGTACTCAAGATGCCATTCCAAAAATCTTTTTTAACGCCTATTTCATATTGATCAATTATTGATGCGGCAATAGGTTTTAAGTCGGCAGTTGTTCCTGTATTTGGTGTAAACGAATTGGAATAACTGGCAAATACTGACGAATTTTTATCAGGTTGATAGATGAATCCAATTTTTGGTGAAAACGCTTTGTCTTGAAGCTGAATTCCTTTTGAAACAGTGACTGGATTTGCAGTTAATTTATGAGTTGCAGCTTGTGCTTCTTGCCTAGACCAACGAATTCCAGCCAACATCTTGAATTTTTCGGTAAACGAAATTAAATCTTGAGCATAAACTCCAAAACGGTTGGTAGTAGTTGTTACTTTTTGGGTATTGGTTGCATTGGGTTCTGTTGTTGTTTGATTGTTTGGATCAAAACTAAATACATTGATTGTGTCAAATGTTATTGGTGAAAAAACAAAAGTATCTGCTGTTGCAACTGAATTTTCATAATCGATTCCAGAAAAAGTTTGGTGTTTTATTTTGCCAGTTGTAAAACATCCTTGCAAACTAATTTGTTCACCTACAATGGCTTCTGTGTTTTTGTATTGGCCTAACGGACGACTCCAAGTGCCGTTAGGATTGGTAATTTGTATACGCTCAGTACCTTTCCATTCACGATCATAATTTTGGTAGGACGAATTGAAATTTAATTTCCAATTTTTGTTAAAAGAATGATTTAATAGGGCAGAGGCACTAGTAGTTTTCGTATTTCCGTTGGACCAAACTGCACCAAAATACTTTCCTCTAGGCACATCATAAATTTGTTTTCCAATAAGTATGGTGCCAAAATCGGGAGTCCAATTATCATTCATGATATCGCCTTGTAGGGTAATTTGTGTTTTAGGACTTAGATTCAATAAAAACGATGGGTTGATGTAATAGCGTTCTCTTTTTACTACCTCTCTAAAACTTTCCGAATTTTCATAAGAAGCATTCAATCTGTAAGCGATTGATTTATTTAGTGGGCCGTACCAATCAATGGAAGGTTTGTAAAACGCATAACTTCCTGTTTGCATTACTACTTCGCCACCTTTCTTGAAAGAAGGAGTTTTAGTAATTAAATTTAAAATACCACCGGGAGCTACATTTCCGTACAATAAAGCCGAACCCCCTTTTAAAAATTCTACTTTATCTAACGAAGATACTTCTGGGATTGAGCCTGAATTGTAACGAAATCCGTTTTTGAACATATTATTGGCCGACATGTCATAGCCTCGGGACCAAAATGATTCTTGTGCACCACCACGAGCAGACCCAACATAAACGCCATTGGCATTTTTAATTACCTCGCTTAAGCGAATGGCTTGTTGTTGCACAATAACTTCATTGTCAATAGTCTGCATGCTTTGCGGAATATCCATAGGCTTCAAACCGGAACGAACCGCACTTACTTTTCGTTTGTTAGGACTTTCTTTAATTACGATTACGATTTCCCTCAATGTTTCCATTTGTTCCTCTAAAGTGAAACCGACTTTAGTAGTCTCATTGGCTATCACTTTAATGTCTTTGGTTTGTTTTTTCAAACCTTCGGCTTCGATAGTAATAGTGTGCAAGCCAACCGGGAAATTTTCAAATTTAAAATTACCTTTTATATCCGTTTTTGAAACAGATGCTTTTTTACCTAATCGAATTGAAACCCCCGAAAGTGGATAACCGTCAATTGAAATAATCTTTCCTTCAATAGCGCCAGTTTCTTGTGCATTACAACCTAGTGCTGTTGTGAATACTAAAATAAGATAGAAAAGGAGTGCTTTCATAATCGTTTATTTGGAATAATTAAAAATAACGATGCAAATATAAAAGCAACAATTGGAATTTCAAAGTTTATTTAGATTAAATCTTAATAATATTTAAAAAATTATTTTTAGGTATTGAAAATCAGTTTTTTATAAAATTAAAAAACCTTATTTTTTATGGTAAGGTTAATATAATTCATGCAAAATTGAATTTGTTTATTTTACTTTCGTCATTTTGAATTGTTCGGAAACTATTTTTTTGGCTTGTTTTCCAGAAATGGAAATGGTAATTGCCGACTTGGAGTTGCGTTGGTATTTGATTTTTTGAGGATAATCGTTTGTAAGGTTTTCAAAAACCAATTCGTTCTCCGTTTCTGAAAGCAAAGGAAATACAATCGGTTTGTCATCATTCTGCCCTTGGATGGTAGTTTCATATAGTAATTCACCGTCTTTTTCTGTTAAAGCGATATTTTCAAAATGCAAGGTGTCTTTTTCCTTAATAAAGAATGATCCTGCCACTAAAGTACTATCGTTGGGTTGGGACCAATTTTCAGACACAATTCCTTCCTTTGATTGGTTGACCCATTCGCCTAATAGCCATTCAGATGCTTTTATTTTTTCGTTTTTAGACCTAGTAGTGCATGAAAAAAGCATTAGACTTAGTAATGAAATGAGAAATAATGGACGCATTTTGATGAATTTAAATTGTTATTGAAACGAATACAATATTAGTCAAAAGATACGAATTAGCCCAGATGGAAGCGGCATCCTTTTTATTTTTTTTCAATAGTTAGGTTATTTAATTGTTCATTGAAAAAAAATAAAAAGATAGAGCGGACAGCTGGAATGAGCTCCTAAAAAATCTGAACTTCTAAAATTATTTATGCAATCTTTTTTGTATTTTTGCCATCCAAATAAAGGAACAAATACAATGTTAGATAGACTTCAAATAGTAAAACAACGTTTTGATGAGATTTCGGATTTGATTATTCAACCCGATGTGATTTCAGATCAAAAGCGTTATGTACAATTGAATCAAGAATATAAAGGCTTGAAAGCTTTGGCTGAGAAACGCGATGAGTATGTTTTGTTAATGGCTAATATTGATGAGGCCAACGAAATTATTTCGGACGGATCAGATGCTGAAATGGTCGAAATGGCCAAAATGCAATTGGATGAAGCGAAGCAACGTTTGCCGGAACTTGAAGAAGAAATTAAATTTATGTTGATTCCGAAAGATCCTGAAGATGCTAAGAATGTGATGGTGGAGGTTCGTGCTGGAACTGGTGGAGATGAAGCGAGTATTTTTGCAGGAGATTTGTTCCGTATGTACACTAAATATTGTGAAGGTCGAGGCTGGAGAACATCCGTTGTCGATATGAACGAAGGGACTTCGGGAGGATTTAAAGAGGTAATCTTTGAAGTTACCGGAGAAGATGTGTATGGGACGTTAAAATTTGAAGCAGGCGTTCACCGTGTGCAACGTGTACCACAAACTGAAACACAAGGACGTGTACACACCTCTGCAGCAACAGTAATGGTGTTACCAGAAGCGGAAGAGTTTGATGTGCAAATTGATATGAATGATGTGCGTGTGGATTTCTTTTGTTCGTCAGGACCAGGAGGTCAGTCGGTAAATACAACTAAATCAGCTGTACGTTTGACACACATTCCAACCGGATTGGTGGCACAATGTCAAGATCAAAAATCGCAACATAAAAACAAAGACAAGGCGTTAACGGTATTACGTTCTCGTTTGTACGAAATGGAATTGGCTAAGAAACAAGAAGAAGATGCGTCTAAGCGAACTTCTCAGGTGAGTTCGGGAGACCGTTCTGCTAAAATCCGTACGTATAATTACGCACAAGGTCGTGTAACCGATCACCGAATTGGGTTGACTTTGTATGATTTGGGTAATATTATGAATGGTGATATTCAGAAAATTGTTGACGAATTACAATTGGTAAACAATACCGAGAAACTAAAAGAAGCTAGCGAAGTTTTTTAATTCAAGTGCAAATGAAACTATAAAAATAAAAATGCCCTCCTATAAAATTTAGTGTGCGGCATTTTTTTTTAAAATAATGTTATTATGACAACACCACAATTAATTGATCAAATCCAACTCAAAAAATCATTCCTATGTGTAGGTTTGGATGTGGATTTGACTAAAATTCCGAAACATTTATTGGAGACAGAAGATCCTATTTTTGAATTCAATAAAGCTATTATTGATGCGACGCACGATTTGGCCGTTTCGTACAAACCCAACACGGCTTTTTACGAAGCTTACGGAATAAAAGGTTGGTTGTCTTTAGAAAAAACAATTCGCTATATCAACGAAAACTATCCTAACATTTTCACTATTGCGGATGCCAAAAGAGGCGATATTGGCAACACCTCTTCGATGTATGCCAAAGCTTTCTTTGAGGATTTGAATTTTGATTCGGTTACTGTCGCGCCGTATATGGGTAAAGATTCAGTGGAACCATTTTTAGCTTTTGAAAACAAGCACACGATCATGTTAGCTTTAACTTCTAACGAAGGTGCATTTGATTTTCAAACTTTGAATGTGAATGGAACGGAATTGTACAAACAAGTTTTAGAAACCTCTAAAACTTGGAAAAATAGTCACAACTTGATGTATGTTGTGGGTGCTACTAAAGCAGAGTATTTTACCGAAATTCGGAAAATAGTACCAGATAGTTTCTTACTTGTTCCTGGAGTAGGAGCACAGGGAGGAAGTTTATCTGAAGTGTGCAAGTACGGAATGAATGCTAATGTAGGCTTATTGATTAATTCCTCAAGAGCAATTATTTACGCTTCAAATGGAATTGATTTTGCTGAAAAAGCGAGAGCAGAAGCTTTACTAATGCAGCAAGAAATGCATGCTATTCTAGGCTAAGCAACTATTAATTGCTATATTTACAAAAACAATTACTTTGATTAATTATACCATATACGAGAACAATAACAGCGACCAATGGGTGACTTTTGTCCATGGGGCTGGTGGAAGTTCGTCTATATGGTTCAAACAAATTCGTGATTTTCAAAAAGAGTATAATGTACTATTGTTGGATTTACGTGGGCATGGAGAATCCAAAACCAACTTAAAGAAGGCATTCAAACAAAAGTATACTTTTTCGGCTTTAGCCAATGATATTTTGGAAGTCTTAGATTATTTGCAAATTCAGAAATCGCATTTTGTAGGCATTTCTTTGGGGACAATTTTAATTCGCCAGTTGGCCGAAATGTATCCTGATCGGGTGCAAAGTATGATTATGGGTGGTGCGATATTAAAAATGAATTTCCGTTCTCAGATTTTAATGTTTCTTGGAAATACTTTTAAATATATCTTACCGTATTTACTTTTATATCGCTTTTTTGCCTTTGTGATTATGCCCAATAAAAACCATAAGCAATCTCGAATCTTATTCATTAACGAAGCAAAAAAATTGTACCAAAAAGAATTCATTAAATGGTTCAAATTGACTGCTGAAATCAATCCAGTTTTGCGATGGTTTCGTCAGGTGGAATTGAATATTCCTACTTTGTATGTGATGGGAGAGGAAGATTATATGTTCTTACCGGCAGTTCGAAAAGTTGTGGAAAGTCATTACCGTAGTTCGAAACTCTGTGTTATTCAAAACTCAGGACACGTTGTAAATGTGGAACAGCCTCTTTTATTTAATTCTGAAGTACTTTCCTTTATTAAAATTATTGCATAAAAAAATGCCGAGGCACCAAAGCTATCGACATTCCTTTTACTAACCAAAACCAAATAACGAGTAACCAGCTCATTACGAATACAAAAGTAAGCTGATAGTGAGCAATTACTGTTAAGGTTATGTTATTAGTTTGTTGGAGTTTCGTTAAGTTTTGTGACTAAGCAAAAACTACGGTCTTATTATTATATACTATGGTTTTGCGTTCTGAATGTAGTTTTACAGCTCGTGCCAAAACCATACGTTCCAAGTCACGCCCTTTCATAATGAAATCTTCTATCGAATGAGAGTGGGATACGCGCGTAATGTCTTGCTCGATTATTGGTCCTTCGTCTAATTCTTCGGTTACATAATGGCTGGTAGCTCCAATAATTTTCACGCCACGTTTGAAAGCCGAATGGTAGGGTTTGGCACCCGGAAATGCAGGTAAAAACGAGTGGTGGATATTGATGATTTTGTTTTTGTAAGCTGCAATTAAATTAGGAGTGATAATTTGCATATAACGTGCCAATACCACAAAGTCAATTTGGTATTTGGCTAACAAATCCAATTGTTGTTGTTCGCCTTGCGCTTTAATTTCTTTGGTAAAAGGAACATATTCAAACGGAATCTCAAAACGTTCGGCTACCGATCGTAAATCTTCGTGATTACTAATAATTAATGGGATTTCAAGATTCAATTCTCCAGCACTATAACGGCCTAAAATATCATACAAGCAATGGTCGTATTTTGAAATAAACAACGCCATTCTGGGTTTTTTCTCTTGAGGATAAATTTCCCAATTCATATTGAATGGATTGGCTAAATGGGTTTCAAAATGCGATTTGATGGAATTTAAATTCCAATCTTTGGCGCAAAACTCGCATTCTAATCGCATGAAAAACACATTCTCGTCAGCATCAACATGTTGATCTAGGTAAATGATATTTCCGTCGATAGACGCAATATAATTAGTAACTGTGGCAATAATTGATTTTTGATCTTCGCAGTGAATAAGAATTGTAATTCGTTGCATATGTTTTTATTTGAAACTCTTTATTTGTTGTTAATGTATTTTCAAATCTAAGCCTATTTTTCAATTGAATCACCTTATTTTTAAAACAATCTAGAACAGAATTGTTTTATAAAACTAAGTCTATAAGCTGTCAATTTTTACATATCCAATATGAAGGATGTCCTCTTGTATAGCTGTTTTAGAAGTTCTAATTTGTAAGGAATACTGCTCTTTAAAAATCGGTGCTAAAATATCATTTACGTTGTGAATGTCATCGACATCAATGCCGAATTTATCATCAATATGTGAAGTAGCACCAGGAAAACTAAAGTGTTTATAGAAAGTAGTGGCTTTAGCAATTTTAGCTGCTTTACCCAAGCTTTCGGCTACACCTAATGTTTTGTAATGGTATTCTTCGAATTCATTTTCTTTGTAACCTCCTAAATTAATAAAGAATAATTTTTCGTTAGTTTCGGTTGTATTTTTAGGAATTATTGTAATAGAATGATTAGTAACTGCTGTTACCTCACGCCACGCATCAATATGAATCTTTCCTTTGGCTTCAGGCCAAAAAGCTTTCATATGCGGAATTAATTCTTTCAAAGAATTTCCTATTCCAAAAAAGATATCATGCTGTTCGGTAAATCGGCCTTTGGGTGTGCAACCCAACATGACCATATATAATTTTAATGTACTTTCCATACAACAAAAATAAGGTTTTAAAATTAGGAATAAAAAAAGTGCCTTCTTTTGGAAGGCACTCATTTGATATAATTGAAATAAAATTACAAAGCTGATTTTACAGTTTTGATAATTCTAGCTGCAATTTTGTATGGATCTCCATTTGAAGCTGGTCTTCTGTCTTCCAACCAACCTTTCCATCCTTTTTGAACAGTAATTAATGGAATACGGATTGAAGCTCCTCTGTCAGATACTCCATAAGAGAAATCGTTAATTGAAGCTGTTTCGTGTTTACCAGTTAAACGTAAGTCGTTATAAGCACCATAAACTGCAATGTGTTCTTTAGTTACAGGACGGAACGCTTCACAAATTTTTTCGTAAGTAGCTTGATCTCCACATGTTCTTAATACATTGTTAGAGAAGTTAGCGTGCATACCAGAACCATTCCAGTCAGTATCTCCTAATGGTTTTGGGTGGTATTCAATATAGTAACCATATTTCTCAGTCAAACGATCTAATAAATATCTAGCAACCCAGATTTCATCACCTGCTTTTTTAGCTCCTTTAGCAAACAATTGGAATTCCCATTGTCCACAAGCTACTTCTTGGTTAATTCCTTCAAAGTTGATTCCAGCAGCAATACATAAATCAGCATGCTCTTCTACTAATTTTCTTCCGTGAGTGTTTTTTCCGCCAACTGAACAGTAGTACATACCTTGTGGTGCAGGATAACCTCCAACAGGGAATCCTAAAGGCAATAAAGTCTTAGTATCCATGATGAAATATTCTTGCTCAAAACCAAACCAGAAATCGTCATCCTCGTCGTCGATAGTTGCTCTACCATTAGAAGGATGTGGAGTTCCGTCAGCATACATAACTTCTGACATTACTAAGTATCCATTAACACGAGTTGGATCTGGATAGATTGCAACTGGTACTAATAAACAGTCAGAAGATCCGCCTTCAGCTTGTTTTGTTGAAGACCCGTCAAAAGACCAGTTTCCAATTTCTGCTAAAGTGCCTTGAAAGTTTTCGTGCTCTTCTACTTTAGTTTTACTTCTAAGATTTTGAGTTGGTTCGTAACCATCTAACCAAAGGTATTCTAATTTAATTTTAGCCATGATACTATAAATTTATTGTGTGATTCAATTTCTGGCACAAATTTAAATTATTTTTTTTAGTACTGAAAAAAAAGGGGGTGATTTTATAATGTTATAAGTTACTTTTCACAGAACTGCATTTTATTGGGGGTATATTTAAAATATATCAATTTTTTACACAGATAAAAAATAATTTCGCAAAAGCCGCTGTTGATTTTTTATTGTTCATTATTGTATATCTTTGCTTTAGTTAGTGAAAATGAGTATTTAATAATTTAAAATTGTCAAAATGTCAACATTACGTTTTCAAGCTTTGAGAGAAGCCTCTACTAGAAAGCCACTCCTCTTTGAAGAGACCGAAAAAAAATCAATCCTTTTTGGGTCTAATGTTTTTAACGCTAAAGCGATGAAGCACTACTTGACTTCAGAAGCCTATAAAGCAGTACAAGGTGCAATTCAACACGGAACAAAAATCGACAGAAAAATTGCGGATTATGTAGCGATGGGAATGAAGGAATGGGCGCTTTCTAAAGGAGTAACGCATTATACACACTGGTTTCAACCGTTAACAGGTACAACGGCTGAAAAACACGATGCTTTCTTTGAAACGTCTTACGATGGCAGTGATCCTGTTGAAAAATTTGGCGGAGCCCAATTGGTTCAACAAGAACCTGACGCCTCTAGTTTTCCAAATGGAGGTATCCGAAATACGTTTGAAGCAAGAGGCTATACCGCTTGGGATCCAACTTCTCCAGCATTCATTTTTGGAACTACTTTATGTATACCAACAGTTTTTATTTCCTACACCGGTGAAGCTTTAGATTATAAAACACCTTTATTGCGAGCACTTACAGTTATGGACGATGCCGCTACAGAAGTGTGTAAGTATTTTGATAAAAATGTAAAAAAAGTAACTGCCACTTTAGGGTGGGAACAAGAATATTTTTTAATTGATCGTTCGTTAGCAAAATCGCGTCCTGATTTGATGATGACAGGTCGTACATTGTTAGGACATACATCAGCGAAAGGACAACAATTGGACGATCATTATTTTGGATCTATTCCAACCCGTGCTTTAACCTACATGAGGGATTTGGAGCAAGAATGTATGTTATTGGGGATTCCCGTTAAAACACGTCATAATGAAGTGGCACCAAACCAATTTGAGTTGGCACCAATTTTTGAAGAAACCAATTTGGCTGTAGATCATAACTGTTTGTTGATGGACGTAATGGAAAAGGTAGCGGAGCGTCACGATTTGAAAGTATTATTTCACGAAAAACCATTCAAAGGGGTTAATGGTTCTGGTAAGCACAACAACTGGTCATTGGCAACTGATACTGGAGTTAACTTATTGAGTCCAAGCAAAACGCCAATGAGTAATTTGCAGTTTTTGACTTTCTTTATTAATACCATTAAGGCGGTTAATGATAACGAATCGTTGTTAAGAGCTTCTATCGCAACAGCAAGTAACGACCATCGATTGGGTGCCAATGAAGCACCACCAGCCATCATTTCAGTTTTTATTGGTGAATCATTAACTAAAGTTTTAGCAGAATTAGAAGGTGTTACTACAGGAAAATTATCTCCTGAAGAAAAAACCGATTTAAAATTAAATGTAGTTGGTAAAATTCCAGACTTAATGTTGGATAATACCGATAGAAATAGAACCTCTCCTTTTGCCTTTACAGGAAATAAATTTGAATTTAGAGCCGTAGGTTCTTCTGCCAATTGTTCTAATGCGATGACTACTTTGAATGCAATTGTAGCCAAACAATTGCGTGATTTTAAAGTAGAAGTTGATACTTTGATTGATGAAAAAGGCATGAAAAAAGACGATGCCATTTTTAACGTTTTAAGAGAATACATCAAACAATCTAAAAAAATCTTGTTTGAAGGGGATGGATATAGTGATGCTTGGGAACAAGAAGCGGCTAAAAGAGGCTTGAGTAATTACAAGACTACTCCTGAAGCATTGAAAGCGAGAGCCTCTAAACAAGCTTTGGATTTGTTTTCTGAATTAGGGATTATGAATCATATCGAGGTAGAAGCTCGATACGAAATTGAATTGGAAGAATACACTAAAAAAATCCAAATCGAAGGACGTGTTTTGGGAGATATTGCTCGTAATCATGTAATTCCAACAGCCATTCGTTACCAAAACACCTTGATTGAAAACGTTCGTGGATTGAAAGAAATCTTCGGAAAAGATTTTGAAAGTGTTTCCAAAGAGCAAATTGCTATTATCAAACAAATTTCGGCTCATATCGAAGGAATCAATACGAAAGTTGAAGAAATGACAGAGGAAAGAAAAAAAGCCAATAGTATGACCGACCCACAGGCAATGGCTGAAGCCTACTGTGCTAAAGTTAAGCCCTATTTTGATGTCATCAGAAATCACTGTGACAAATTAGAATTGCTAGTTGATAACGAATTATGGACATTGACTAAATACAGAGAATTATTGTTTACCAAATAATATTGATATTCATTTTCTTAAAGCCTCTCGAAATCGAGGGGCTTTTTTTTGGTAAAGAAAATAGAAAATTTGTTGCCAATTCTACTTAGGCAAAAGCCAAAAAAATAATTATCTTTGCCCAAAATACATTTTGCCGAAAGGCAGACTACACAACCAACTACATGAGTTCAGATACTTCAAAAAGATATGCACAACGCGGTGTTTCGGCATCCAAAGAAGATGTGCATAATGCGATTAAAAACATTGACAAAGGATTGTTTCCGCAAGCCTTTTGTAAAATCGTTCCCGATTACTTAACCCAAGACGATAATTACTGTTTGATTATGCACGCTGATGGCGCAGGAACTAAATCGTCTTTGGCCTATATGTATTGGAAAGAAACAGGAGATATTTCGGTTTGGAAAGGTATCGCTCAAGATGCGTTGATCATGAATATTGACGATTTGTTATGTGTAGGAGCTACAGATACTATCTTGCTTTCATCTACTATTGGAAGAAATAAAAATCTAATTCCTGCCGAAGTGATTTCCGCCATTATAAATGGTACAGAGGAATTGATCAAAGAATTGGATTCGTTTGGAGTTACCATTCATTCAACTGGAGGCGAAACCGCTGATGTAGGCGATTTAGTCCGAACGATTATAGTTGATTCTACGGTTACGGCAAGAATGCCACGTGCCAAAGTAATTGACAATGCGAACATTCAGGCTGGTGATGTAATCGTAGGTTTGGCCTCTTTTGGACAAGCTACTTACGAGAAAAGTTACAATGGCGGTATGGGAAGTAATGGTTTGACTTCGGCACGTCACGATGTGTTTGGAAAATATTTGGCTAACAAATACCCTGAGAGTTTTGACGCTGCAGTTCCTGAAGAATTGATTTATTCTGGTCAAGTTAATTTGACTGATGCTGTAGAGAATTCACCTATTGACGCTGGGCAATTAGTGCTTTCGCCAACAAGAACCTATGCGCCAATTATCAAGAAGATTTTAGATACCTATTCATCCAAAGAAATTCACGGAATGGTGCATTGTAGTGGAGGGGCGCAAACCAAAATTTTACATTTTGTAAATAATCTACATATTATAAAGGACAATTTATTTCCAGTTCCGCCTTTGTTTCAATTGATTCAAGAGCAATCTAAAACCGACTGGAAAGAAATGTACCAAGTTTTCAATTGTGGTCACCGAATGGAATTGTATGTTCCTGAAGCGGTTGCTCAAGATATCATTGCCATTTCAAAATCGTTTAACGTAGATGCCCAAATTGTGGGTAGAGTGGAAGCTTCAGCTACCAAAAAATTAACTATTTCTAGCGAATACGGTACTTTCGAGTATTAATATAATTTAAATCAATTAGATGTACGAATTAGTATTTTGGCAGTATCAGGAAGGCGTTTATTTGAATCATCAATTGGTTTACGAAGCTTTGCTTGAGCAGGAAATGGTTGAAGGATTAGAAGAATTGCCTGTTACTGTGATTCTAAATCGCATCACTAGTGTTTTTTCAAGCTGGGAAAAAGTAGATGAGAATAGTTGGAAAAATTCCAATGGCATAGGCGCTTTTCAAGTAAAGACAACACCACAAAGTATTCTAATTGATTGTTATGGAACCGAAGGTAAAACGATGGAATTATTAGCTTCAACTTTGGAAGAATTCAAATGTCCATGTTATGACCCTCAAGTGCCTGTTCGTTTTGACGAAATGAACGAATAGATTTTATCATAGTTTTTAAACCACAACAAATCATGAAAATTAATCTGAAAAACGGAATCGATAAATTGCTTTTTGGAATGAAACAAAAAGACGTTGAAGCTATTTATGGGAAACCAGACCGCAATTATAAAGACGAAGACGATAACCAAATTTTAGTGTACAACAAACTTAAATCCCGTTTGACTTTCTATCAAGAGGAAGATTTTAAATTGGGGTATATTGTGGCTTCTGGGGCTGATTTAGAGTTGTTTGGTAATACGATTATTGGTAAAAAAATTGCTGATGTAAAAAAAGATTTGGCTGCCAACGCTATTACTAAATTCACCCAAGAAGAATTTGATACGTTTGAAAACTTCTTCAATGAAGAAAATTGGATCATTTTTCAAACGGAATTTGAAGAAGTAGTAAAATTTGAAATCGGAGCGATCATTAATTCAAAAGACGAGTTCGATTGGAAGTTTGGAAAGTAATTTAATGATTCTATCATAAAAAAAATCCTCAACATTTGTTGAGGATTTTTTTTGATATTTATTGTTGTAGTGCAGGTGCTTTGTCTGTAATTTCCAATTCAAAAAATAAATTAGTGTTCGGAGGAATAGGTCCGTTACCTCTTTCGCCATATCCTAATTTAGAGGGCATGTACATAAGAATTTTATCACCTAAATTCATCAAACTCATTCCTTCGATAAACCCCTGAATCATTCCTGTTTTTTTACCGGCTTCAAAAGGAAAAGCTAGGTAGCCATTTTGATCTTTTCGTGTTTGATCGAATAGTCCAAAAGTTTTAGCTACTTCTTCATAGTTACTGTCAAAAACATTTCCATCCTCAAAATAACCAGCGTATTTAAAATATATTGTACTGCTATCTACAGGTTTGACACCACTTCCTTTTTGAAGCACCACATATTGTAATCCCGAAGGCGTGGTGATTGCTGTAGCTTTGCTTGCCGCTAAATAAGCTGCCTTTTCTTTAATTACGGTACTGTATTTTTCAAGATAAATTCGTTTTTTTTCAGCTTGTAAAGCAGCTTGTTTGGCTTTTTTTTCAGCATCAATTATTGCTTGTTTTTTTGCCTCTTCTGCTTTGTTAGCATAATAATCAGAGAATACCTTAACAGCATTAAATTTAGCCGCTTGAGTTCCTTTACGGGATATAGTAATCGTGATAATTTGGTCGTTTTGTTCAATTTTATTGACTACATCCATTCCTTCTGTCACATATCCAAAAACGGTGTGAACACCATCTAACCAGGGTGTGTCTTTGTGTGTAATAAAAAATTGACTACCGTTAGAAGCGGGACCTGAATTGGCCATCGAAAGGATTCCTCCTTTATTGTGTTTTAAATCGGTAAACTCATCTTTAAAGGCATAGCCAGGACCACCTGACCCGTTCCCCATAGGGTCACCACCTTGTATCATGAAATTTTTAAGTACTCGGTGAAATTTTAATCCGTTATAAAAAGGTTTCCCTTTTAATTTTTCATCTGTTACAAAAGTATTTTTTCCTTCTGCTAAACTTACAAAATTAGCAACGGTAACTGGAGTTTTTTGGTATTCCAATTGAAGAACAATGGATCCTTTATTGGTTAGAATTGTAGCAAAAATCCCGTCATTTATAGTTGTGCTCGCCATTTGAGATATGGCAGGTTTTTTTGTTGGAAGCCCTTTTTTTAATTTTTGTGCTTGAATACTTATGATTCCTAAAAATAAGAATGCTACTAATTGATATTTCATTAGGTCTAATTATTTAAGTTTATTTACTGTGGTTTCATTAATTCAATTTCAAAAATAAGATTCGCATTAGGTGGAATAACTTCTCCAGCACCAGCTTCTGCAAATCCTAATTTAGATGGGATAAACAATACTGCTTTATCGCCAAAAGCTAGTTGTTCGATTCCTTCAATAAATCCTGGAATCATACCGTCTTTTTTTCCTGCTTGAAACGGAATAGCTTGGTAGCCGTTTTGTGCAGCTCTGTTGGGATCAAATGTACCAAACGTCTTGCATGCACTTTCGATACTACTGTCAAACATAGTTCCGTTTTCCAAAAAGCCTGCGTAATGGATAAAGATTCCGGTTCCAATTTTGGGTTTTTTTCCACCACTTTTTTGGGTTATAACAAATTCTAAACCTGATTTCGTTTTAGTTGCTTTGGCTTTTAATGCTGCAAAATATTTAAGTTTCGCCTCAATTACTGTTTTGTACTTTTCGTTAAAAATACGTTTGTTTTCGGCGTCAATGATTGCTTGTTTTTTTTGGTTTTCAGCTTCTGCAATAAAGAAGTTATGGAATACTTTTACCGCATCAAACTTTTTAGCAGCATCTCCATTTCGAATGATGGTTACTTTACTCATATAATCATCTTGCAAAATCTTATTTACAGCTTCCATTCCGTTCCCAACCACATGACCAAAAATGGTATGTTTTCCATCTAGCCAAGGGGTTTCAAGATGGGTAATAAAAAACTGACTACTATTGGTTGCTGGTCCGTTATTGGCCATAGCCAAAACACCTGCTTTATCAAAACGCGCGTCTGTAATTTCATCTTTGAATTTGTATCCAGCATCCCCAGAACCTGTTCCAAGCGGATCACCACCTTGTATCATGAAATTTTCAATTACACGGTGAAATTTCAATCCGTCATAAAAAGGTCTATTTTTAATATTTTCATTGGTTACAAATTCATTTTTACCTTCGGCAAGTGTCACAAAATTGGCTACGGTAATTGGCGCTTTTTCATAATCCAATTGAACGATAATTTCTCCTTTATTGGTTTCAATTTTGGCATACAAACCATCAGGTAAATTGTTGTTTTCTTCTTTACACGAGTACAAAGAAGCAATAATGGCTAAGGCAAATAAAAAACGTTTTTTCATTGTATAATTAGTTGGTTATAGAATCGTTTTGAGTTTCAGCAACAGGATTTGAGTTGGCTTTCATTTTTTGTTCATAATTGGCTTCCGACATATAATCACGAAGGGTTACAATGCACAAAAGCGGTTTGTTGGGCCCAATTTTTTTATTGTCACCGTGATATCCGTAGGCAGTATGAGAGGTGAAAAGAAAATTAATTTTTTCATTTCGATGCATTAACTTAATTCCTTCACGAAGTCCGGTCATAATATTTTGTTTGTCGACAAAATAGGTTTGGGGTCCTAACTCACTTTTAGAATAAATAACACGTCCTTTAAGATCTTTTACTTCGTAATCAAATAAAGCTACATCTCCTTTTTTTGCTGTGAGCGTATCTTTTTTATTGGTTACGATATACGAATACCAAAATCCTTTTGTTGAAGCAATAAACTTTACGTTTTTGTTTTGACGAATTACGCGTGCGATTTCGGCTTCTTCACCAGCAATCAATTTTTTATTGCGATCCACCGATTGTTTCATAAACGTTCCAGAGGCATGAGAAATAGGTTTTCGTGCTTCTTGATTGCTTTGACAGCTTGTGATTATTGTCGCTAATACAAAAAAAGTAATAGGTATTTTAATGAAGTGTTTCATGATTTAGATGGGTAAGGTTTTAACTAAATCTTCAAATTTCCGAATGGTATCTTCCATTGAATTTTCTGATTTTCCTCCAGCGGCATTGATATGTCCACCACCATTGAAATGGTCGCGTGCAAATTGATTCACATCAAAATCTCCTTGTGATCGGAACGATATTTTAATGATCTTTTCGTCTTTATTTTCGATGAAAATCGCTGTAAAAACAATTCCTTTAATACTCAAACCGTAATTAACAATACCTTCGGTATCTCCTTTAACGTGGTCAAAAGAATCCAGTTCGTCTTGAGTCAAGTAGGTGTAGGCCGTTTTATGCTCAGTATACACTTTCATGTTTTGCAACGCACGACCTAAAATTTGCAATCGTCCAAACGAACTATTGTCAAAAAGCAAGGTTGGAATCACAGTATTTTTAACTCCCAAATCAATTAATTCGGCAATGATTCGGTGAGTAGTTCCAGTGGTTTTTGGAAAACGAAAAGATCCCGAATCGGTAAGAATTCCAGTATAGATGCAAGTTCCGATGTTTTCGTCAATATCTGCTTTTTTGCCTAAAAAGGAAATGAAGTTATACAACATTTCGCAAGTAGAACCAAAATTGGTATCCGAGTAAGTATAAGTAGCATAATCATGAGGAAATTGATGGTGATCAATCATGATGAAAGGAGCGGTAAGCGTACATAAAACCGTTTCCATTTCACCAGTACGGTGCAAGGCGTTAAAATCTAAAGTAAAAACAACTTCAGCTTCTTCTAAAATTTGGGTGCAACTAGCTTTATCCTTTTCGTATATTTTTACAGTATTTGCTCCTGGTAGCCACTCTAAAAAGTGAGGCATTTCGTTGGGCGAAATCACAGTAGCTTGGTGGTTATTTTTAAGTAAAAAATGGTACAAACCAAGGGTAGAACCCATGGCATCTCCATCGGGTCCACGGTGTGGGATAATGGCAATTTTTTTTGGAGTAGCTAACAACTCCTGAATCGCTAAAATGTCTTGTGTTTTCATAGATTGCGAAATTACATTTTTTTAATTTAAACGAAAAATTAGTTAACTATTTAACCTCTTCTTCACAAGACTAAAAAAGGTCCAATCGAAAGCGATTTATTTTTTGGTACAAATGGTATTTTGGTCCTTTTACAATTTGTGATGCATATATCCCAACAGAACCTGAGGCAAAATAAGCGGTAACGCACGCAATTCCGATAAAAATACCACTTTCTATTCCGAATAATTCCATACCCATAACGGTACATGCTATGGGTGTGTGAGTAGCTCCCGAAAAAACAGCAACAAATCCCATACCTGCTAACAATGCTATAGGCAAAGGAACTATAACCGATAAAGCACTTCCTAGAGTGGCGCCTACAAAGAAAAGCGGAGTGACTTCACCACCTTTAAATCCAGCACCTAATGTAAAACCGGTAAAGAGTATTTTTAAAAGAAAATCATAGGATTCGTTAGGATTCGAAAAAGCATTTACTATTTCGGGAACGCCCAGTCCAATGTATTTTGTTGTACCAATACTATAAATTATAATTGCTAAAACAGTACCGCCTACTAAAGGCCGAATCGGTGCGAATGGGATATATTTTGTAAATAATCGATTCCAAAAATGTGTCGTTCTCGAAAAAAGTAAGGCGGCAAAGCCAAATAGGATTCCGCTTCCAATAGTCCAAAGCAGATTGATTCCGTTTAGTTCAGGAAGAATTGGAACACTATATTGTGTGTGTTCGACTTGCCAGAATTCTACGGTATAATAGGCTACAAAAGCCACTACAAAAGATAAAACACCACTTTTGAAATTAATTTTACTAAAGTATACCACTTCCAAAGCAAATAAAGCACCTGCTAGAGGTGTTCCGAACACCGAAGCAAATCCAGCACTAATTCCTAAAATCAGGATCGTTCTTCGGTCAATTTTATTCAATTGGAACCAATTCGAAAATCGGTCAGCAATTGCACCGCCCATTTGTACTGCCGTTCCTTCACGTCCCGCTGATCCTCCAACTAAATGGGTAATTAAAGTACCAATAAGTACTAAAGGCGCCATTTTGAAAGGAATGGGTTGTTGAGGATTTTCGTATTCTTCTATAAGTAAATTATTGCCTTTGACTACGGAAGCTCCATAATAGTGATAAAGTAAACCAATGATTAAACCTCCAATTGGCAACAGCCAAATAATCCAATTGTGATTTTCTCTAATCTGAGTAACCCATTCTAAGGCGACTAAAAAGAAAGCTGAAGCTGAACCCGAAAACAATCCAATCAATGTACAAATGAGTAGCCATTGCAGAGAGAGAAGAATTATGTTTTTTAAGTTCATTTTCAATTGTATTCTGTATTGGGTTCAAAAATAGTTTAATTTCAGCAATCAAAAATGAAACGCATAAAAAAACCGTACACAAATACGTTACGGCTTTATTAATTTTATGTTATTCAGTCACGACTGCTGTAAATTCAATTTCTACCAAATACTCTGGAGCGACTAGTTTACTAATTTCGTAAAAACCAGTAGTTGGCTTAATGTCTTTGAAAAAAGAAGAATGAGCTTTTGCAACTGCCTCGAAGCTGTTAATGTCGGTTGTAAAGATGCGAGTTCGAATGACGTCTTTCATGCTTACATTTAATTCTTCTAAAACTTTTTCTACGCGTTCTAAAATATTTAAGGTTTGTGCCTGCGCGTCATCAGCTTTTACTTTTTCGCCATCAACGATAGCAACGGTTCCAGACACTTCAATGATATTTCCTATGCGAACGGCACGGCAATACCCCATTTTATCTTCCCATGGGGAGCCAGTTAAGATATTTTTTCTTTCCATTTTTGATTGTTTACTACTAAAATTAAGTGGTGCAATTTACGATAATGCGATGAATTAGTGATTTTGTTTTCTCACAAAAGAGGTTACATAAAAAAACCTTTTGGAGTCATTTGTTAGAAAATTAAAACTAGTTTTTGTTAAGAAATTTCTAATTAGTAACCCATAAAAGGTATTTATGCTATTTTTGTGAGCACAAGTTTATCAGTTAGGTACAAATGAAACAACTACTACTTTGTATTGCAATTTTAGGTTGGGCATGGCAAGGACAAGCACAAAGCGAGTTTAGTTCTAAGTTCAAGGCAATTCCTGTAGGTAAATTTCCAATTGCTCCTAAAAAAGCGGCCGAACCCAAAAAGGTAGCTCCTACAAATTCCGATATTCCATCGATTAAAGCGCCTAATGTTTTTAATAGTCCAGAAGCACAATTTACCAAGCCGACTCCCGCGAAATCCTATCAGTTAGGGCAAACCAATACTTTTTCGATGATTCAAAAAAATGAATTTATCAAACCCGGTGGAGAAGTAGAAGCGCGATTGAATAAAAAAGAGGATGATCCTGGAGAAATGGAGTACCGAAGAAATCAAAATTTGGGTGATTTTAGAATCAAAGCCAATAAAGCAAGGGTTATGTATCGAGATGCTGCAGCGGTTGATGGTGATCATATTCGGGTTTATTTAAATGATAAAGTAATCGAGCGTTTTGTTTCACTTGAAAGTGCTTTTAAAGGTTTTGAGATCGTGCTTGAAAAAGGGTTTAACAAAATTGATTTTGAAGCATTAAATCAAGGAACTTCAGGTCCCAATACTGCTGAATTTAGGGTCTATGACGATAAAGGAAGTTTGATTTCGGCAAGCCAATGGAACCTTGGGACAGGCTTTAAAGCAACGATTTTATTGGTCAAAGAATAAAAAAATATTTTTTTCAAAATCCATTTTTCAATTCCGAATTTTAAAA
>JACCDN010896064.1_pt1 | contig 34510 bp, 31 predicted proteins | sample 7441691 | NCBI WGS metagenome assembly JACCDN01 (sample SAMN15323439, study PRJNA562643) | freshwater metagenome | isolation source: river surface water | place: USA:Blue River Watershed | collected 2017-08-16
AAACCGTAGATAAGACATTGGGTATAAAAGGGAAACCAGGCTGCGCTTACCAGTTGACGCGGTGGTAAATAGCTTGCAGCAACCTGACGAGGGTGCCCAAGCTCGCGCAGAATGGCAGATTCATCGGCAGGTGTGGTGGGGCGGCCATGTTCCTCGGCAAAACCCTCAAGGCGATCGAGGATATTGGCTTTCAGTTCGCGCGCAATATCATCGCGGCGGCTGGCGGGGAGTTGTTGCGCAACCGCGCTGATGTAGCGATCAATAAGGTTCATGTTAAACCTCCAAGAGTTTTGCAATATTTGAGTTTAGGGTTTGCCATTCGCTGGATAGGGTGGCGAGTAACTCAGCGCCAATGGCTGAAAGTTGGTAATAGCGGCGCTCGCGGCCATCGCCTTGTTGCCATTCGCTATCCAGTAGGCCTTGGTCTGCCAGCCTGCGTACCAGCGGGTAAAGCGTGCCTTCGTCGATATCTATACCTGCTTCTTGCAATTGCTTGCGCAGCGAGTAGCCGTAGTGCGGCTGCTTGAGTGAGCCGAGCACGGCCAGCACTAACACGCCGCGCCGCAGCTCCTGTCGTAATTTCTCTAAATGTTCTTCGGACATGCGTACCTCCATACTGTGCGATAAACACTGTGTGATGCACAGTGTTTGCGTACTATGCGCCGCACAGTAATGTAGTGTCAAGCAGTTTGAGTGTTTTTTGTTCAGAGGCTGTGCTCAGGAGGTTAAGCAGCTTGTATGTGAATACATGTGTGGTGTTTGCGTATAAGTTTATTTGCAGGTTAATTTCAATAGGCTGGATTGCGTTAAATAATTGTATGCACTGTTCGCTTTTAATGGCATGTATACTTGTGTTCATATGTCATGAGTATTTGCGAAACTGGGCCTCTTTGTTGCCGGTTGGAGCAGCAAAATGGCTGCTCCAACCGACTGCGAAAGAATAACGAACATTAATTTGAGCAAAAAAACATGTTGAAAAATTTTATGTGGGCGGCAGCGATAATTGTTTCGATCACAGCCAATGGAGCCTTCGCGTGCACTAGCCCTGCGTCTGTTTGCGCGTACAAAAGCGATGCCGGTTTCGCGCTTATTCAAGATGGCAAGCCCGCCACAATACTTGTAGAAAAAAGCAATGATCCAGCGGTGCTGCGAGTAGCTAAAAGTTTTGCTGAAGATCTGAAACGAGTCAGTGGGCGCAACGCCTCGGTTATTAACAATAAGCTAAATATTAAAAGTGCAGTGATTGTTATTGGCGTTATAGGCCAGAGTCAGCTTATCAATGAGCTTATCGCTGCAGGTAAGCTGGACGTAAGCGGGTTAAAAAATCAGTGGGAAGCATTCAGTGTTGCCGTGGTGAAAAATCCTTGGCCGGGTGTGGAGCAGGCGCTGGTTATCGCAGGGTCAGATCGTCGCGGTACAATTTTTGGTACCTATGATATTTCCGAAAAAATGGGCGTCTCGCCCTGGCATTGGTTTGCTGATGTTCCCGTTCCGCAGCTCAAAAATATGTATATCAACGCTGGTAGCCGAAGCGATCAGCCTGGAGTTCGTTACCGTGGTTTTTTCATCAATGATGAAGACCCCACATTAAGCGGTTGGGCAGAGAAAAAATTTGGCGGCATAAATGCAAAAATGTATGCGCATGTTTTTGAACTTATTTTGCGAATGAAAGGCAATTATTTATGGCCTGCCATGTGGGCTCCCAAGGCGTTTCATTTGGACGACCCGCAAAACACAGTATTGGCCGATGAGATGGGCGTGGTCATGGGTTCCTCTCATCATGAACCCCTCACCAGAGCACAAAACGAATGGCACAGGCTTGCACACGAACCAGGTATTGGTGGGCGTTGGAATTATGTGACTAACGGAGAAAATCTGCGCAAATTTTGGCGAGGCGGCCTTGAGCGTATGGTGTCAAAGGGCGAGGGGCAAGCTTATGAAAGTTTGTTAACCATCGGCATGCGCGGCGATGGCGATGAACCCATGGCAGAGGGAACCGCTACAGATCTTTTGGAAAAAGTTGTTAAGGATCAGCGTCAGCTTATTGCAGATGTCACGGGCAAACCGGCAGAGCAAACACCACAAGTGTGGGCGCTCTACAAAGAGGTGCAGGATTATTACGATAAAGGTATGTCAGTACCTGAAGATGTGACCTTGTTATTTGCAGATGATAACTGGGGCCAAATTCGACGCTTGCCCACACGTGATCTCAATCGTAAAGGTGGGTTTGGTGTTTACTATCATTTTGATTATGTTGGTGTGCCGCGCAATTACAAATGGCTCAACACGGTACAGATTGAAAAAGTATGGCAACAAATGAATTTGGCTTACGAACGTAATGCCAAAAATATTTGGGTGGTGAACGTTGGTGATATTAAACCCATGGAATATCCACTCGATTTTTTCATGAAAATGGCGTGGAATCCGCGCGCCATGACACCACAAACCTTGGCAAAATTCCCAGAGAATTGGGCAGAAAGAACCTTCGGTGCAGAACTCGCTCCGCAAATAGGAGAATTGATTACACGTTACAGTCAATATGCCTCACTACGTAAACCTGAGCTCATTAATGAAACCTCTTTCGCGCTCGGCGATGTTACCAAAGAGGTCTTAATTAAAGGCGAGTTCGATCTGCTGGTAGATCAATGGCGAGAGCTTGTGATCGCAACCAATAATGTGAAAAAGCAATTAAAACCGCATCATCAGGATGCCTATTACCAATTAATTGAATACCCCGTTACAGCCTTGGCAAATCTTTATGAAATGTATCTCGCCACTGCGTGGAATCGACGTTTGGCTTCGCATCACGATGCGCGCGCGAACTACTTTCTCAAAGTTGTTGAAGAGACGTTTGCGCGCGATGCCGAGCTCACTGCGAAATACCATAAAATAAAGGGTGGAAAGTGGGATGGCATCATGAATCAGGTTCATATGAATTACATCATTTGGAACGAACCTACCCAGCAAACCATGCCCAGTGTTATTTATGTTGCGGCAGATAAGCCTGTTCACGACCGACATCCCCCTGTTGTTTTTGCTGCGCCATCGGCAACAACATCAAATGATATTTCTATAGAAGCTTCAGCATTTAATCGCGCCAAAAATGCGGCGGGTGTTTCATGGGCAGCGATTAATAATCTTGGGCATTCAAAAGCTGCGGTGATTGCGCATCCGCAGGGTCAGCCAGCCACAAAAATCGAAGACGATGTACGCTTGGAATATGATTTTGCTACGGCTAAATCTGCTGATGTACAGATTGTATTTCATCTAAGCCCAACACTAGACACCATAGGCGCAAGCGGTATTCGTTTCGCCGTTGCGTTGGACGATAGCTCTCCGAAAATAGTTAACTTCACCCTCTTGCCAACATCAGGCGCACTGAACAACCCAGGGCAAGTAGCCTGGTCAAAAGCGGTGATTAATAATGGTCACAAAGAAGAAGTTGCTTTCGCTAAGGTGCCAGCGGGCAAGCACATACTTAAAGTTTGGCGAATTGACGATAATCTTGTGCTTGAAAAAGTTGAGATAAAAATTCAATAAGAAATGTAATAAACATTCTCAGGTAATGAGTTAGAAGCTGAGAATTCGCATTCACACAATTCGCTCTTAAATAAAGCGAATTGTGTGAGCGAGACAAGGAAAAATATCCGAAAATTTTAGGGTGTTACGAGTCTAGTAAAAGATAGCGATGCAATTTTCCATTTATTCTTTTCTTTCACATATACCTCGGTCACTACAAAAGGATTGGTCACTTCATTGCCGCGAACCACTGCCAACAAGGTGATCTTGTTTAACAGAATGGCAGTATTCCCGATAATGTTTACCGATACTTCATGAATATCTGCTTTCTTATATTCAATCCCGCCGCTGCGAATGACTTCAAGTTCTTGTGTTTTAGACATAGTTCGCGACATATGCACAAACACCGCCTTTTCATGAAACAGTTTTTCTAGCTCATCCACATTACGCTCTGCCATCCATTGCCATTTTGTTTTCGAGAGATCAATAATTTGCTGCTCGGCTTTTGTGATGGACGCCTCTGGTTTTATTGGCAGCATTGCATCCGCTGCCCATGTTGTTGGTGCTAGCAACAGTGGCAAACATACCAGTAACATGAAAAGTTTTGCTTTCAATACCTTATTGAAAAAGTGGGTGTAGGTCATGGTGTAATCTCCGTTGTAGATTGAAATTGTTTGATTAATAAAAGTCTAACGATTGAAAAGTTTTGTGTTAATTCAAATGATGCTGATCAAACCATGCCGAAAGAAGTTCAGCAATTTTTTGATTGTTTACATCAGAAAACGGGAAATGGGTATTTCCATAAACACCTATTTCGGGTAAGTGAACCACGCTCGCTTTACCGCCGTGCTGATTTATTTTATCTGCCCATAGTCGCGCCATTTTTAAGCGTACGCGCCAATTGTCTTGCCCTGGGTTATCACTCGCTTCCGTAGGAATGTTGTCGCCGTAGTAAATAATAATCGGCATTTTGGTTAGCTTTTTGAATTGTTCCAGTGTTACGGGTGTGGCGGCTAAGGTGCCCGTCAAGCTCGGCATTGCTTCGGGTAATTCATTCTCAGGAAAAACAAAACCGCTGCCGGGTTCATAGGCAACTATAGCTTTTACATGGTCTGATTTTATTGCCGCCCACCAACCGGGGCCGCCGCTTTGTGAGTGGGTAATTAATATGGATGAGCCCGAGCGTTTTAAAACTTCTACCATGGCATCGCTAATGATTTGTTCATTATAGGCACCTGTGTTGGGTGTCATTTGGCGAAAATATTGATTGAGTGCATCGGCGTTTTTAGAAAATTGTACGCCATCAAAAAAATTGGGGTATTGCCCCAAGCGGAACATGTTGAACCACGCCTGATCATTAGTTGTCGCGGTTAACTCAGTAGCAACCGTGGATTGGCCTGCTTGACCTCTGCGGGGTTGATCAACCAGATAAACCGGAAAGCCTTTGCGTAAAAAAATATTTTGAAACCCTTCGCGACCGTCAGGTGTGGTGCCCCAGGTTTTTGCTGACTGACCAGCACCATGCAAAAACACCAGTGGGTAATCGCGCGGATTTTCTGGAATCTGATAAAAAACGGATGCATGATCGCCATGCAAAGTTTGCCCAGTGGGATCAAATATTTTTTGCCGATTAAATTCACCATCGCTTTGGATGACTGTACCGCCTGCGGCAAAATGCCACTGCTTGGCAATCGTTAATCTACTGGATTGCTGGGTAACGGTGCATGCTGAAATCATCGTAACAAGGCTTATCGAGATCACTATTTTTTTGCCGCTTGCTATTAATTGTTTGTTCATAATGTTTTTCTCTAAACTTATCCTTGGATTATTTCAATTGCTGCAAAACCTGTTGTGCATTTCGTGCAACCGCAGGATCAACGTCTTGCTCCAAGGTTTTCATAATTCTTTGCATTTGGGTGTTATCCACCCCTAAATTGCGGGTGATGCGTAAATGCGATGTTAGCTGCGCATTCACATCGCCGAGCGCCGCCAGCGTACTCACCACTACCAGTTCACGTTCAAGATAGCCTAGATTATCGCGGCTAAATAAATAGCCAAATAAATGCGCTTTTAAGGCGTGGTCGATGGTGGGTGAAAAATTATCGAAGAGTGGTTTTGCATTTTGGTCTAAGGGTGTTTTATTGAGGTAGGCGAGTGTTTCACTGCCTAACTGATAATAATTGGTGTCGCTTGCCAAACTGCTCGGCGCTGCGCCTTGCTCATCCTTGATACCTTGCTGCTGCCGTTGCTCCAGTAAACTTTTAAACGCGAGCAGTCCATTCAAGCTGCGCGGAAATCCTGCATAAGCGTACTGATGTGCTAAGGCTTCTTTAATTTCATTTACTGACAAACCATTTTCTAATCCTTTAATTAATGCCGGTTTAAGACGTTGAATATTTCCCGTGGCGGTGAAGGCTGCGATGGGAATCAGGCTCAATTGTTTTCTATTCAATACGACAGTTGCTGCTGCTTTTTCCTGAATTTTTGTCTCTGCTTTTTCTTCGCTGGGCAACTCCACTTTTTCGAGCCAGGTAACTTGTTGGTTATCCTTAGGCACAGGTGAAAGTGCGATATGTGTCATCCCGCTGTGTTCACTCGCGCCGTGCCAATGTTTTACGCCGGGCGGGCACCAGATGGTGTCTCCTTTGTAAATTTGTTGAATCGATTTACCCCACTCCTGCGTGCGGCCTTCACCTTCAATCACAATTAAATATTGACCGTGTGGATGAATGTGCCAGTTAGTCACAGTATTGGGCGCGAAGGTCACTGTTGCAGGAGCAATATCGCCATTTGATGGCATGGTTGGCAAGCGGGAAAAGTGCGCGCTTCCCGAAAAATTTGTGGCAGGTGCTTGTTGAATAGTGTGTTGATCGATTCGTGTGATCTGTTGCGTTGGTTTTTCTTCTGCTAAGACTGCATCGCTTAATAAGGTAAAAACCAATGCTGCACTAAGATGATTTTTCATGTTTATTTCCTATTAATCGCTATCAGCTTAGTTAAAGAGTCTTTCCATAAAACTGATGCAGTTTATTCATCGCTTGATCGACATACTTTGGCACCCAATAGGTTTCAATATGGGTTGCGCCATCAATTTTGAACAATGTTTTTTCTTGCGTGCCGGTAGCGCCTTTAAATGCTTTTTCTGTCATATACAGTGAGTCCGCTTTGCTGCCTGCAATCATTAATAGCGGTTGATTAATTAAATCCATATTGCTGGTGGCATCAAAACGCATTAAATCGAGCAGGCTGCTCATGGTGTATCTGAATGTTGAATTAGGGTGTGCATGGGTTTTGCCGTAATACTCAAAACCTTGGCGATACAATTCAAACGGTAGTTTGGCAATTTGTTCATCCGTCAGTTTTGCATCGCCCACATAAATAACCTCACCGCCAGCGGCTTCTTGCGCACGTGCATTGGCAGCCGAGGTTAAGCGTTGTTGAATTGTGTCTAATTGTGAATCTTGGTAGCCATTGCGGCGCACTAAACCTGAGTCGAACATGCTCAAGGTCGCAACGGATTTAAAACGCTTATCAGTTTGCGCGGCCCTTAAAGAATAGCCGCCACCGCCACAAATGCCGAGTAAACCTAAGCGCTTGGCATCAACGCCTGCATATTGGGTAATAAAATCCGCCATGCCGTGAATGTCTTCAATGCGATTTGCGGGTTTATCCACATTGCGTGGCTTTCCACCGCTCGCACCTTGATAGGCGGCATCAGCAGCAATCGCGATATAACCCTGTTCTGCCAATCGCTGCGCATACAAACCTGCCACTTGCTCTTTCACACCGCCATTAGGGTGAGCAATAACTACCGCAGGGTATTTTTTATGTGAGTCGAAATTTGCAGGGGTATAAATATTGGCTGAAATATCCAAACCGTTTAGCTGATAGGTTACGGAATGAATATTTACTTTTCCTTTTAGGTTTTGGGTAATCGCTCCTTGGTATACCAAACCGAAGGGATTGCTTGCGGTTTTATCGTCAGCCGCTGCCACTGATGTGAGGGTCAACATTGCCGTCATTAAAAAAGGATTCAGAAATTTTATATTCACTACCTAAACCTATGTTGAGACTTGTCGCAGCCTAAGCCTGCTCACTGCTGAAGATTTGATCACACTATAGTCCTTATGATGGCTTGGATTAAGTGCTATATTCCGCATAGATTTATAAGTAAATTTGATTAATATGGCATTTTTCTGGGTTGGTTACTCGATAAAATGCTCTGCAGTGTCACTTAAATTGCATAATCAGCCAGAGCCAACACAAATTAGAAGGTGTTAGACGATGCCCGAAAACTTAAATGACTTGCGAGCATTTATCTTGGTTGCGCAGGTAGGGAGCTTTACAAAAGCGGCGGGTCAGCTTGGTGTTTCGCAATCGGCGTTGAGTTACACCATCAAAACATTAGAAGATCGAATTGGTGTCAAGTTGCTTAATCGCACCACTCGCAGTGTTTCGCCCACTCAAGCGGGTGAGCGTTTGCGCGCTGAAATTGAGCCCTTGATTGCAGGTATTGAGCAGAAGTTGGGGCGGTTGAACGAGCTCCGTGATTCGCCGCGAGGAACTTTAAGAATCAATAGTTCCGAGCACGTTATCAATTTGCTGTTGTGGGATAAGCTCGCCAAGTTCGCAATGGATTATCCCGATGTGCTATTGGAGATCACTACCGATTATGCGCTTACGGACATAGTGAAAGACCGCTTCGACATAGGTATTCGCCTAGGCGGTGATGTTGATAAAGATATGGTGGCGATTAGGGTCACGCCAAATGTGCAAATGATTGTGGTTGCTTCACCAGATTATATTGCCGCGCACGGCACGCCTCAGGCGCCGAAGGATTTGCAGGAGCATCGTTGCTTAACCATGCGTTTGCCACGACATGAAAATATCATGGGTTGGGAATTTCAAAATCCCGATAAAAACCATCCTCAAAACGTAATTAATTATCGGCCTCAATCCGCCATGATTGTTAATCACGCGCATCTGTTGATGAAAGGCGCTGTACATGGATTGGGCTTGGCGTGGGTGCCATCGGCCATGGCAGAAAGTGAGTTGAATGCAGGAAGGCTTGTTAGTCTGTTGAGCGATTGGGCAATCACTTACGACGGTTACTATATGTATTATCCCAGTCGTCAGCTTTCGCCGTTGTTTCGTTTATTTGTGGATGCGTTAAAGCTAAAGCCAGCGTAAGAATAAGGATAGGTTTTCATTTTTATCTGTCATTATTCAACACCCCAATTATGTTCATTTCTCGCTATTCACCATTGATTGTCAGTACCAATGTTCTGCTGCCGCCACTGTTTCTATGCTCACACAAATAGATGCCTTGCCAAATTCCCATATTGAGTTTTCCGCGTGTTATCGGGAGCGAATGATTTGAACCTAGGATGCTGCTTTTGATGTGGCTGGGTAAGTCATCCGAACCTTCATCAAGGTGGCGATAGTAGGGTTCATCCTCAGGTACAAATTTATTGAAATAACTTTCAAAATCTTGGCGAACCGTTGGGTCGGCATTTTCATTAATGGTGAGTGAGGCAGAGGTATGTTTGATAAAAATATGTAAGAGTCCAACTGAAACCCCTCTAATTTCTGGTAGCTGGTTCATGATTTCATCGGTAATTAGGTGAAACCCTCTGGTGCGGGGTTTTAATTGAATTTCTTTTTGAATCCACATGTTGTGTGCCCTTAAATCTTGGGTGTTGTATTAGAAGCCTGCGTATGTCTTTTGCTGGCCAATCAAAGCGTTCTATCAAGGTTGCTTTTCTGTTGAGCTGTTAATGATAACAGTCTCAATAAGATTCCTTCGCCTTTTTCGTTTTAAATACAATCCTCACGATGAGACGACCTCCTACATTTTGCTTACATTTAGAGTGAGCGGTGGTACGAGCTTTGGGCGAGTAAAGGGCAAAAATATTGGAAGGGATTGGCAGATCCATTTCCAAGTTGGTACCCAGAAGGGATTTAACCAATAAAGAGATATTGCACACAAATTTTCCGTATTTAGGTAGACTGATCTTAACGAGATGTCTGCAATTATCACGGTGCTACTGCATAGGTAGCTATTCAAACAGTAGTGCCTGATTTTTGTGGATTTCTACATAGGAGTTCATCATGAATGTAAAAAGGCAAACAGCATCCGCTCGGCATATTTTAGTTAAAACTCAAGCTGAGGCAGAGAAGATAAAATTACTTATCGCCAAAGGTGCTGATTTTGGTGTTATGGCGCGGAAGCACTCTACGTGTAGCTCAGCAAAAAGAGGCGGAAATCTCGGCGAGTTTAGCCCCGGTCAAATGGTTAAAGCCTTTGACAATGTGGTCTTTAAGTTGCCAATACATGTGGTGCACGGCCCCATTAAAACGCAATTTGGTTTTCACCTCATTGAAACTATCTACCGTGATTAATAAATTTAAAATATGTGGTGAGTAAAGATGAATACAAAAACGGTGGAGTTAACCTTCGTAAAATCGACCAAAGGAACACACGTATACGGCTCTGATCTTGCGGAAGCTGCCACGCCTTCGGTTTATATTAAGCGCTCTGCGCTGCCGGAAAATCCGCCTAAGGCGATTACGCTTAGGTTGGAGTGGGAATAAGCTCAATCAAATTTACCCCAGATATATTCTTATGACCTCATCCAAAAAAACCGTTATCGAACCCCCAAGACAGCACTTACGGCTGTTGACGATTATTCGCAGCTTGCTGCTCAGTTTTTTATGGTGCAGTTTTCTCGCTAGTTTTTGGATTGAGAATATCAACTTGCCTTATGCACAAGTGGCGGGTGTGTTGTGTGTGTTTAATGCGGTGCATGTATTTACGTTTTTTCGGTTACGACAAGCTTTGCGGGTGACTGACCTTGAGTTCTTTATTCAGTTATTAATTGATGTGGTCTGCCTTAACGTGCTGTTTTATTTTAGTGGCGGTGCGACTAATCCGTTTGTGTCTTATTTGTTGGTGCCTGTGTGTATTTCAGCGGCGACTTTGCCGTGGCGATTTACGTGGTTTATTACAGCGCTGTGTGTTGTGGCTTATTCAATGCTGTTGTTCTTTCATGTCGCCTTGCCGATTTTTGCGATGGATCATATGCACGCTCATTCAAAACTGAGTTGGCATATTATTGGGATGTGGTTTAATTTTTTTGTGAGCGCAACGCTGATTACGTATTTTGTGGTGAAGATGGCGAAAAGCCTGCGCCAGCAAGAAGAAGTGTTGAATGAAATGCGTGAAGATGAATTGCGCAATGAGCAAGTGATTGCAGTTGCCACCTTGGCGGCGGGTGCTGCGCACAACATCAATACACCCTTGGCGACCATGACGGTGTTGTTGGCAGAGTTGCGTAATGAATATGAAAAGGATCCACAATTATCCGCCGATTTAAATGTGCTATCGCAACAAGTCGCGCAGTGCGCCGCTAGCCTAAAGCAAATGGTGCAAGATTCCTCGGCGGCGACCAAAGGTCAGCACAAGCAACAACCCATCAAAGACTACTGCAATTCTATTATCGACCTCTGGCAATTGATGCGCCCAGAGGTCACGTTTAGCGTTCATTTTTCTGAGAATATTGAACAGCAACTTATCGCCTATGACTCGCGCCTTGATCACGCCATTATCAATTTATTAAACAACGCGGCAGATGCAAGTCCAGAGAATATTCGCATTGAAATACGCTTGGATCAGCAGAATTTGTGTTGGCAAATTATGGATCAAGGCGAGGGCATTGCAGATGACGTGTCGAGTATCTTGGGCAAAGAAACTGTCAGTACAAAAGCATCGGGTTTGGGTATTGGTATGTTGCTGTCGCACACCACCATCAAGCGCTACGGCGGCAGTGTAGTGCAGGTTCCTAACAAGCCGCGGGGTACTATCACTACGATTAGGCTTTCGCTGCAGAGTATTAATTAAGAAGGGAGTCGTCATCCTCGCAGAGGATCCAGCGCCTTTCACACGGCAAAGTCACTGGATCCCCTTCGGGGATGACGGGCAAAGAAACTAAGTAAGTGCCTTCTCCTCTGTCCCCAACATTAATACATTGACCCGCCCTGCAGGGCTGAGCTAGGCTTTCGGGTAGAGGGCGCAACTAAGGGGGAAGCCTATGTACCTACAAACTGCTAAACAAGAGGCGATTGAGGCGATCAATCACTTACCCGATACAGTGAACTTTGACGATATTCTCTACCGCCTTTTTGTGGTTAAAAAAATCCACCAAGGTTTAGAGCAAGCCGAGCAAGGCCAAGGTATTAGCAGTGAGGAGTTATTGCGTGAGATTGAACAGTGGTAATTTGGACACCGCTTGCGCAAGCTGATTTAAAAGCCATTCACAGCCGCATCGCTAAAGACTCACCGTTGACAGCCAAGAAGGTGGTGGCGGACATTGTGAACAAAACCAACGCCACACTCTCGCTACCGCATGATGCGCTCGGCAAAAAAGTACCTGAATTTGATCGGGATGATCTACGTGAAATTCACATTCACGCATGGCGAGTGATTTATCACGTTCAAGCCGATAATAAATTTGTGCTCACGCTATTTCACAAGCGCCGCGATTTAAATCCAGACGATATAAAACTGGATCAATAACTTTATCCATCAAACGTTATGGCGGCAGTGTGGTGCAAGCGCCTAACAAGCCCCGTGGTACCATCACCACGATTTGCAGAGTATAAATTAAGATGGGAGTCGTCATACTCGCGAAGCGGGTATCCAGCCCTTTTATTGTAGCCTGTTAACAGCTGGATCTCCGCTGCGCGAAGATGACGACTCCCTTTTTGTACTAAATTATCTCGACATGCACTTAAGCAATATTCTTAACAGATGTTAATTGTTCGCCGGTTTCTTTTGCAGTTTACGTTGCAGTGTTCGCCTGTGCATTCCCAGTGTGCGGGCGGCAGCGGAAATATTGCCTTGGTGATCTTGTAGAATTTTTTGAATATGTTCCCACTCAATTCTATCCAAGCTCGGTGTGGAAATCGGCGTTGGTTCTTCTTCCATTAAATCCGCTTCGCCAAATCCTTTTAATACTTCATCAACATCAATCGGTTTACAAAAATAATTAAGCGCGCCGAGTTTTATGGCTTCAACCGCTGTGGAAACGCTGGAGTAGCCGGTGAGCATAATAATTTGAATATCGGGGTTAATGGTTTTAAGGCTGCGAATTAGCGAAAGCCCAGACTCTTGCGCAATTTTTAAATCCACCAGTGCTTTATTAAAATGGGTTTGCTGCGCGGCCTGTTCAGCGGATGCAATATTGAAACAAGTTTCTACCTTAAGCCCGCGCCTTGTGAGCGCGCGCTGCATGACCTGACAAAAAACTTCGTCGTCATCGACCAACAGTAAACTGTTTTCGTTTTTTGTCATGGTTTGTTTGTTCTCAATTAATAGACACTTGTAGCTTTAACCAGAGTGTGCGGCCTGGTTCATTTACGCGCATGCTTTGCAAATAACCCGGAATAGAACCGCCCATACCATTGCCACTTGAGCGGCTTATAAATTCTGCGTAGTCGCGATCAAATAGGTTGTCTGCGCCTGCGCTCAACAATGTGTTTGCATTGAATTTGTAGCTGCTATTCAACGAGAAAACCGCAAAGCCGGATGATACGCCTAAATCTTTGCCAACAATATTACCCTTGTTGATGTCAAAGCGAGTTTGCGCTGCTACACCGCGCACCAAGCCGCCAATTGTCCATTTGTTGCTGCTGTAGGTTAGCCCTAGGCGAGCTTCCAAGGGCGAAAGTTGCGGCAGTGGTTTGTTATTGGTGTCATTTTGGCCGTGAACATAGGCCAATGAACTTTCGGTTTTCCAATTTTCATTCAAGATATAACCCAAACCAAATTCCGCACCGTAGGTTGTGGCATCCACATTTATCGATGCGCCACTCATTTTCATCATGCTGCTGTAATCGGCGAGAATAAAATTATCCACTTTGTTGTAAAACGCCGATGCCGTTACATCAATGGTGTTGGTTTTATAGAGCACACCTAGATCCAACTGATTGGTTGCTTCAGCTTTAATGTTGAATGCGCTAATGCTGGTCATGCTCTCTTTTGCAATCATCTCCCAATAATCGGGGAAGCGTTCGCTGTGACCAAAACCTGCGTAAAGTGTGGTGGGTGAATCAGCCAAGAGATGTTCGTAACGCGCAAAACCGCTTTCAAGATTTTCGCGGCGAGTATCATTTGCGTGTGGGTTTGGCTTCATGGACATCATGCCCATTGAAATCATTGCGCGTTGATCGGTCGCTTCCCACTGATCAATACGCAAACCCGAGATAATTTTGTTGGTGGTGTTTAGGGTATAAATTAATTCGCCAAACACGCCTTGCTGATTAAATTCAGCATCGTCTATCCAGCTTGAATATTTACCGCTAATGGGTGCAGAGCGTGACATGTGTGCGGTATTTTGTGCATCAATTCCCAATGTTACTTTTGCAGCTTTACCCACGCGCAGTGTAGTGGCTAAGCGGCCGCCGTCGGTATCTCGCGCTAAATTTGCATAACCCATCATGCCGGGTTTACGCAATTCTTGGTCATCCATAATGTGATCTACGCTGTTGTCGTACCAATGAAATTTCACTTCTTCAACAACATCATTTATAAATTTTTGTTCGGCGCGAATATTAAAACTTTCGCGTAAAAATTTTGTGCCATCCATACCGCGGTCCGCGTAAGCAGCTTCGCCATCGCTGCGCGCCGCAGAAATTTCTAGTTTGGTAAAGTCGGTTGGCGTCCAACCTAATGCGATATTGCCGCTGTAGCGATGATATTCAGAATGCACATCATTGCCTGCGCCATTTTGATAATCATCGGAACGGGAATCTGTGCCGTTTAATTGCAAATAGCCGAGCGAATTGCCTAACTGTAAATCAGCCATTTCATCAAAACGACCAAAGCTGCCCGCAAGTGCGCTCGCGTGTAAGCGATAACCCGGTTCTGCAAAAGGTTTGATATTACGTTCAAACAAAATAGTGGCTGCCGAATTGCCCGCACCGTATTGCACAGATTGTGGGCCTTTAATCACGGTAAGCGTGTCGTACACTTCAGGGTAAATGTAGGCCGTGGGTGCATCCATACGGTAATTGCAACCGCCAAGTACATTCTCGCCGTCAATTAAAATCCCTAAACGCGAACCTGCCATGCCGCGAAAACTTGCGTCGCCATCAGCACCGCCTTTGCGCGTAACTGAAAACCCCGGAATCGTTTTTAAATAATCGGCACCATCATGGGCGGGCAGTGGTTGGCGCGGCGCTTTGGTGTCGGTTTCAATCATCAGCGGCTGATGTTCTTTAACGCCAGTGACAATCACTGTGCTGGTTTCCGTTTTGGGTTCTGTTGCAGTTTCGTTTTTCTCACTCGCTTTCTCTTCAGCAAAAGCGGCGTGTGAAAGAGCGAAAGAAATAATGCTGATGGCGAAGCAACGTGTGCGTGGAGTGAATTTCATTGTGCCTATACTCGCAGTAAAAAATGCGAATTATAAAAGTCTTGCTGTGGAAGCGGGATGTGACAAATTGTCGCAGTGCAATACTGCTGGTGGGTGTCGTCTTGACGAGAGATTATTGCAGAGTGGGCAGGTTATTTAACCTAGGTGCAGCCACGCACTATCGGGTTGCCAGGTTCTTACCCATTCGGGAATTGCAGCAGCAGGCATGGGGCGGGCGATGCCGTAACCTTGTGCGAGTTCGCACCCCATGGCGAGCAGTATTTCCCCGTGGGCGATGGTTTCCACACCTTCTGCAATGACGGTGCGATGGAAAGCGGCGGCTAGCCCCACTATGCCTTTGATGATGGCGAGGTCATCGGTATCTTCCAGCATATCGCGCACAAAGCTCTGGTCGATTTTTAGCACCTGTGCGGGCAACCGTTTCAAGTAGGCGAGCGATGAGTAGCCCGTACCAAAATCATCCAGTGCAAAGCTGACGCCCAGTAGCTTACAGGCATTAATCACGGCAGAGATTTGGGTGATATCTTCCAGTGCGCTGGTTTCCAGAATCTCCAGCTCCAAGCTGTGCGGATTGGCGGCAGGGTGGCGCTGTAAGAGTTCCTCCAAGCGCTCTGCAAAATTACTTTGTTGCAGTTGGATGGCGCCAATGTTAACGCTCACCGGAATCTGCAGCCCCATAACTTCCCACTCAATCATTTGGTCGAGCGCGGTTTCAATCACCCATTCGCCCAGCTCAATGCTAAGCAAATGATTCTCTACCACTGGTAGAAAGGCAGCAGGCGGCAGCAGGCCGTATTGAGGGTGCTGCCAGCGAATCAGTGCTTCGGCGCCAATCACCTTGCCGGTGCGCATATGCACTTTGGGCTGGTAGAAGAGCACAAACTCTTGGTTGTGCAGCGCGGAGCGTATATGTTCAAGGGTTTCGCGTTGGTGTTTAACGGCCACGTCTTTGGCGATATCAAAGAGGTGGTAGCAATTTTTACCGGCTTGTTTGGCGAGGTACATGGCTTGGTCTGCGTGGCGCAGCAGCTGGTCGGCATCGGAGCCGTCTTGTGGATAAAGCGTCACGCCGATGCTAGCGGATACTTCTAACAAAAGGTCGTCCAGCTCTACTGGCGTGGACGCTGCTTTTAGTAAGCGTTTCAGCAGCGTCTCGCAGTCAGACGTGTGATGCAGATCGGCAAGTACCACTACAAATTCATCACCGCCAATGCGCGCCAGGGTGTCGCCTTCGCGCAGTGCGCTTTTCATTTGCTGAGCAATATTCACCAGCAGCTTATCGCCCATCGCGTGACCATGTTGGTCATTCACCGCCTTAAAGCCGTCTAAGTCTAAAAATGCGACGGCCATAATCTGCTCTCTGCGTTGGGTGCGCGCCATGGCTTGTTGCATTCGGTCGGCAAGGAGTACACGGTTGGGCAGATGGGTGAGGGCGTCGTAGTGGGCGATATGCTCCAAGGCTCGGTTGGTTCGCTCCAGTTCACGGTTGGCGGCGAGTAGGGCTAATTTCGCCGCTTTTTGCTCGCTAATATCTTGCAAAATGCCATAGAGTTTTATTGGTTTTCCTTTCTCCAAAACGACAGAGCAAGTTGCGCGAACATCTAGATGAAGCCCTTTGAGGCTACGCATTTGCAGCTCAAGATCATAGCCCTTTCCGTTTTCCATAGCGGCGTCTAGTGCTTGCGCTAGCACTATGCGTGATTCGGGCTCAAAGTAATCTAAGCCGTTTGCGACGGTTGGTTTTATCTCCTCTCGTGTGGTTTCTAGCATGCGGTAGATTTGGTCAGTCCAAAACAGCTTTTGGGAAGGAATATCAAATTCCCAGCCGCCTAGCTTTGCCAAGGTTTGAGTATCTTCAAGAATTTTGCTGTTGGTTCGTAAGGCAAGCTCAGCTTGTTTGCGCGCGCTTATATCTTGCGATGTGCCAACCATACGAACGGGATTGCCCTCTTCATCAAACGATGTTACTAGCCGTGCTTCGATCCAACGAATAGCGCCGTCGGGTCTAATGATTCGAAAATCGTACTGGCTGCTATTTCTTTGCCGGCTGGCTTTAGCGTGCTGCGCCCTCACATACTCCAAGTCTTCGGGGTGGATAACCGCTAGAAAATCATCGATGAGCGGCATCTCTATAGAGGGGTCGCGCCCCATAATTTGAAACCATTCCGCTGATGCTGAGCCTTTTCGTGTTTTTAAATCTAGCTCCCAGCTTCCCATAAGTGCATTAGCTTGCGCCGCGGCCAGGTGTGCCTCGCTCACTGCTAGCGCCGCTTCAGCTTCTTTTACCCGAGTGATGTCGGTGCTGGTGCCCACCCATTGAATGATCTTGCCCTCGGCGTCAAACACTGCAGAGGCGCGCGCTATATGCCAGAGGTAGGTGCTGTCGGCGCGGCGCAGACGAAAACTCATCTCATAGTCTTCGCCGGTTGCCAGAGATCTTGTCCAGTGCAGAATGGTCTGATGCACATCATCAGGGTGGACTAAATCTACCCAGCCGGTGCCAATCATCTCATCGAAAGAGCGCCCAAAATAATCGATCACCTGTTGATTAACAAAGTCCAATGAACCATCGGGCTGAGCCGTCCACACCTGCTGTGGGATGGTGCTAATCAGCCCATGAAGGCGCGCTTCACTGTGCGATGCGTCAGTCTGAACTTGGTTGGGTGACGGTGAAGTTGGTGTGCTCATCAATTCTTATCTGGGTAAATAGCAAATGGTCGGGAGCTCGGCGCAACCCGCTAGATTTTCAGTGTAGTCAAAAAATGGGGTGCCATTGGGTTGGCGAGGGGTGAGATGTTTTTATTCCCGCCAGTTTTCACGTTGCGATTGGCGCAGAAGCATTTAGTAGGCAACACTCATAGGTAACCAAAAGGGTTTCAGCGAGGCCGTTGTGCAGCATTTAAAGCTTTCTGAATTGATGAGTGCGCTCAGTTATGCGCTAGACATTACCGAGGGTCAGCCTCCCGGACACTGTATTCGCTGCTGCTGGATAGGGATGAATATTGGCCAACACATTGGTTTGCCTGATGAGCAGTTGTGGGAGCTTTACTACGTACTCTTGCTAAAAGACCTTGGCTGCAGCAGTAACGCCTCGCGCATCTGTGAGCTGTATTTAACGGACGATCTTACCTTTAAGCGTGATTTCAAATGGGTGGATGGCAGCTTGCCGCAGGTGTTGCGGTTTGTGTTGCGCCATACAGGCAGTACGGCGGGGATTCTGTCGCGCTTTCGGGCGATTTCCGATATTTTTGCTCATGGCGATGAAATTGCGCAGGAGCTCATTCAAACCCGCTGTACCCGTGGTGCCGATATTGCCCGCCGTCTGCGCTTTCAGGAACCCGTTGCGCTGGGTGTTCACTCCTTAGATGAGCATTGGGATGGCAATGGCCGCCCCCAAGGTCTTAAGGGTCAAGACATTCCGCTTTATTCGCGCATTGCGCTCTTATCGCAAGTGATCGACGTGCTCAACTCATCGGGCGATGCAGCCGGTGCCTTAGCGGAAGTTCAGTCTCGTTCAGGTGGCTGGTTTGACCCTGAGTTGGTAGATGCCTTCACCGCGGTTGCCAGCGAGTCTGGCTTTTGGGAAATACTCAATTCGGCTGAAGTTGATAAAGTTATTTTAGGTTTGGAGCCGGGTGAGTTTGAAAAAGAATTAGATGAAGATTTCTTTGATGATGTGGCCGAAGCCTTTGGTCAAGTGGTGGACGCAAAAAGCCCCTACACCTCAGGCCACAGTGCGCGGGTAGGGCTTTACACCTCGCTATTAGCAGAGGATTTAGGCGTCACCGCCGAGCGCCAGCGCTGGTTAAAACGCGGCGCGCTCTTGCATGATGTGGGCAAGCTTGGGGTAAGCAATACTATTTTGGATAAACCCGGCAAGCTCACCGACGTAGAATACGAAGCCGTAAAAATGCACGCGGTTTACACCGGTAAAATTTTAGAGCGTGTGCGCGCGTTTGATGAGCTTGCGCGCATCTCTGCCGCCCACCACGAACGCTTGGATGGCAAAGGCTATCCGCTCGGCTTAACCGCCGAACATATCACTCTGGAAACCCGCATTATTACCACCGCCGATATTTTCGACGCCATCACCGCCGAGCGCCCCTATCGCGGTGCTATGCCCATCAGCAAAACCCTCGCAATTATGCAAGAGTCAGTTGGCACCGCCATCGACCCCGCTTGTTTTGAAAGCCTTGTGACGCTGACGAGTAAGCATCCGGAGTTTTTTCCGGATCTTAAGTAGCGATTTTAAATGGCAAGGTCTGCAGTTAATAACAGGGTCTTCTGTTAATAAATAGCCGCAGCCCCCTCGCTCTTGGTAGAATCGCCGCCTTCGTTTTTGTCGTTGGTTTATCGAGAGCCCTTCCTAGTGCAGTCTGCCCCTTTGCCATTTGAGCGTCGCGTTTCCTTAGCGGGCCGCGCGTCCTTCGAGCGCCGCGCAACCTTGTCGCTCGCCGCGCTCTATACCTTTCGTATGTTTGGCCTGTTTTTGCTACTGCCAGTCTTGGCGCTGTACGGCACTCAATACGAGCACCACACGCCCTTTTTATTAGGCGTTGCGTTGGGTGCTTATGGCGCCAGCCAAGCGCTTTTGCAAATTCCGTTTGGGATGTTGTCGGACCGTATTGGCCGCAAGCCGATTATTCTGATTGGGCTAATTATTTTTATTCTCGGCAGCGTGATTGCGGCTCAAGCCACCACCGTTTACGGCTTAATCATCGGGCGATTGTTGCAAGGCGGCGGGGCGATTTCTGGCGTGATCATGGCGCTCTTAACTGACCTGACTTCCGACGAAAGCCGCACCAAGGCCATGGCGACCATTGGTGCGTCTATTGGTGTTTCTTTCTCGGTTGCTATGACCGTTGGTCCCTTGGTCGCCAATTGGGGCGGCGTGGGTGCTATTTTTTGGATTACCGCCGCTTTGGGGGTGATTGGTATTGTTATTCTGTTTGCGTTTATCCCTGCTGTAAAACGCGCGCCGCAACCCAAACGTGAAGCCTTGCCTGCGCGGGAGCTCTTCTGGAAAACCTTTAAACACCCTGAATTATTGCGGCTAAACGTGGGCATTTTCGCGCTGCACTTTGTGTTGATGGCCAACTTTATGGTACTTCCACAAATCCTTGAGCAGCAGTTACATATCGAGCGCGGCCACCATGGCATGCTTTATTTCCCCATGCTGGTAGTCGCTTTTGCGATCATGTTGCCGTTTGTAATCATTGCGGAAAAACGTCGCAAAATTAAGCCTGTCTTTCTCGGTGCCATCGGCTTATTGGCCTTGATGGAATTAGTCCTGATGGTTGCTCCTCCCAACCTGTTTTTCACGATTGCAGCCATATTTTTCTTCTTTGTTGCCTTCAATGTGCTGGAAGCCACCTTGCCCTCTATGGTCAGCAAAATCGCACCCGCAGGGTCAAAAGGTACCGCGACGGGGATTTATTCCACCAGCCAAGTAATAGGCGTTTCAGTGGGCGGTGCAGTGGGTGGATTCTTGTTACAACACTACGGCATGGTCGCGGTACTTGGCTTGGGCGCATGCTTCACCTTGGTATGGCTGGCAGTCGCTTGGTCGATGAAGCCGCCGCGCTTCCTCGCCAGCGTACTTATCCCCTTGCGCAACCACGATGGTGCTGTGATCGCCGAGAAACTTCGCGCGGTAAAAGGGGTAGCAGAAGTGCTGATTGTTGAGTCTGAAAACACCGCTTACTTGAAGGTGGATCAGCGCTTGGTAGATCGCAAAGCGTTGCATGCGATAGTGGCGGAATAGCGCTCATTAGTTTTCAGTAGGGGGTCGTCATCCTGTAAGGATCCAGTGTCTTTGCTTTGGATTTTAAAGTCACTGGATCCCCTGCGGGGATGACGACTCCCTGTTAAATTTATCGATCACTAAGTAAAAATTCTTGTGTGGACTGCCCGCCAATGGCAAGCTGCTCCCGCTTCGCCAAGTGAAGCCAAACACCCCGAATGTCGCCTGATAATAATTGATGAGGGCGATTACACCAGCAAACCAAGACCAGTAAACAGGAGAACCCTATGGCACGCGGAATTAATAAAGTCATTATCGTTGGCAATATCGGCCAAGACCCCGAAGTGAAATACATGCCTTCCGGCGGCGCGGTTACCAACGTTAGTATTGCCACATCAGAAACATGGAAAGACAAAGCAACAGGCCAGCCACAAGAGCGTACCGAATGGCATCGCGTGGTGTTCTTTAATCGCTTGGGCGAAATCGCGGGCGAATATTTGAAGAAAGGCAGCAAGGTATACGTTGAAGGTTCTCTTCGTACTCGCAAATGGCAAGCGCAAGACGGCACCGACCGTTACACCACTGAAATTGTTGCTAGTGAAATGCAAATGCTCGATGGCCGCGGCGATAACCAAAGCGGTGGCAATTACAACCAAGATCAACAATACGGCGCACCACAAGGTGGTAGCTTCCAAGGTGGTGGCGCTCCAGCCCCACAAGCAAATCGCCCAGCACAAGCAGCGGCAGCAGCCGGTGGATTCGGTGGTGCAGCACCTGCGCACAGCGCGCCACAGCAACCCGCTGGGTTTGATTCTTTTGATGACGATATTCCGTTCTGAGTCATTAACGTCTTCATACCCAAAAGCCCCGCAATGCGGGGCTTTTGTTTAATCACAATCTTGCTTTGAAAATCTACTTTGTCCGCACCGCAATCACATCCACTTCCACCAAATGTTCAGGCAGATAAAGACGGCTAATTTGAATCCAAGTGGCCGCTGGGTAATTAGCATTGCCGTAGAAGTCTTTACGTGCAGGTATTTGCTCTTTTAGTCCCTCTATGTCTTTGGTAAACACAGTTTCCTTTACGATATTTGCCGGTGTTAAATTTAATTTATCCAGCTGTACTTTGAGTTGTCTGTAACAGTCTGGGATTGCCTTGGCATAACTCTCGCCGCTGCAGGCCACGCCCGAGAGATAAACCGTGCCATTCACTTCAGCCACTTGGCTGTAACCAATCACTCCCTCCCAAGGCGGGTTCATTTCGTGACGGATAATCTGTGCTTTTTGAACCTGCTGGCAAGAGCTGAGGCCGGACAAGAGTGTGGCTGCAGCTAAAACTCCAAAAGAGAATTTAACGTGAGATCTATTGAGTCTGACTAAACGCATTTTAAGCTCCAGGTCTTTGATTAGAGAGGTTTGATGAAAGAGGCGTGATGAGAGAATTTATAGGCGAGACTATCGAGTAATTAGGCGCTAAAACCCAATTAAAGATTATGAAATTTTATGAAAGCCTTGTGGCACAAGGCTTGGAAGGGAATACGCATTCGTCAGCGCTATTTGAAGGAGGCGAGATTTGTCCGCAAATTATCTAAATGATGGGTTTCAATCACGCTCTTGGCTTGGTTGTAATGTTCAACTGCGCTCTCGCGTTTGCCTTGCAGCGCCATCACCTTTGCGAGCTTGATGTGATTATCGCTAATACCAATGGGGCAGCGAATCGCACTATTGAATTTCAGTGCTTGCTCAAACGCGGTTTGTGCCTGCGTGTACGCGCCGTTGCTGTTATGGATTTCGCCGCGTAAATCAGCAATCTCAGCGCGCATAAGTAGGTTATTTGTTTCATCAGCAAAGCTTTCTGCTTGCTTTAAATGGTTAAGTGCTTGCGCAAATTGATGTTGATGTTTGGCAATTAAGGCCAAGTCAAAATAGAGCTCTGATCGCTCGGGTGCCAGCGTTGTTTGTGCTAGTTCAAGGGCTGATTCAATTTCACTTTTAGCATCTGTAAATTCATTTAGGCGTATTAAAACCTGTGCAAGCGATGTGCGCACTATCATATTGTTGGGTTCAAGCTGTTTAAGGCTTGCAAAGAGCGTGCGTGCTAGCTCAAATTCCCCGGCGTCCTTCTTTTCCAGTGCGCGTGCAAACAATTCATTGTTGAAGGTGGCTTGGGCTTTTTCTTCGGGTTTATGTAAGGGTTGGCCGGTATGGTTGGCGACAATTTCGCCCAGTTTGTAGAGCGCTTGGTGCAAATCTCTGTCAAACACTACGCCACGTTTAATATCATGTTTGAAATGCAGTTTGTAATCGACCCGGTAATTCTCCGCAAATCCGCCGATTTGCGCCTCTACAATTAAACTTGCGCCTGACACGTCAAAAACGCGCGTCACATCTTGGGTTTGAAAGTTGCGCTCCAAATTAGCGTGTGTCATGGCGCTCAAAACATATTCAGAAGACATGACTTGGACGTTTTTATTGGAACCCAATAAATGAACTAATTCATCCATAGCGCCCAGCGGCACCCAATTGTAATCATTGCTGGGAATATGGTTTTTCACCGGAAGCACAATGACAACTTCGGTTTGCACTGCAGATGAGCGCGCGGAGAGTGCGTAAAAAATCCCGCCCAGAGCGATAACAATGGTAATGACTAAGGCAGGCACTGCGTAGGTTTTGCGCCACCATAATGTTGGTTTAGTGGTATTAGCTATCGGGACATTAGCCGTTACAGGTGCGGAATCGGCGGATTGCTTTTCTACATCCGCCGCCCAAGCATAGCCTTTACGGGGATAGGTTTGAATAATCTCGGCGCTGCCAAACAACTGCCGCAATTCGCGAATGGATTGCACTAACACTTGCTCTTCAACGGTAACATCATCCCAAATGCTATCGAGCAAATAACGTTTGTTGAGCACTTCCCGAGGTTTGTCGAGCATCAGTAACAAGAGCGCAAAGGTCTTCGGGCGAACTTGAATAGTTTCTTCGCCGCGCGTAATCGTTTGACGATGCGGATAAATGACAAACCCTTGGCTTAAATAAATGCAGCTCAAGATGGATCCTTAAGGTATGTTGCAGGATTGACAGTATATATAGACCACAGCGGGTTTAGCCATCGCAGCAGCACCAACACTTGTAAAGAAGGCCGATCCTGCTTTTCTGTCGTGCACGCTTGCGTAGAGTCCTTTAGAATGCCGCTCACATAGCAACGCAACAAGCTGCTGGATTTGATTCGTTTGATGACGATATTCCCTTTTGAGAGGCTATCTTAGTCAGCAGTGTAAAGTATTTATAAGCCTCTAATAATAGAGGCTTTTTTTAACGTACATGAAGTCAAATGGGAAATTGTTTGACAGTATTCGGCTGGATGCGCATGTCGTTTAATTTTATTGAGTCACTCGGAGCGCAAAAAAAATGCAATCATCTATTTTTAGCAGAAAGTTCGCGCTATTTGTTTTTAATGTTTTATTTGCGAGTGTTGTATTTGCGAAGGATGAAATGGTATTGGATATAGACTCCGCAATACCGGTGGCAAAAATACAACCCACTATGTATGGCATTTTTTTTGAAGATATAAATTTTGCCGCAGACGGTGGTCTTTATGCTGAAATGGTGAAAAACAGATCGTTTGAATTTGATCAACCGCTCATGGGTTGGACTCAACCTGCCACAGATCCCTATTCCTCTAATCTCAAATCAGGTGTCGCGCACACGCTGAGTTACGCCAATAATATAAACAAAAATATTCTTCGCGTTGATGTGTTTGACGGCAACAATTACAGCCTTGTGAACGATGGGTTCCGTGGTATGGGGGTAAAAAAGGGCAATGAATATCAATTGTCTTTTTATGCCGCGAACCGCGATTTGAATATCAAAGGCATTCGCTTTCATCTTGTAGATTCCCAAAATAATGTCATCGCGACAGCGCAAGTCGATCCCAATCAAAAAGAATGGCACAAGTACACGGCTACATTGCTTGCAAATAAAACCGAAGAAAAAGCCCGTTTAAAAATCACCTTCATGGGGCGCGGGTCAATTGATTTGGATATGATTTCGCTATTTCCGAAAGATACGTGGAAGGGAAGACCAAATGGTCTTCGTAAAGATTTAGTAGCGCTTATTGCAGATTTAAAACCCGGATTTCTTCGGTTTCCGGGTGGCTGCATTATTGAAGGGCGAACGCTAGCGCAACGCTACCAGTGGAAGAAAACCTTGGGTGCAATTGAACAGCGATCTACCATGATTAGCCGTTGGAATACGGAGTTTAGCCACAAGTTAACGCCTGATTATTTCCAATCTTTTGGTTTGGGTTTTTATGAATATTTTCAGCTGGCAGAGGATCTTGGTGCAGCACCTATTCCGGTGATTAGTTGCGGTATTGCGTGTCAATTTAACAGTGGCGAATTAGTTCCGCTTTCGGAGTTAGATCCTTATATCAAAGATGCGTTGGATTTAATTGAATTCGCGAATGGTTCAACCGATACGCCCTGGGGAATGGTGAGAGCGAGTATGGGTCACCCAGAAAAATTCAACTTAAAATATTTGGGTGTTGGGAATGAACAATGGGGGCCGCAATACATTGAGCGTTTCAAACTCTTTCAAGACGTACTAAAAGCAAAACACCCTGAGATTATTCTCATTTCAGGGTCTGGGCCATTTCCGGATGGAGAACTGTTTGACTTTGCGCATGAAGAACTTAAAAAATTGGGCGCTGAAATCATTGATGAACACTACTACAAAGACATCAATTGGTTTAAGCAAAATGCAACGCGCTACGATAACTATGATCGAAAAGGGCCTAAAGTATTTGCAGGCGAATATGCCGCTCAAAGTGTGGCGACTGTTAGCCCCTTAAATAAAAACTCTTGGGAAACGGCATTGGTAGAAGCCGCGTTTATGACCGGGCTGGAGCGTAATGCCGATGTTGTGCATATGACCTCTTACGCTCCTTTGATGGCACACGTTGATGCGTGGCAATGGGCGCCCAATATGATTTGGTTTAATAACTTGGAGTCACTGCCAACCATTAACTACCAAGTCCAAAAACTGTTTTCCAATAACAAGGGTACAGACTTGCTGCGTGTCTCAACCAAGGGTGAAGTCTTAACGGGCCAAGAGGGAATTTATGCCTCTGCCGTTAAGGATTCAGTCAACAACTTCGCCATTGTTAAGCTTGTGAACACGGGAACTAGTGAGCGAGCAATTAACATTGCTATGAAAAATCGCGTGACAAAATCGCCTGTGTCCATAACGACCATGGCAAGTGACCAGTTGGACAAAGAAAATTCCTTTGCGAACCCTACTGCACTTTTGCCTAAAACGGAAACAAGAAAATTTGCTGCAGATCAGCTTAGTTTGATCCTGCCTAAAAACGCATTGGTCATCGTTAAGCTGCCCCTACAGAATTAAGTGTTACCACTTTTTTCATTGTGACTTCATTCATCTACTACTGAGATTTTTTTGTGACTAACAACGACATACTCCGCCGCATTCGTTTTATTTTTGATTTAAGCGACTCCAAAATGATGGATATATTCGCCCAAGCTAACCTTGTTGCAACTCGCGAGCAGGTGAGTGCTTGGTTGAAAACGGATGACAAGCCCGACTTTAAAGAGTTGACCGATCCACAATTGGCGACCTTTTTAAACGGCTTTATCAATAAAAATCGTGGCAAGAAAGAGGGCGCTCAGCCTGAGCCAGAAGCTCGCTTGAATAACAATATTATTTTTCGAAAGTTGAAGATTGCCTTGGATTTTAAAGAAGAGAATATTTTAGAGGTAATGCAGCTTGCAGGTTTTGCGATCAGTAAACACGAATTGAGTGCATTGTTCCGCAGGCAGGATCACCACAATTACCGCGAATGCCAAACTCAAATTTTGCGTAATTTTCTAAAAGGTTTGCAAATTAAGTTGCGTGGAAATCTGACTGACCCAGAGCAAGCCTCTGAAAAGGCTTAGTGTTACTGGTTCTAAGCCATTTGTACTTTCATTGCAAAGCAATTGGTCTGGGGTGAGCGTAGCAGTCTAAGATTCATAAAAGCCATTTTGCGGCTATAGTTATCTCAAGACGCTAATCCAAGAAGTTAAGTGCAAGATTCGCTGTGAGGGCACATCATGCGTAACTACATTCGCCACCCTACCTCCATTCCAATTCATATATCGGCGGGAACCCACAACACCGCGCAGGTGATGGTGAATAACCTGAGTGCGGGTGGGTTGTGCTTCTTTACTGATTTGCCCGTTAAAGTCGGTTCGGTCATTGATTTAATGATCCCTTGTGTAACGCCAGATTACCAAGGCGAAGGCGTAATTGTGTGGCGCCGCAGCCAAGAACCCAGAGGGTTTGAGGTGGGTGTGCGCTTCGCCAATGACGACGAATATTTTCGGGTGCGCATGGTGGAGCAAGTGTGCAAAATCGAAGAGTATCGCCTGCAATTGGCAGAGGCTGGTCGTAATCTCACAACAGAAGAGGCGGCACTTGAATGGATCAATCGTTTTGCCGCTGATTTTGATTCCAATGATGCTTAATTTTCTGTTCACTTTTATCCTCGATTTTTAACGCCATACACTATTTCTTAGTCTCTGAATGTCTATAATGGGCCGCTAAACTGCCCACTAACCCAATGGATATGAGAGATTAAAATGACAGTTAAGCGTCTCCCTGTTTATTTGCTGCTAGACACTTCAGGCTCCATGCACGGCGAGCCCATTGAATCTGTGAATATTGGCTTGCGCGCAATGCTCAGTACCTTGCGCCAAAACACCTACGCACGCGAAAGTGTTTTCCTCTGCATTGTCACCTTCGATTCAAAAATTAATGAAGTCCTACCGCTCACCGCATTAGATCAAATTACCTTGCCAGAAATTGTATGCCCACCTTCTGGTGGTACTTTTTTAGGCGAAGGCTTGGAAGATATTTGCGCGCGCGTTGAACGCGATTTCAAACAGCCCAATGGCGATGACGAAGGCGATTGGAAGCCGCTGTTATTCATCATGACCGATGGCAAACCTACGGATACCATGGTGTATGAAGACGTGATTCCGCGCATTAAAGCCTTACCTTTTGCCGCAGTCATCGCTTGCGCTGCGGGCCCTAAAAGCGTGCCGGATCAATTAAAACAACTTACCGATAAAGTGGTGAGTTTAGATACGATGGATAGCAGTTCTTTCTCCACATTTTTTAAATGGGTGAGCGCGACTGTGACAGCAGGCAATGAAAATGGTGAAGCAGCCAATACATCGAATAATCGTGAATTGCCACCGCCGCCGCCGGAAGTACAAATTGTCATTTAGCGAAAAGCTAGCGCACAAAATGTGTTTCAACTCTAAATAAATCAGGCACGACTTGAGGAACTAAGCATGCGCCGTTTACCCATATTTTTCCTGTTGGATGTGTCTGAATCCATGGTGGGCGACAATCATCGCCAAATGCAGCAAGGGCTTGAACGTTTGGTGAAATCGCTGCGCACAGATCCACATGCATTAGAAACAGTACATTTATCGGTGATTGCCTTTGCGGGTCAAGCGCGCACGCTAACGCCGCTCACTGAACTGGCCATGTTTTATCCCCCGCGTTTGCCTATCGGCGCAGGTACGTCACTCGGTGCCGCGCTTGATCATTTAATGAATGATATTAAACGCAATGTCATTAAAACCACACCTGAGCGCAAAGGCGATTGGAAACCTGTAGTGTATTTAATGACAGACGGTAAACCAACGGATGAAATTAAAGATGCCATTGCGCGTTGGAATTCCTATTTTGCAAAATCCGTTACGCTGGTGGCGATTGGTATCGGTAAGCATGCGTCGCTCGATGTGTTGAAACAAATTAGTGAAAACGTGCTGCATTTGGATGCGTCTACCGATGCAGATTTCCGCGATTTTATCGACTGGGTAACTATGTCCGTGGTAGCGCAAAGCCGAAGTGTTTCTACCACCGAGAAAGGCGTAAGTCTCGCAAAAATTAATCCCGATATTTTGAGTTTGGTAAACGACATTAGCCAAGCGAATAAAGTGGACGAAGATTTTGTGATTTTAAATGGCCGCTGCCAAAAATCGCGTTTGCCGTATTTAATTAAATACGAACGCAGCGCGCCCAATTTTGAAAATACCAATATCAGCATGGGCGGCAGCCAATATTATCTCACCGGCGTATTTGCGCTAGAGCAAGATTATTTTGATCTCTCGGATACCCGCTGCCTCACGCGCACGATTAATACCGATGAATTGGTAGGTGCGCCCGGCTGCCCACACTGCGGCAATCCCTATGGTTTCGCTATGTGTCGCTGCGGCCAAATTATGTGTATCCACGGCGATGGCCCTGCAACCTGTCCAAGCTGCCAACAAGCCTGTAATTTTGGCCAAGGCAATGGTCAGGGGTTTGATGTTTCTAGGGGTCGCGGTTAGTGCAAAATTTAACTATAAGGAACTTATCGCGTGCCTGATTTTCGTTTGCCCAATGCCCGAGCGGATGAAAACTACACCGCGAGTTTGAAATCAGTATTAGCTAACTTGGGCTCAGTATCCTTCTTGGATATTCACGTTCCTGATAATTTAGGATTAAGCGCAGATTTAGCGGCGGGTACCTTACGTGGTTCGCCCGCTAGCGCAGGTGATTTTGAAATATCACTGGTCTATTACAAGAATACCGAAGTACCCGCGCGTGAATACACTGCGAAGCTTTCACTCTTGGTTGTGCCAAATCCGAAATCCCTATGGAAAAATTTACCGTCAGCTAAGAGCGCCATTTATTGGCGTGCAGATGAAGCGTGCAGTTCACTTGTGAATGAAAATATCTCGGTGATTGCTGCCAGTAAACGCGGCCGCTCTCACGCCCATGTAGGCAGTTTTCGCGATGACGATTATCAACACTTACGCGTCAACGGCTGGGTGATAACCGTTGTAGCGGATGGTGCAGGCAGCGCGAAATATTCACGTCGCGGCGCTCAGCTTATTTGCGAAGCGGCAGTGCAAAATTTATTACACACATTGGTAGATGATTCTGCTCTTACAGAAGCGGTAAATAGTTTTCAACAAGCGCAAAGCGAAAAATCTTCCTCGTTAGATGCTGCGCAGCAAAACGTACAGTCAATTCTTGCGAGCAAGCTTGGCAGCGCAGCGCGCAGTGCTGAGCAGGCAATTCTCCAAGAGCTTACAGAGCAATCGAGCTTGCAAGCCGAATACAAAGATTTCTCTAGCACGGCGCTTATCGCCATTTGCAAACAATTCAGCGTGGGTACTTTGTGTGCGGCATTTGCGGTTGGCGATGGCGCCATAGCAGTTTATCAACAAGGCCATGCAGTGACTTTATTAGGCAGTGCAGATTCCGGCGAGTTTGCAGGGCAAACGCGTTTCTTGGATGCCCAAAGTGTGACCGATACTGCAATTGCAGCGCGCACGCAATTTATGTTGGTAGAAGATTTAACTGCGCTGGTATTGATGAGCGATGGCGTTTCAGACCCTTGGTTTGAAACAGATGGGCAGCTTGCCAGCATCACTAAGTGGGATGGGTTCTGGTCAGAGTTAGTTGCAGTCAATGCAATTTCAATGAAAGAAAAACTGTTAGCCTGGTTAGATTTTTGGTCATCGGGTAATCACGATGATAGAACGATTGTTTTGGTTCGATCTCAACGGCATCTCTGAAAAACTATATTTAAAAGGGAGTCGTCATCCCCGCAGGGGATCCAGCCTCTTTAAAAAAGTAAGGTCACTGGATCCCCTGCGGGGATGACGACGGATCAGTGTTTTAGAATATCATTGTTGATGAAAATAACGTTTTAAAAGCTTAAGCAATAAAAAATCCACATCAAAAAAACACTAACGCAGGTAACTATGGCTATTATTACGCTCACCGCTGCCGATGGTTCAGAAGTTCAATTCTACGATGAGCTTAAAGGCTCGGGCGCCATGAAGGACGTTTACTTCTCGCTTAATCGCGATTACGTTGTGGCGTTTTATCGCAACCCTGCAGACGCTGCTGTAGAAGAGCGGTTGTCAGTTATCACCGGTATCTATCGTGAGCGTATTTTTAATCAAGCGGGTGGCGACTACTGGAAGAAAGTTTTTTGTTGGCCGACGACCACCGTGAAATATCGCGACTATATTGGCGTAGTCGTACCCTTTTATAGCGATGATTTTTTCTTTAAGTATGGCTCGCGCAATGAGGATATGCTCGGTATAAAAGGCCGCGAGAAAGAAGGCAAATGGTTTACCTCACCCTCTAACCGCTCAAAATATTTAGACCCCCGCGAGCTAGGCAACTGGTTACAGCAACTTAAAATTTGCATCATGATTGCGCGCGGTGTGCGCCGTATGCACGCCGCAGGTCTTGCGCATTCGGATTTAAGTTACAAAAATATTTTGATAGACCCTACTAGTGGCAGTGCTTGTTTAATTGATATGGATGGTTTGGTCGTGCCGGGTAAATTTCCGCCGGATGTCGTAGGCACGCCCGACTTTATCGCCCCTGAGTGTGTAATGACTGCGCACCTTAAACGCGATGATCCTGCGCGAAAATTGCCGTCAATTGCTACTGACGAACATGCGCTAGCCGTATTAATTTACATGTACTTGTTATTGCGCCATCCGCTACGTGGGGATAAATGTCACGACCTGAGTGACACGCAACACGACGATGAATTGGCCATGGGTGTGCAAGCACTTTTTATTGAGCACCCTACCGACGATTCCAATCGTGTTCGCCCAGAAAATATTAAGCCGGCCGAATTGCCATGGAAAGATCCCGCGTTAATTCCCTATACCGTCACCGGCCCCTATTTAACGGAATTATTTCAGCGCGCATTTATTGAAGGTCTACATAAGCCTGCTGCAAGACCAACAGCAGATGAATGGGAGCGCGCCTTAGTAAAAACCGTAGATTTGCTGCAGCCCTGTGCGAACAAAAGTTGTGAGCAAGGCTGGTATGTATTCAGCAATCAAACTCAACCGATTTGCCCATTTTGCAACACGCCTTTTGTGGGCAAATTGCCGGTGTTAAATCTTTATTCATCCCATGCGCAAGGGAATTTCCGGCCAGACAATCATCGCCTTATGGTGTACTCCGGCCAATCACTGTTTGTGTGGCACACCAACCGCGACATTTACCCCAACGAAAAACTCAACGACGCGCAAAAAAAACGCGTCGGTTATTTTGTATTGCACGATAACAATTGGCTGCTGGTGAACGAAGGCATGCCGGATTTGTTTGATGTGAAAACTAAAGCGCCGGTTCCGATTGGTGGGAATATAGAGTTGACTGATGGGCTGCAATTATTGTTATCGAAAGAGAGTGATGGCAGGTTGGTGATTGTGCAGATGGTGGGGGAGTAGGGTTAGACAATAATGCGCTACGAATTAAAATCTGTGGGTTATGATTGGCGCTATCTAAAAAATTATGGATATCAGAAATGACAAATACAGTAGGTGAGGCATTAGTAAAAGCATCGGAAAAATATTCTGATCAAATCGTAATCAGGGCATTAATGCAGGCAATCCCATGTGTTGGTGGATCACTTGATACTCTATTTTCCGGCGCAGGAACTAAAATGCAAATGCGCAGGATTGAAAGTTTTTTGGAAGAGCTAAAAAATCAATTTGACTCAATGCAGTGTGCGCCACAATATAACGAAGAGGAGTTTCTTGACCTAGTCGTTTCCGCAATAGATCTTGCTGCCAAAACAAGACACAAAGAAAAGCATAATATTTATGCTTCTATTGTTTATCATCATGTTAATGAAAATATTGAGCTAGAAGAATCCGAAGCAGCACTAAAACTCATATCTGAGTTAGACCCTGCTCACTTTAGGATTTTACATTTTGCAAATACCGCTCCTATTAACAGAGAGGCATTTAGCGGGCTTCAGGTTTTTACAATTTCTAGAAACGGGGGTGAAATCTCAAAAGCCCTAAGTATTCCTTGCATCGAAACAGCATTACCACAATATTCTAGCCATATAGTCACGAGTGCATGTTCTTATTTAGTTGCAAGAGGTTTGCTTTTAGATGAGGGTACAGGTAGGTGGGGCGCTGGAGCAATGGAAATAATGGCGGTATCAGAAACGGCGCGCTGGCTTGAATCATGGTTGGTAAACTCAAATCCATAATATATTGCTACCGCGTCAATCGGCTAGATACTCAGTGAGTAAAAGTTATGAATTATGATGTTATTGGCGCTCATAAGCATTCGTCTTCACATCGAATAGAATTGCTGAATAGTGATGTGTGCGGTTGTTTCTATTGTTTAGAAATATATAAGCCAACCAAAATCGAAGAGTGGGAGGACGATGGCGAGTGTGCACTTTGTCCTGTATGTGGGATTGATTCTGTCATAGGCTCAAAATCTGGCTATCCACTTACAGCCGATTTTTTAAAGACAATGAATCAGTATTGGTTTAAATAAATTTAAATGGCAAAGGTAGACATATGAAGTCAGCAGTTTATAAATGGTTATTTGTGCTGCTGTTCATCTTGCCTTTTGTTGTCTATTTTCTGAATACAGATATTAATGCACTGATTATAGGTGAGATTCATGGGCGTAGAAGCTCAATCTACTATCGTGGTGTGCATGATATGTTTTGGCTTTATTTTGCTAAAAATATTTTTTTAGCATTTATTCTTTGCTATTCAGCAGTTCTGCTTTTTGACGATAAATCAAACAAACAGTCAGAAGATGACAAGCAGGATAGTGAGAAGTAATCCAGTCCCCCCTTTGAAAAAGGGGGGGTGATAAAAAGCAGTGAAACTAATCCTCCGCCCTCATTCCGACCTCCACCGAATGCTCCATCCCATCCTCCACAATCCCAAAACTATTTTCTGCTTGTAAAACCCCATCCAACCGCAATTCATTTTTCGCATTTGCATGTTGCATAATTTTAATGCGATACACCGTTTCGCCCGCACGGTAATCAACCGCGTAGCCTTGCCAGTCGGTTGGGATACACGGCTTGATATGTAGTCGATTGCCTGCGCGTTTAACGTCGGGCAGAGAATCAATAATCAAGCGATAAAATAATCCCGCCGAGCCGGTGTACCAGCTTCAGCCGCCGCTGCCTGTGTGTGAGGCGCTGTAGGCTTCAGTTGCGGCCACCCAAGATTCCGCTTGAAGAAATTGGCTTTCTACTTTTTTTGCGGTTGGGGAAATTTTTATCAATGCTGAGGTTGCCGCGATTCTGTGCACTCAAAACAGGCATTGGCATAGATACTGCTGAGAAATCCTGGTGATAGGGCTTTATTGCTCCTATTTCATGCCGTTTTTTTGTTACTTTTACGATAAGCACAGGGGTATTTTCTACCCAAGCAAGGGGCGATGACGTAGAATGCCGCCCTATTTTGATGCTTTATTTTTTCCCTCGATTTAGTCGGCCCTGATTTTTGGCCCCCTGTTTTTTTTGGAGAGATATCCGATGTTAAAGCTGCCTGAAACCCTACGCGAGAATGTACGTCTGCTAGGGGAGCTCTTAGGTGAGACGATTCACGCCCATGAAGGCGAAGATCTGTTTGCTAAAGTCGAGGGGATTCGCAAATTGGGTAAGGCCATTACTCGTGCAGAGAATGGTGATTCAGCACCCTTGGTTACGCTCTTGGGCGAACTGGATGATGCGGATATTTTGCCGATCGTGCGTGCCTTTAACCAATTCTTGAATTTGGCCAATATTGCCGACCAAGAGTATTTCTCCAGCGCCGAATCTGAGCGCGATGACGGCTTGCAAGCTATGTTGCAAGAGTTTGCCGGTAAGTACGGTAAAGAAGAATTAGCTAAAAAAATCAGTGAGTTAAGCATTGAACTCGTGTTGACTGCGCACCCTACGGAAGTAACGCGCCGCACC